>OGPO01000982.1_pt1 | contig 20305 bp, 13 predicted proteins | sample 1553041 | NCBI WGS metagenome assembly OGPO01 (sample SAMEA2580281, study PRJEB22360) | human gut metagenome | biome: human gut; feature: human-associated habitat; material: faeces | place: Denmark | collected 2008/2010 | reverse complement strand
AAAATCCCCTCCGTCCAGCCGATATATATCACGTTTTTGATTTATAGAAGTGCCCTTTAATCCTCTTAAACACTTTTCTCAAGATAACTATAAAAACAATTATCCTGGCTGTAATGACTTTCTAACAGAAGATAGTCCTCACTTATATCAAGTTACTAAGATTGAACTTACTTCAACTTTAGATAACTTATTAGAAACATTAGTTACTTATATATCTCAAGAAAATGTTGTTGAATACCTATCTAATGAAGGTTTTAATTGGCCTCAAAAACAGAAAGATCATTTAGAGAATGGTCTGTTTCATCTAAACAATGCTTTAATTTGGCAATGTGGTCAGAGCTCCAATTTTTCATTTAAAGATGTATTGGAACTTACTACTCAGTTTTGTATAGCTAATAATGAAAGGGGATTATCAAAGTCTTGTTTCTATGAGCACTTTAATGTCTGCAACCAAGTATCTTTGTTGCAAAATTGTTGTGGTTTAATCCAAACAAATAATAAAAGTGAAGCTGCCCCTGTTTTCAATCAGTTATGCAGCACTAATGATGATTTTAGTTCATATGATACAAGAGAGTTGCGCAGGGCAATTATTAGCGCTTATCGAAATGACTGGGATATCAATACACTACAAGAAAACCACAAAAATATTATCTTCTCTATTGATGAGAGTGTTTTGAATTTATTAAAGCAGGCCATGCCATCGCCAGAAGAAAGCTCATTTAATCCTACCGTAAACCAAGATTCAGATCCCCAAATAAGCATATGGTGTGATCCCAATATAGAACCACGTTATGCTTTATATCATAGCTGTCGTAATAGGATAAATGACTGTTTGCATGACGCATATACTCATGCTATTCAGCTTCCTCCTGTAAATGAAAATGCCAAAGATCTATGTAATATATTGGGTGTAAATGATATTGTTGCGATAGACGGCTCTGGGGATCACTTAGGGGATAATAAGGCATGTAATGAGTCTTTTGGCTCTACAGCCTTTGGTTTAGCTCTGCATAAAGCACAATCTCTAGTTTACGATATGACTTTGTTTATTGACATTGATAGTGGTACCTCAAATGAGCTGGAACGACTCCCAATTGTAGCTAAGAAATATGAAGCTAAGGACATCCTAATAACTGCTGATAGAAAGTATGCTTCATATAACCTTTTCAAGCAACTAAATCTGCTAGGAGTCAAATTTGTTATTAGGACAAAAACAAATTTACAGCCCGATATTATGAGTTGTGTTGAAATTGATGCTAGCTTTGATTATAGAAAGTCCTCTTTTCACAATGCTCATATCATTAGTTCCTCAAAGCATGACCCTAAAACTACAAGTAGGCCATTACCTGTGTCTTGTAATAATATTAAGGTATACCATTGCAGTGGTTCTCTACACCCAAGCGATACAGATGGCTATTTCTACATGATTGAGGTTCCTAACCCTTATTCTAATGACGGAGACTATGCTCTGCTATCGACTAATGTTGATTTAAATTTGGATGACCCTGTTAAATTCTTAGAGAAGGTCATGGCAGTTATTGCCTCATACAATTTTCGTTGGGGCATAGAGATTACTTTTGGTTACGATAAAAAGTGCACCTCTCTAGAGAAGGTGTCAAAACTAGATCCTCCTCTTGCCGCTACAGTCATAGCTTATAGCATTCTTTCGGAAAATATAATAAACCTTATGGCTCGGTATTTTTATTACCAGCAGGCGTTAAATGAGCAACAAGGAAATGAAGTCATTATATTAGAGGCTCTACCTTACTCATCAAGATCTCTTTTGTTAAAGGATCATTGTTGTCGCGACTTTCTATGTTTATTTTTTGATAAGGCAAACATTAAAACATGTGAAAGTCTACCTTTAAATCAACGATTGATAAGGAATATTAAAGCTTGTAAGAAAGCATGCATTTCCAAAGAAAACATCAAAAGGAGTCTTCAGTCTCCTAATAGATTTAGTGGCGAAAAAGTTTGTGAACTCTTTAAAAAAGAGATTGAGCTGCGCAATATTGATAATAATCAACTTAAGGAAATTGATCGTATTATCAAACAAGAATATGCTCTAAATGCTGATGATTTAGACTGTTGGGCTAATTTGCATATCAGTAATTTCAAGTTAGCTTTTGAGTGTAATTATAAGGCAGCTTGTAAAGCTACTTCATTTTTGATACGTAAGACATATATAGGCGTACAAGAGTTAGACTGCTTGCGCTTAAAAATAATTAATGTGGCTAAAGAAAAATTAAAAAATGCTCAACTACCAAAAAGGGTAGTAGAGTATTTTCAGGAAGTAGTTGAGTTGTTAGATTACTCATATAAGCTGGCACCAGCAGGTACTATGCTTTAGTAAAATTTAGGCTACTGTTGGTTGTTTAAATGTCACTAATAAGGTGGTAGGGAACTATTTGTTCATTTTTTGCATTTTTTATAAAAAATGATAAGCAAGTCACACTAATTTTTCGTTCACCTAATCGTATAATAACTGTACATATATTTTTCAGAAAAATTGCATAGTTTTGGTAATAAATTATTGTGCCAAGTTTGAGAAAGCTATTTCTGGAATGTATATGATAGGACTGTAAATAATTGCTGATAAATGGATTACCAATGACTGAATTAACATACATAGATATAACATTTCATGTACTAGATTAAGCTAAAAAAGCATTATATTTGTGCATATATGCTCCATTATTTAACATTGGCTCAACCTGATATATATCTTGTTTAAACTGCGATTTATTTTCACAATTGCACAACCATCATATTTATCTAGTTTTCAATATTTCAATCTATTAAACATAAAGAAATATGGCTTTACAACCATAATTTAATCTCTATTATTTGCTTTTCTATTTTTTTAAATAGCTTTAAGCATGCAAAACTATAATCCTTTGTACTTAAGCATGCTCAATCTTTTCCTAAATGATATTGGAGCACAAAAATGCAACTATTGAGTATAAGCAGACTTTTGTTTGTCTTTGTGGCTTTTGCTGGTAATTTACTATTATCAAGTCTGGCTTTAGCTCAAGAAGCAAAAAACACTAATCAGCCCCTTTCAGGTTACGAGCTTGATATTGGCCTCAACCACTCCCCACCTTTTGTTTATATTAACGGTGCCTTTACTGACTTAAAGGGCATTGATGTCGAGATCATTAGAGAACTACAGCGTCGTACTGGTTTTAAGCTCAAACGAAATAGATTCCATATGATGGGCTTTGAAAACCTACTTAACTTAGCTGCTAAAGGAGAACTGGACTTAGCTGCTGGCGCAATTTCTATCACTGATGATAGAGCTAAGATCTTTACGCAATCTCCTGGACTATTCCAATCCACACAAGTGGTAGTTACCCCTATCAACTCTAATATTAGAAGCATCAATGATTTAGCAGGCAAAAAAGTAGCAGCCGAAGCAGGTACAAACTCAGAGGATATCCTTCCTGCCAACATTGCTAAATACATTGATCTTCATCATGAAGTGACTACTTTTATGCTCTTTTACGCTGTTTTAAGAGGTCATGCCGACGCATTAGTAACTGAAGAGCCTATGGCTCAAGCCATTATTCAATCATGGGCTGACGATAAATTAAAAATTGCTTTTAAACTTGAAGGCTCACAAAGCAACTTTGGCTACATGATGAAAAAAGACAGTAAGGTCTCACATATACTTTACGCTACCTTAGAACAAATGAAGGCTGATGGCACTGTAGATAAGATTATTGCCAAATACTTACCTGAATATAATCACTAGCAAAACATAAACGCACAGAAACACAGTATTGCTCAACAATCGCATGAAATTACTGACCAATAAGAATCTCTCTTTGTTGCTCCTTAAGCGCAGAAAAGAAATAAGGAGCAACATGTTTTTATCTCACTCAGCTCCAATATACCCAATCTTAGCTTGGCTTAGCTTACCTAAACTCACCCTACCCATTGACCAATTATTGGCTTAGGCTTGCTAAGCTAAGCCATTCCAACCTGCCCAGCAATGACTTAAACGCTAAGTTTAACTTGCTTGATGAACTCTTTATAAGTCTACCTTGATTATGCTCTTAGCCAGTTCAAGCGGTACTACTCAATGGAGACGATAGGTATTTGGTTTGCTTTTGACTTGTTCTGTAAAAGAGAAATCTAGATTAGAGAGCACTGTTAATCTTAGCTAAAGGCTGCTGTGAATGATGGTCACAACTTTAAGGATAAAAAAGTACTAGCAAATAAAAAAGGTTAGGGCTGTGATGGGTACAAAATAATAGCACTACTGAGATCTTTTTATGAAAAACATTAAAAAACTGCAATTTTAGTGGGCTAGTATGTCTGTTTGAACTAGAAATTACTGTCTTTTTCTCCTTTTGCACCAAAGATAAGCAAACAATAAACCCTATTTATATCTTATTTACGCTGCAATATTTTTTCAAAATGGTGCATTCCCTTTATTTATCTAGTTTTTTATTATTTTGGGATCAATTTTATATAAACAGAGTGTAAAAAATTGCTTTACAACCATAAAAATGAGGGTATGATTACCATCGCTTTTTGAAGGCAATTAACTGTATTTTTTGCCTCATTACTTTTTTAGCTGTAGCTCCCCGAACAGCACCAGTTAAACATACATATGGCAGTTTTATCGAATTTTTCAAAGGACAATTAATAATAACGGAGAGACAAGATATGATGTTTCAAAAACTCAGCACAAAAATGGCAGTAGTTGCAGCTCTAGCTGCTAGCCTATTTATGTTTTGTCCAGCTCAAGCTCAGGAGAACAAGAGTAGCTTACCACTACAAGGTCAAGAGCTTGATATCGGCCTAAACTATGCTCCTCCTTTCGTTGTTATTGATGGCGCTTTTGATAATGTTAAAGGTATTGATGTTGACATTATTAAAGAACTACAACGTCGCACTGGTTTCACTTTAAATCGTGGTCGATTCCATATCATGGGCTTTGGTGAGTTAATGGACTTAGCAGGTAAAGGCGACCTCGATTTAATTGCAGGTGGAATGTCAACTACCCCTGCTCGTGCTCAAAAATTTACTCAATCCCCAGGCTTATTCCGCTCTTATCAAGTTGTAGTTGTTCCTGCTAACTCTAATATCAAGACTCTTGACGACTTAGCTGGCAAGACCATCGCAGCTGAGGCTGGCACTAATTCATCAGACTTTCTTCCAGCCCACATTGCTAATAGCACTAAGCTACACCATGAAGTTACTACTTTCATGACCTTCTACTCTGTAATTCATGGCAAGGCCCAAGCTTTAGTAACAGAAGAGCCAATGGCTCAGGCATTAATTGATAGCTGGGCTAAAGGCAAATTAAAGATCCTATACCGCATTGATCAGTCTGTTAGTGATTTTGGCTACATGATGAAGAAGGACGCTAAGATCTCTCAAGTTTTACATGATGAATTATTAAAAATGCGTGAGGACGGCACCATTGCTAATATCGTCCAGAAGTATCTCCCAAATTACGAGTTCCCATCTGAGCTCTACTCAAAAGATATGCGCATTGCTGCTGCTAAGGCTGAGCAAAAAGCTAAAGCTTTAAGACAAGCAGCCAACCAAAACAATGTTGACAACAACCAGATTAACATGAGCAATGGCAACAATGAGCTCAAGCTCCCTAAAGAGAGCAATACTCCTGTAAATCAGCCAAATTTTGCTTAGTTTGAAAATTCTATAAACTCCAAACTATTATTAATCCCCTTAGAGCTCACCCTAGCTTGAGGGGATTTTATTTTTCCTGCTACGCATAGCCCACCACCATCCCAAAAGCTCTCTTAACCACCAACTGCAAATTTAAGCTTAAGGTTAATGATAAGCTCCCAACAGCAACAATGCCCTACTATCACTAAGCCTTGGCCATCCTAATAATCCCGTATACCAAGACTAACACCAGGATCCATAATTGATTTTAGCAGCTTGCAACGCTTTAAATTGCGCCACTTTAAACCTAATACAACCTATATTTGCTGTACTTTAGCCTTCCCTAGCCGAGCCAAAGCAGCGCCATGCCATGCACTGCATTGTCGTGCCCTTGCAATATCGTGCTGCCATCCCCTGCTCTGCCATACCTTTTCCTTATTTAGCTTCGCCCTGCCCTTGCCTTGCTATGCAGCAGCCCTGACTTGCCTTACATTACTTTGCCTTATCTTTGCTGTAATTAAGCGTCAAGCTTTCACTAATATGAGAATACTGGCTTTTGGTTTTAAGTGCTTTGCGGCTTTCTTTGCTACAAGTGATAGGCACTATCTAAGGTCAATACAGCTCTTTTGTCACCCTTGATCTTTAACTCCATTACATAAATGCAGACACTGTACTTTGCTCAATAGATTTAGCCCTTCACTAAAAATTAATTGAGTTTAATTAAAGTAGCATTTGGTTCATATTCTGTATAAATAAAGTAGCTTTATATTAAAGTTTTTATTAAGTGATAGCTTTTAATACATAAATCGTAACTTATAAATGTAAATCATTTTCTACTAAATATATCTCGATAGCCATCAAATCTAGTAACAACATTTTTATGCACTTTTTTGTAGCTATCATGCACTATGAATGTGATATTTATCGCATTAATTACAAGTTTTAAGTATTTTAAAAAAATTATTAACCTTTTATTAAAAATAGTAGTATGATGCAAATCATAGATATACAGTTCAAATGAACTTAATCAAATTAAAACACTCAGAACCAAGTTTTTTGTAGTTGATCCTTGTAGTTAATTTTACTAGCTCTTAAGTTTAGTAATTTTGTGGCAACTCACTTTTAATTACAGTTTACCTAGATTGATATTAAAGTGTCTGTCAACAAACACGGAGGCAAATCATGAAGCTTTTTAAAGCTCATAAGTTTTTATCAGGCGTTTTAGCATTATCCCTAGGTTTAGGCTTAATCTCATCCAATGCATATGCCGACTCACAAAATGCGCCTTTGCCATTAGAAGGCTACGAGTTAGATGTAGGAGTATCGCCTGCTCCTCCTTTTGTCATGATTGATAGTCACTTCCAAGATCTTGGTGGTATTGATGTAGATATCATTAGAGAACTACAGCGCCGTACTGGCTTTAAGCTCAAAAACAACAGATTCCATATTATGGGATTTGGCGACCTATTAGATTTAGCCGCTAAAGGTAAAATGGATATTAGTGGAGCTGGTATCTCTTTAAGCGCTAAAAGAGAAAAAATCTTTACCCAATCCCCTGCCACCTTTAGATCTCACGCTGTAGTAGTAGTACCTACAAGTTCTACAATTAAAGGACGCAGTGATCTCCCTGGTAAGACATTAGCTGCTGAAAATGGCACTGATGCTACTGACTTAGTATCAGAAGATATGGCTGCCCTGATTGATATTAAGCACGAAGCTACTACCTTTATGACTTTTTACAGTGTAGCTGCTGGCCACTCAGATGCCTTGATTACAGAAGCCCCAATGGCACAAGAAGTGGTAGACGACTGGGCTCGTGGCAAGCTCAAGATTGCTTACCATATTCCAGATTCTGACAATGATATGGGCTTAATGTTTAAAAAAGACACTGCTGCCTCTAAAGTCTTATACGATACCTTTGTGCAAATGCGTGAAGATGGCACTATTCAAAAGATCGTCCACAATTATTTGCCAAATTATGAGTTTCCAGATGATTTGCTACCAACTAGCGTACGCTTAGCTAAGCAAAAGCAAGCTAAAGAACAAGAGGCCATGAAGCTAGCTCAGACTGGTTTAAATAGCCAAAATATTATTGAGCCTGAGGGTGTGTCAACAGTAGCAAACACTCAGATTAATTCGTATTAGCTCAAAGCCAGCAAAAGAGCTCTCTAGCAGCTAAAGAATAATATTCTACTTGTAGCTGCTCACTAACCGATTCTCATATTATTTGCCTCAAGCCCTGTTAGCCAAGCTATCAGGGCTTTCTTATATGTACTTTCAGGGTGATAAAGGACAAAGTAGTTTCCCAAAATTTTTAAAAAAGTTTGATCTCAATTAGGGACAATGTTCTTGCCCTGTACTTATAATCATCTAATAATTACTGATGGAGTTAATAGCACAGAAATTTGGCTTAAATATCAACAAATGGTATTTTTAGGTAGGATTCAATTACTTTTTTTTATAGATAAATAAGCTATTTTTTGTTAAGCTCTGTAATTATTAATGAATCAACAAAACTCCTACAAACTATCGTTTTATCGCTTAATTTTTACCTTATATTTTCTTTGAGATAATTAGACAGGTTTTCTAATGCTGAGCGCTTTGCTAGTTTTTGCCCTTATGTTTGGCTACGCTTTTTTCTCATTAATATGGCCCTGCCGTATTAATGTGATTTTTAAGAGCGTATGGACTATAGCGTTTGCTCTTTGCTCTATTAAAAGCCTCATCTATACCGATACAGGTAATTTAAGTTATCCCTACTTACGGCCATCTCAAGTACTATTTATTGAAACTTTATTTAACACCATCTTTTTAGCCGTTATCATGGCTATGATTAAAGATGTGCTCCTGCTGATTCTTTGGTGTTTGATAAAAGTTAAACTGTTAAATGCTTTTACTTTTAAACAATCGCTCATTAATATCTCTATTTCCCTCTCTGCTTTAGTATTATCCGTACTGGGAACTTTCTCCCAAGTTCAACCTCCAAAAGTTAACTATCAAGAAGTATATTTTGAGACTCTCACTAATGACTTTGATGGCTATAAGATCGCTCAAATTAGCGATCTGCACATGGGCCCAGTATTGCGTCGCTATTATTTAAACGAAGTTGTAGCTCAGATAAATAGCAACAAGCCAGATCTCATAGTTTTAACTGGTGACACCATCGATGCTCCTTTTGACATACGTCGTGATGATTTTGATCCTATGGCCATGCTTAATTCTAAAGACGGTGTCTTAGCTGTAACAGGCGAACACGACTATTACAATGACTATAAACAATGGCACCAATTTTTTTCTCAAATGGGCATACGATATTTATGTAATGAAAGTGTCATCATTAAAAGGGGGATTGGGACCATAAAGATCACAGGTATTCCAGACTCTTATGGCGCAACAGTAAGCCTTGACGAGGCTCCTAATTTGTTGTTTGCTAACTTTAATATCATAGACTACGACTACAAAAAAGAGCATGTTAGCTTTGGTCAAACTCAATCAAATAGATTTATGAACAAAGGGCTATTTGATTACGACGTTATGATGCTCAACTTTAAAAAAGTACAGCGAGCTATCACTGAGGCTTGGAGTATGGCCATCTACGAGAACAACCGCCGCAATACCATAAAATTTGCCCATGAAAGTAGTTTTGCTGATATTCAGATTTTATTAGCCCATAATCCCAACATTACCCAAAACCATTATTTAAATGCTGAATTAGTACTATCTGGTCATACTCATGGTGGCGTAATGTTTTTCCTCAAGCCTATTGTTGCCTACTTTAACAATGGCTTAGTAAGCGGACTTTATTCCTTAGACAATTTAAGGCAAATCTTTATTAGTAATGGTGCTGGTATTTGGTCAGCCTTTTCCTGTCGTATCTTCGTGCCTGCTCAGATTGACATTATTGTATTAAAAAAGGGAAAAGCACCTACAAAGAACATTATCCAAGCTTCAACCTCATCTCAACAAGATGCTTAACATAGCCTAATTATTTTTAGGCCCACATCGTTTTTCTTGCTAGCTAAAGGCTGCTTTAAACCTGGTATTTCTCTAAGCCAGTACCAGCACCTACCACAACCCCTACCCTCCAGCCCAGCCAAAGCTCAAGCCCTATGAAGCTCAATAGTAGCAAAATAATCACACAGCAAAATCAGCAGAAGCTGAGGCGGCGATAAAGGCTGCGGCGGTAGCGGCAATGCAGCAACTGTCATGATGGAAGCATAAAAGCCCACAGATATGAGGTGGTCTTTTATATTGACTTGCAAAGATGTATAGAAGGGTTGTTTTCTGTTGCTTGCCATAGAGACATGTTTCCGTGGTTGAGGCTGGGACTATAGCTTTGGCTTTAGCTATGGCCTAGGCCTTTGCCATGGTAAAGGCCAATATAAAGGCCGTGCTGAGCTAAGCTCATGGCACGGCCTGATAATAGTTTGAAATTTTTATCAAAGCCAAGATGGGCTTTGATACTTAGCTTACTTGGCAGATCTTGTCCTGTTATGACCTTATCTTTTCTTGTCTGTCCTGACCTTTCCTGGACTACATTGGACTGGACTAGAATTGTTAATTAATTACCTTGCTGGCAGCACTTTGGAGGTACTTGGTACTTAAGCTTATCCTCTGGGGTAATTATGCGCATTACACGGCAAGGATTACCTACAGCAACTACGCCATCTGGAATATCACGTGTTACTACGGAGCCAGCTCCAATTACCACGTTTGAGCCAATAGTTACACCAGGTAAGATGGTTACATTTGCGCCCACCCAAACATCATTACCAATGGTAATAGGATAGGCATACTCAATACCTGTATTACGCATTTGGGCATCAATTGGGTGGCCTGCTGTAGTTAAGGTAATGTTGTTAGCAAAGAAGACATTATTACCAATCTTAACCTTGGCACCATCTAAGATCACTAAGTTGTGGTTAGCAAAGAAGTTATCGCCAACTTCAATGTTGTAGCCGTAATCGCAGTAGAAACTTGGCAAAATAAAAACATTTTTACCTGCTTTGCCAATAATCTTGCTAAGTAGCTCTTTGCGGCGCTCATTATCATTCCAAGGAACCTGAGTGGAGAACTCAAAGCACAAGGCCTTTACATCAACACGCTCTTTAGCCATCTGAGGATCGTTGTCAGTAGCATCGTACAAATAGCCATGATCGCGTAATTCTTTATTAGTCATTTTTCCACTTCCAAATTCAAACACAATTTTATTAAAAATATATATTTCTACATATGATCATTAGTAATTCAATGTGCACCAATTCTATTAGATCCTTGGATATAGTCAATTTAAGAGGGCTATCAAGGATATAATGTGGCACTTATAGGTTAACTAAGCATTGTTTAATCAGCAATATTTAAATTAATGCTTTACATCACCGCTTAATATGCGCTATTTTTGTGATGTAGTTAAAATTTTGTTTGTAAGCTTGTGAACAGCTAATAGCCGTGCCTATTTATTAGCTGTCTATGAAATTTCTTTATCACAAGCCATATCTGTCACAACATTTTGAGGTCATCATGGCAAAAGAAGTAATCACCTCCGAGAACGCCCCTAAAGCAATTGGCCCTTATTCAAGTGCCATTAAGCTTGGTAATATGCTTTTTGTTTCTGGTCAGATTCCTGTAAATCCACAAACTGGAGAAATGCCACAGACCATTACTGAGCAAGCCCACCAAAGCCTCTCCAACTTAAAAGCTTTAGTTGAAGAGTCTGGCTTTACCTTAGCTAATGTAGTAAAGACCACTGTATTCTTAGCTGATATTGCTGACTTTGCTCAGGTAAACGAGGTTTATGCTACCTATTTTGCTCAGCCATACCCAACTCGTTCTTGCGTTGCAGTAAAAGACTTACCAAAAGGCGCTAAGCTAGAGATCGAGTGTATTTGCTACGCTGATTAATACTTAATCATAAGCTTTATAAGCTAACAAAAGGCTAGGCGCTATGCTTAGCCTTTTTTGTTTTAGTTGATCTTGCTTGGTAGTTAGCTTAGGGTTATTCTTGGTTTAGCTTATAGCTGCCAGTTATCCTAATGGTTAACTATGGCTTGGCTCTTAATTAGTTTTTCATGTGTGTGTTTGATCTTATAGGAGTAATCATATGGTCAATTTTGATGAGGTCATTAACCGTGTTGATAGCGATAGCTTTAAGTGGGATGCCGCTAATCGAGCCTTAGGCTCCAATGACTACATACAAATGGGCTGTGCTGACATGGATTTTAAGGCTCCTGTTGAGATTATTGAGGAGCTAAAAAAAGCTGTTGAGTTTGGTATCTTTGGCTACGTTACTCAGTCTAAAACCTTTGAAGAAGGCATTATAAAATGGTACCAAGAGCGCCATGGAGTTGAGATTAGCAAACAAAGTATTGTATATAGCCCTAAGGTAGTAATAGCAGCTAGCTTATGCGTTGAAGCTTTTAGCCGTCCTGGCGATAGCATTATTCTAAATAGCCCTTATTACCCTCCATTAGATGAGGTGTCCTTAGCTAATGGCCGTAGAGTAATTGAACCACCTTTAGAGGAGCGTGAGGGCCGCTATGTCATGAATTTAGAGAAGCTTGAGACCATGATTGATAGCAAGACCAAAATCATGATCTTGGTATCTCCTCACAACCCAACTACTCGTATTTGGACTCAAGAAGAATTAGAGCAAATTGCTGATTTTTGCGTCAGACATAAGATTATTCTCTTTGTTGATGAAATTCACAGTGACTTTGTTAAGAGTGGCCATAAATTTATCTCTATGGCTGCAATTAAAGGCCCTATCCAAGATCTGCTAGTTTTGGCTAATGCACCTTCTAAGACCTTTAATGTAATGGGCTGCCAAATCTCCTATCTTATTATTCCTAATGCCAAGCTACGTGCTGCCATGAGCACCGAGCTTGACCGCATTGCCGCTTATGATGCCAATACTTTTGGTAATGCTCTAATGAAAGTGGCCTATCAAAAATGCTCCTATTACATTGATGAGCTCAATAGCTATATTGATGGCAATGAAGAGTTTATGCGTACTCAATTTAAGAGAGTGCTACCTAAGGCCATTATTAAAGAGCGTGAGGGTACTTACTTATTATGGGTAGACTTTAATGAGCAATTTAGCTCTGAGGCACAAATGATGAGCTTCTTTAGAAAGGCCAAGATTAACTTCTTACCAGGCTCTCATTTTGGCCCTCATTTCCACAACTTTGCTCGTATTAATATTGGCTGCCCAAGAGCAACTCTGCAAGAGGTAATCAATCGTATCGAGCAAGCTCTCTAGCGCTACTAGTCTTAGCTGTTAACTTTGCCTTGGCTAACAAGAGGAATTAACCTATGCGTAATCTTTACCTTAAAGCAGCATGTATTTTGGCACTCGGTGCTTTAGCTTCAACCACTGCCACTGCTGATGAATTAAGAGTAGACACTTTTGGTAATGTCTATGATGGCAATAGTCCTTTTTCAATAGGCAAAGTTGATAGCAGTGGTGCCCAAGGTAAATTGCATACTGATATCTTTGGTAATGTGTATGTAGGAAATTCTCCTTTTAGTGTGGGCAAAGTAGAAGGCTCCTCCAGCAAAGGCACTATCAGACGTGATACTTTTGGCAAATACTATGTAGGCAACAGCCCTTTTGACGTAGATGTCTCCAAAGTAATTAAATAGGCCTCAAGCTACCACTACAAAGCTGCTTTTAAGCGGCAAGCTCTACCAGTCATGCCATGCCCTGCAGGCTGTGCCCCGCCACGCTATGCCATGCCATGCTCAGGCCTTGCTCAGGCCTGACCTTACCCAACATAGCCTAACCTACCCCTATTCTCTGTTCGGTTGGGCATATTCTGTAAGGGGATGTATGTTTGCTCTAAATGAGATTATAGGCACCGCTGCTGCTAAGGTATGTAGAAATATGATCTGTTGGCTGTTAACTACAAGCTGATGGTGGTTAGCGGCGGGCAGTGGGCTTTTGTGTGCAATAGGAGAGCAGAGAGAAGAGCAGTGAGCCAGGAGATTCTATCTGCAAACTGCCCGCTGGAAGGTGACAGTCCTGTACTTTGCGTTTTGCGCTTTGCGCTTTGCAAAGGCCATCCTTTAAAAAGAGCGGCCTGTTTAAATGGGAAGTTTTTCAAAGGGTTGGCCTTTTTAAAGGGCTGTAAATGGGTAAAAAAAAGGCCAAGATATTGCTATCTTGGCCTTCTAATGGGATTTGTATGCATTTGGACTAGGAGCACCAGCAAATTACCTTATCGACTATGTGGTGGTGTGTGTGCCTGCGTCTAAAAGCAATTCACTAGTGCTCGAAGTATTTTGAGAGCAAAATGCTCTAAAACTTGTCTTAGCGTCTTAACGCTATGCCATAAAAAAGATAAACCTTGTCTCTAATTTAAAAAATTAGAATAGGACGACAGCTATCTAAGACTTAAAAAAAGCATGGCGCTGCTCCTTTTAAGCAACTAACAAGTAGCAAACCTTAGCTTGATTCAATTTGCTAGTTATAGTTGGGACGCTTTCGTCCTAGTAAAGAGATCACTGTAAGTAAATTGCACTTTACAGCAATATTAAGCGCCTAAATTGACTCTATTGGCGTAAAGCCAATTTAAGCACCTAAAAGTGCCTCTTACCTCAGCAATCTTTCTTATCTAACAATCTGGCCTAAAACCAAGCGACCAGACTGCTAAATAACTAGTTAAGGCATTTAGTATTACGTACTTTTGCCTTAATCTTATCTTAGTAAGAATCCTTAACTAAGATATTAGGGAAAAGCATGTAAGACCTAATATTGATTACTAATTGATAAGCAAAATAGGCTTTAGTTTGCGTACCTTAGTAAATAATCACTTAATTAAAGGAATTTCTTTTCAGCTTGGCTAATGATCTCAACTAACTGATATGGATCAGAGCAAGAACGAATAGCAGCCTGATTTTGCTCATCGTCAAGGATTAAGCCTAAACGGCCAATTACATTTAAGTGAGCATTACCGTCATTTACGCTAGCTAATAAGCAAACTAAATCACATGGCTTGCCATCAGGAGCGTTAAAGTCGATAGGAGTGCTGAGTTTTGCAATTACTAAAGTAGTGTTCTTAATGAGATCAGACTTAGCATGAGGAATGGCAATACCATCAGCAATACCAGTTGGGCCTAAAGCCTCACGAGCCATAACAGCATCCAAGAAGGCTTTCTCATCTTGTGGAGCTAAGTTGTCTACCTCTACTACTTTATTTACCATTTGAGCTAATAAGCTTTGCTTATCAGTAGCATCACACTCAACCATCATGGTACGTACATGTAAAGCAGCGCGTACATAGCGAGTTGAAGACTTCTGAGAAAGAGCCTCATCACGGGATGATTGAAGAGCAGATAACATGTTCTTGTAGAAGTCGCCGTTTAACTTATAGTACTTGATGTAGAGAACTAACATCACTAATAAGACAACGGTAGAAGCTACGAACATTACTACACGTAAGCCAAAAATAGTGCTCTCAGTTTGAGGAACGTTTGGAACGTAACCAACTAAAGTTAAGGTTAAACCAGATAAGAAGCCAGCAAAAGCAGAACCGAACTTAACGGTCATGGTTTGCATGGAGAATACGATAGACTCAGAACGAGTACCTAACTTGTACTCACCATAATCTACGGTATCAGCTAACATTACAGTAGTAGCAACTAAGGATAAAGCTACACCCATGGAGGCAACGCAGAAGGAAATACCAGCCATCCATACGTTAGCATCAGCGCCAGAGCCACTTAAGAACATACCTAAGTAACCAGCTACCATTAATAAAGCAGCGGAAATATACACTACCTTACGGGAGCTAAATTGAACTAAGTATGGGAAAGAAATAAAGGCGATGAATTGGAATACAGCACCAGCAGCCATAAAGTAAGGATAAACATCCTCATTAATAATGACATACTTGAAGTAGTATAAAATTGCACCGTTAACTAAGTTCTGAGCAACCTGCTGGATTACGGTTAAGATAATGATAACTAAGAGCTGGTCGTTCTTAACTAAAAGCTGAACCATGCCCTTTACAGTGATCTTTTGACGTAATGGAGTTTGTACGTGCTCACGAATGTTACGTACACAAATGATTTCAGTTACGATAAAGGCAATATTGATCATTACCATGTAACGGAAGAAACCATCAGAGGCAGTGTCACCTTGACCTTCGCCCATCCAACCAATCATGGATAAACCAAAGATCACCACAAACTGACCACCGATCATAGCGCAGGTACGTGGAATTACTGACATGATGTCACGAACCTTAGAATCGGTAGAGAATGCAGGAATGAATGACCAGTATGGAATATCAATAATGGTATAGGTCATACCCCAAAGGATGTAGAAAATGGCACAGTATGCCATAGCCTGACCCATGGAGAAGTCAAAGAAGTGGATTGGGTTGGTGAACATTAACACAGCAACTACTGAGTTAACTAAAGTACCAATTAAGATCCATGGACGGAACTTGCCCCAACGAGACTTAGTATTATCAACAATCCATCCCATGAAAGGATCGTTAAAAGCGTCCCATAGACGAGCAATTAAGAAAATAACACCAACGAAAGCTGCACTTAAACCAACTACGTCAGTAAAGTACAACATAAGGTAACCAGCCATTGCCCAGTAAGATAAATCCTTACCTACGGCACCTAGACCAAAGGATACCTTCTCTTTTAATGTGACGGGACTTTCAGCCATATTAATCTCCAGATTCACACACAAAATCTTTAGCTCAACTTAAAATTTTTAACACAACAACAATAAATAAAAGAATAAGCGCATTGATTAACAACTAAATATTGCCAATCTCATATTCTTATTTAAGCAAGCTAAAGCAACCTCGAACCTAAAATTTTTGCCAAAGCAAAACTATAAAACAGTACCTATCGTCAAATGGGTACTTACAAGCAACAAGTAAACTAGTAGCTTGATCAAACTCTCTTAACCTTAAGCAAAAGAGCTTGAGCAAACCTTGTTTACTTTGAAAAAATCAACCTAAAACAAAAATTAAAGATGCAGCAACCCTACCAGAAGCTATGGAGCTTAGGCATACTACTATTGTTCATTAATAATTAATCAAGGTACATACAGGGGCTCTGCTTTCCTAGGGCTAGACCTAAACCTCCAGCTAAAAGGCGCAGAGCTATTAATATATTGTTTAGCTTTGCCTTACTTTAAGCACAATTGAGGATGAGGAATAGCTCAAAGTAAGAGTACAAAGCTATAGCTAATCTTAATCACGATTGAGGAGTGGACTAAAATCAGCTAATCATCATGATTAACGCAAATTTAAGGTTGTGTGAAAGAAATTTGCAAAAACGGCATGATGATACAATTTTATTTGCCTAGTTAAGAGGATATTACTAAGAACTAGGTAATATCCCCTTCTTTTTTACAAGGTATTAGCATCAAACTAATACCTTGCAGCCTGCTAGGCAGCAGGCTTAAAACTTAGTGTTGAACTATAAATTAGTAAATACAGCACCATTAAAAGCGTGAGTTTCAATAATGGTAGCTTTGCGACCAGCTAAAGCTTCGTACTTAGCATCAATAGCAGCCTTTACTTGCTCAACCTTGGATGGGTCAACTACAGCTACTACGCTACCGCCAAAGCCGCCACCAGTCATACGAACAGCAGCATTCTCACCAATGGCTTCACGAATAATCTCAACTAAGCCATCAATCTCAGGAATAGTGATTTCAAAGTCATCACGCATAGAGCAGTGGGAGGCATACATTAAAGTAGCTAACTTAGCTAAGTCACCCTGCTCAAAGGCCTTTACAGCCTCTAAAACACGGTCATCCTCAGTAATTACGTGACGGGCACGACGATAGGTTACTTCGTCCATCTGACCCTTCTTAGCATCGAGCATATCCATAGTAGCGTCACGCAATGCCTTAACACCTAAAATCTTAGCTGCATTTTCACATTGCTCACGACGCTCATTGTACTCACCACCAACTAAAGCATGCTTTACATTGGAGTTAACAATTAAGATATCTAAATTGCTAGGAACGCTAATTTGCTCTAACTTTAATGAACGGCAATCAATCAATAAAGCATTGTCAGCCTTACCGCAGGCAACAATGGTTTGATCCATAATGCCGCACTTGCAACCATTTAAAGCTTCACAAGCCTGACCAGTTAAAGCAATCTCCTGGAGAGGAATGTCAAGGCCAAAAACTTGAGATACTAAGTTACCAAAAGTAACCTCTAATGAGGCTGAAGAGGACAAGCCTGAACCTAAAGGAATATCACCAGTAATAGCGATATCTAAGCCTTCTACCTTATGACCCTTTTGCATAATTAAAGAGGTCATAGCACGTAAGTAGTTGCTCCAAGTCTTAGACTCATGAGGCTCAAAAGTTGCGCTGCATACAAACTCGTCAGTATCATGATCGATATCGACAGCTAATAAACGCATCTTATCAGTGCCGTTCTTCTTGGCGGTCATAGCAGTGCCAAACTTAATAGCACAAGGAAGAACAAAACCATCGTTATAATCGGTGTGCTCACCAATTAAGTTCACACGACCAGGAGCATAGGATAAATAAGTTGGTTTGCAACCAAAATGCTTTTCAAACTCCTGAGCACTAATCAAACGAACATCGCTCATTACTTAATCCTCTGATACAAAGAAAATAGCTAAAGTTCATGACCACTATGTTTTGGTGGCTTATAGCAAAGTACCAACAAGAACAATATGACTTTAGCGTAGGTAAATTAGTTTAATTTTGCCTAGAAGATAGGCAATAAGCTAGTGTTCTTACTATGAAATTAGAGGGGACTATCACTAATGTTACAAGCTTTTGTAACATCTCAACTAAAAAGCTTGATAACCGTGTCCTAAACTAACTAAAGATGCCTTTAAGTAAGCTTCACTATCTTAGCTTGATGCTAAAAAACAACGCACCCGCCCGTGCGTTGTGCGTATTATACGATAAATTATCAAAAATTCACGTTTTTTAGCCCAAAATTTTGCGGATTTTTAATGTAAAAGAAAACGATATTAAGCCCTTAAAAATGGGAATCTAGGTAAGTTCAGGGCTTTGCCATGAAATCGTGTATCATTACCCATAAAAATTGCCTCAAAAAAAGTGATCGTACAAGTTAACCAAAAACTAACAAAATACTAAGAACGCCTATATTTAAGCCAGATGCGAGTTAAAACCTTACCTCCAACTCACCTAAATTAAGCTCATAATTTTTCTTGTAACCTAACCCTAATTTACATGAAAAAACTGTCCCACCACCATCAAAACAGCCTATTCAGCCCAAAAAGCCTTACGAACATTTTCCGAAATATATTTCGTTACATGTTCGTAATACAACATAACATAGCTGTAACATTCACAACTTCCCAAAGACAACTCCTCCTCTAACATCCAAAGAAAAACAATACTTGCTCACCCCTACCAATCCCTCATCAGCTAAACCACGCTCTCTCTCAGCCCCCTACCAAGCCTTAGGTCTTACCTTACTATGAAAGCTACCTCCAAGCCCTAGCAAACCACGGCATGCCAAAGCCGAGCATACGCTCAGCTACACGCCACTAAGCACTCACCAAAAGCCAAAAGGCACAGCCCTGATACTTTAGGTGTATGCCATGGCCAGAACTGAGCTTAGCTAGTGGGCTTAGAATGACTAGCTATCTGAATATTAAAGTTAAGTTTTATTTGTTAAAGCTGTATTAACAGTGACTCTTAGGGGGAATTGGTAAGTCAAAGATAACTGGCAGGATGATGAGCTTTTGTTTTCAAGCCAAGAAGTAGAATTACTAACTAGTAGTAGCAGCAGCAACAGCAGCAGAAGCAGTGCTTTTGTAGGCTAGTGAAAGACTGCTGAGTTGTGAGGAGGAAAAAAGGCAGGTCAAGGACAAGTATTTACTTTCTCATACCTCCAGATAAACTGGTTGTCCTATTAGGTATGAGGACGTACTTATCCTTGAACCACCTTAGGGTTGTTGAGCGCTAACTTGCGCTAGCACTGTTTCTTTGTTTGCTGATTGGTAGGATGTAAGAGTTAAAGTTCTCTTACCATCAAAAACGGTATGAAATAAATTGGATAGCCCTTATCTAACAACAAGGTTGAAGTTGGTTAAGTATTAATACAGGCTAAAGAAAACTAACGAACTAACTATTTGCAAAAACTTTTGAATATAGGCTAATCAATTGGTAAGTAGCATAGTGAACTACAAAATGCCTTAATAGGCGAATAGTCAATTACTGGTTAACTGTCCTTATTCTACTCTTTTGTTTTGCTATTTTTTAACTTTTTTAGCATTTAATAGCCCTTTTTGCAGTCAAAAAGCTTTAATATTAGCTAAAATGTTACTAATAACAACAGCTTTTATATCGCATTTTAAACTCTGCGTTTATCTAAGAAAAAAATTTTACTTTTTATCTTACAAAACAGCTCTTTTCTCTCCCTATCCTCCTTTTTACTAACACTTTACTTACAAATGAATGTTAGTTTTACACTCTTTATTAGCCCAACCCATTGAAAACAGAAAAGCTCCCTTTTCTTAATTTTATGTTGCATTTTGTTTACTGCCACCACCATAGCAACTGCCCTTACTATCTTGTTAAAAGTGTCACTTAACTCTTAGTACTTTTCCTGTAGTCACCTATCTTTCAAAATTCGACAACGTCAGCATTATTGTGCGAGATAATCGTGAA
>OGPO01000981.1_pt1 | contig 20311 bp, 19 predicted proteins | sample 1553041 | NCBI WGS metagenome assembly OGPO01 (sample SAMEA2580281, study PRJEB22360) | human gut metagenome | biome: human gut; feature: human-associated habitat; material: faeces | place: Denmark | collected 2008/2010 | reverse complement strand
CTCCCGGAATGTCTGCGGCCATACCCCGGAAGAGTGCGAGGAGAAGCTGAGAGTTCTGATTGCCGCCATGAAAGCGAAAAAAGAAACTCCCGCGGATGCGGGAGTTTTCCTGTCTGTGGTATTTCTGTAGTCAATCAAAAACACCAAAAAAATCGGGGCACTGCAAATACGCAAAAAGCAAAGAAAAGAACCTGATTTCTCGTGAAATCAGGTTCTTTTTGGCAAAGACTACTGGACTCGAACCAGCGAGCTTCTGCGTGTGAATCGTACGCTTTTTCAGTTGAACTGTATGGCTATATTGGTCGCTTTTTGCTGAAGAAGTTGCATGGGATGAATTTTTTAGATGTTTGATTCTGAGGGGGGAACCCGAAAATCGGACGAGAAATTGGAAAGGACAACCGGGCCTACGATGGAAGTCCATATAGATGCGAAGATAAACTAGGTGCGGAAAGAACGGGTTGTCCTGTCCTTTTCGCTCTATTTGTTGTTTTTAGCTGTTAACGAGGGTAATTATCATCCGATCTACTCCACTGCCTCTATCTGCGTTTTTCCTGTTAGGGGCCGATGCTTGGGGCAAGTTCCCATCGCAGCGGATTTGAAGCTGCCATGCTCGGCACGGTCTGTATCTCAAAAAATTGGTTACCTTATCGGACCTCGATATGTCCCAGCGATTCCGCCATGGCCTTGTCAGAAAGCTCCTGCCCTAGGCCAGGCAGATCCGGCACAGTCAAATAACCGTTTTCCGGTACGTAAGCGTACTTTCCGTAGGACACACAGTCAGGATGCGCTGCCATATGGTAGGTTTCGTGGATGTAAAAATTGGGGATGGCGGCTTCCAGCTGAATGGCAGCGGCCTCCGCGATAGGAGTTCCGGCTACATGGCACTGGACGCGGACATCATAAATGTGTGCCAGGTCGCAGATCTTCTTGGCCTCGGATAGGCCTCCGCAGTTGGTGATATCCGGCTGAATCACAGAAATAGCTCCCTGTTTGAGCAGCTGTTCAAAGCCCCAGCGGGTGTGGAAACGCTCACCAGTGGCCAACGGTGTCTCGACTCTCCGGGCGATCTCTCCGTAAAGGGCGGGATTGAAGTTAGAGGTGGCCTCTTCGATCATCAGCACGCCGTACTTGCGGGCGATCCGCTCCAGCTGCACGGCCGCGGTCACATCGGTCCCGCAGAGATTTTCCAGGATGATGCCCAGCTGGTCACCGCACCGCTCCCGCACTGCTGCCAGGCGGGATTCTGCAAGATCCAAAATCGTTTTCTCCAAGGGACCGGTGGTCATCTCCCGGGGCAGGGGCTTTGCCTGCTCGTCAAAAGCCACGGCATTGAATTTGACGGCAGGATACCCGTCCTTCTGGATCTTGGCGCAGGTATCGGCCAGCTGCTGTATAGTGGCCTGTAGGCGGTAATCATCCAGATAACCCAAATGGCACTGGGAGAGATAACACTTGAGTTTGTCACGATGCTTGCCGCCCAGCAGAACATAGATGGGGACCCCCAGCTTTTTGCCCTTGATATCCATCATGGCGGTGTCCAAGGCACTCATGGCGGAGTAGACCGTCACACCGCCTCCGCTGAGGTGTCCCCGGAGCACATTATGGATGTCCTCCCAGATGACCTCGTTGTTCATGGGGTCCTTCCCCAAGACCAGCTGAGAGAGGTCCTTGAGCATATAGGCCACGCCGTTTTCACCGGTTCCTACGGAAATGCCGGCTTCACCATACCCGCAGATCCCCTCGTCCGTATTGACACGGCACACCGCCGGACGAAAAGGGAAGGGGGAAAACTCCTCACCGACATGGCGCAGGAGGAAAATGTCGACGCTTGTAATCTTCATGGTTCAATCCTTTCTTGGAGTGCCAAAAATTTATCCCTCCGGTTTTGTGCGTGGGCCCCCATCACATTTTTGGCAGATACCGCGTCATGCGCACAAAAGGCCTGTATCAGTCGCTCATGGTATGGAATACCTTCCTCCGCGCCCAGGGTCACATAGGTGCGATGCATGACCGGCTGGAGAAACTCCAGTAAAAGCGCGTAAGTCTGAACCACCAGGGAATTCTGCGTGATCATCGCGATTTTCGAGTGAAATTCCACGTCCACATTGGTCAGCGCCTCCAGATCGTTTTGATCCTTGGCGGCAATCAGGCGCTTATGGATCGCTTGCAGTTCCGCCAGCTCCTCCTGGGTGCAGCGCTGGACAGCCATGGCTGCCACACTGTCCTCAATGAGGCATAGAAAATCCAGCACTTCCACAATATCTTCAAACTGCAAATCGCCGATAGGCACGATATTGAGCATGTAATTGCCGGAAATCTGCCGCTTGACATAGGTTCCGGTGCCATTTCGGGTCTCTACCATCCCATAATCAGCCAGTGTACGGATGGCCTGGCGGACAGAGCTCCGACTGACGCCTAACGTTTCAGTCAACTCCTGTTCAGAGGGCAGCTTTTCGCCTTCCTTCCAGGTCCCCTGGAGGATCTGGTCCCGCAGCTGTTCAAAAACCTTCTCTGCAATATTCACTCGCGTAATCTGTTTGAGAGCCATAAAGTCCACCGTACCTTTTGTCAAAGTTTGGTATGTATGGAAAATGCATACAATCCTTTACAAAATTATCCTAACAAATACAAGCATTGTCAAGGCTGGGTTTCGCCCAAAATCCAGAGTCTTCTGCACAGGACCAAGGAAATCGATTCACAGCTCTCTGAACACTCTGCCTCATATTCTCTTTCTGCTGTCCAGAGAAGACCAATCCGGAAACAGTGCGATCCGCACCGCCAGTCTCATCACCGGCTCCGGCTCATCGGTCAGGTGGGACAGTAGCCAAACATTCGGGGCCAAAATGATTTTGAAAGAGGCAGGGGGGCTTTTCACACCCCCTGCCCTCTCTATATTGCTTATTCCGCAACGGAAGCAGTTTCCACCTGTGCCAGCAGGCTGTCCACCAGATCGGTGCCGATTTGTTCGCGGACCAGATCGTAGACGTTGGCGGAGACATCAGCCATCTCCTGAATCATGGCGGGCTCCAGAGTGATGATCTCCAGGCCGGCATCCTGAATGGTGGACTTCTGTCCTTCGATGCGCTCGTCGGCCATTTGACGGGCATACTGATGGGCCTCAGCAGCGCACTCACTGACCAACTGCTGGATATCAGCGGGCAGGGCGTCATAGGTGGCCTTGCTGCCCACCATGTTCAGAGTGTGCAGCAGATGATTGGTCTCAATGACATAGGCCTGGGGCTCATACAGCTTGTTGGCCACGATCAGGTCATAGGGGTTCTCCTGAGCGTCCAGAGTACCTTGCTCCAGGGACATATACAACTCGCTGAAGTCAGCGGGAGTGGGGTTGGCGCCCAGAGCCTGCCAGTAGGCGATGTGGTTGGGATTCTCCATGGTACGGATCTTGATGCCGGAGAAATCAGACATCTGGCGGACCGCCTTGCTGCTGGTCATGACGCGGAAACCGGAATCGGCATAGCCGAACAGCTTCAGTCCGCCGGCTTCATAGGCGGCCTGCAGCTCCGCCAGAATGGGGCCGTCCAGCACTTCCCGGGCGGTTTCCAGGTCGGGGAACACGTTGGGCAGGTCGAACAGGGCGGCCTCAGGGATATAGTTCACCAGAGAGCCGGTCATGCCCACGATGAAGTCCACGGAACCGGCAATGCAGGACTCCGTCAGCTCCGCGTCGCCGCCCAGGGCGCCGTTTTCATACAGTGTCACGGTGACAGCACCATCAGAGCGATCTTCGATCAACTCCTTAAACTTGGCTGCCAGCAAATGGTTGACGGAATCCTCCGCAGTGTTGGTGCCTACAGAGAAGCTGTAAGTTTCCCCGGCGGCATCCCCGCCAGGCTCCTGCTGTGCAGTCTCTCCGCCGCCGCAGGCGGCCAGAGACAATGCCATTGCCAGGGATAAAAGCAGAGCCAATAACTTTTTCATGGGAATATCCTCCTTAAAAATAATTAGAACTATGAACGGGCAGCTGCCCGGAGCTCTTACTGCAGCAAGAACATGCTGATCTGGGGCACGAAAGTGATCAGCAGCAAGGCGATCAGGAACGCCAGGATAAAGGGAACTGCCTTTCTGGCGATATCGAACACAGATACTTTTGAGAGGTTGCTGGCCACAAACAGGTTGGCGCCCATGGGCGGGGTCACAAAGCCGATGGCCAAGTTCACGCACATGATGATGCCGAAGTGGATGGGATCGACCCCGATGGCCTCCGCCACCGGCAGCAGCACGGGGGTAAACACCAGGATTGCCGGACCGGTATCCATGATCATGCCCACAAACAGCAACAGTACGTTGATCAGCAGCAGGATAACCACCTTGGAGGAGATGGCACTGAGCACCGCCTCGCTGACGATGGTGGCTACATTCATCAGCGTGATTACACGGGCAAAGGCCACGGCCGCGGATAGAATGATGAGGATAGGGGCATAGGAATGAATGCCTTCCAGCATGATTTTCGGAAGATCCCGGATCTTGATGGTGCGATAGATAAACAAGCTGACGATCAGAGAGTAGAAGATGGAGATGGTAGCCGCCTCTGTGGGGGAGTAGATGCCGCCCAGAATGATGACGGGGGACATCAGCGCCCAGAAGCCCTCTTTGAGCACTGTGCCCAGGCCTTTTGCCCGCAGTTCCATGCATTTGGCGTTGAGCTTGTCCTTATCCTCTCCATGGATCTTACAGTAGATGTAAGAATAGACCATCAGGCACAGGGCGATCAGCACACCAGGCAGGAAACCGGCCAGGAACAGCTCGGAAATGGAGGCGCCGGAGGCGTTGCAGCACATGATGTAGGGGATACTGGGGGGAATGATGATGCCCAGACTGCCGGACACGGCCACCAGTGCGGTGGCAAAGGTCAGGTCATAGCCCACACTGGTCAGCAGGGGGATGCACATAGAACCCACGGCCGCGGTAGTAGCGGGGCCGGAACCGGAGATGGCACCGTAGAACAGGCATGTAATGGTCACCGCGCAGGGGAGACCCGCTGTTCTGTTGCCGACAAAATACGAGAACACATTGAACAGCCGCTCAGAAATCTGCCCCTTCGCCATGATCACGCCAGCGATGATAAACAGGGGAATCGCAAGCAGGGGGAAGTTGTTTAAACCACTCACCATGGAGCGGACCGCAGCGTCCGCCGTATAGGGGAAACTGGCGTCCACAATGGAGGGAAGCAACGTCACAAACGCGAAAGATACACAGATGGGTACCGTCAGTACCAGCAGAAGGACCAATACTCCGAAAAACAACGCCAGAGACATTTAGGGCGCCTCCTTTCCGATTACGATTTTGGTTTCCGCCACGATCCGGCCCAAAGACCGGAAAATGGAGAGAGTCAGACCCAACAGGGGACCCGCATAGACGATCGCCAGGGGTAATCCCAGAGCAGGGCTGGTCTGTCCGGCGGAGGACGTCACCATGTGCCAGGCGTTGACCGACAGCATAGCAAACACCACGGAGCAGAACAGGTACACCACCATATTCAATCCCGCCCGAACGCGCCGCGGCATCCACAATACGAAAGCGTCAATGGAGATGATGGAGCGGCACTTGATGGAAAGACTCAGTGTGAGAAAGCCCGTCCACACAAATAAATATCTGCTCACTTCTTCGCTCCAGGTCAGGGAGTTGTTGAACAAATAACGGCAAACTACCTGCAATCCTGATACTAGCGTGATGACCGTAATGATGATGCACAGCAGAACTTCCTCAAAATTGTCCCAAGTCCATCGAAGTTTTTTCATATTGCCCTCCTTAAAAAGTTCTCCCTAATAACTAATCGATAGGACGTCATCTGTCTGACAGCTGATAGTTAAATAATAAATTTCATTTTATCTTTTGTCAATAATTTTACCTTTTGTTTCTCTGATTTGGCTGACTAACCAAAAAACGGAGAGATCTTTTGTCTCTTATACCAGTCGACCTGGATATAGACCCTATTCGATCTGGGGCGGCAGTTGGTTGCAGGGCTCTTTGATCTCAAAGAGGTTAGAATAAACATGCAGTTTTCTTCATACGTAAGCCTGTATTTGAGAAAACTCTCAGGAAGGAAACCTATGAGCAAGGAGGCAACTGGTGAAAACGGCGCTGTTCTGGGGAGCGGTGAATATTGGAACCGCGTAAACCGCGCCGCTTTTTTTGGCACGCTGATGCAAAGACCGTCAGAAACGAATTACCACGAAACATTACGGGAGATGGGGAACCGTGCCGGCGCCGCAGTGGAAGAGATCTACGACGACTTGCAGGAACACATAAACGTCATTCGCAATATATCCTCTGATCGAAGGAGCGCACTTGCCAAGCAGGTACAATCACTAATATGATGTATGCAGGATGTCCCGCAGTTTTTGCAGCCATAGCAGTGACTGCATAGAAATCCTGAATCTATCCTCTTTTTATCTCCCAGGCAGTTCTTTTCGTGATGATCGGGCTATCCAAACAGCAATTCAAAAAATTAAGAGCGGTTCGGACTTCTTTACCAGTGAGTGTCTTGATTTACTTCAAAAGGCTGTGGATTGGAGTATTTCCTTTGCGGCGGGAGGGATGCAAGAAAGACTGCATTTCCGCAGGATATTTCACAGGGAAAGGATAAAGAATTCTTACGGGATGTACTGAACACATACCGCAGCAACAATAAATCGGCAGATCTGCGGGGGCGTTGTGGGTATTCCATTGGCAGCAGAGAATATCTGAACTATGCGGAACGGAAAGTCCCTTTGCAGGATCTTCCTGCCATATGCAGCGATGACTACGATGGAGGCATAAAGGGCTCCTTGGAAGATATCGTGCGCCAATTACAGCGGGATTTATCGCAAAACGAACGAGAGAACAACTATATCACAGACGATACAGCCCGCAACCTGCATGCCGCTGTTAGCGAACTGGAACACTGCGGGATCAGCACAGGCATTTCTGACAGCATGATCGAGCGGCTGGCATGGTTTGTGGGTGGCAATGCAGCAAGAACTCGACGAATTGAATTTAGGCGAGCGGCTGCTGGAGGACGGAGTTTGCGGAAAAAAGACTGACGGTGCTCGTGAGAGCTTTCTGGCTGAATTAGCGCGAGGCACCTTTCCAACTCTGGCATGGCTTGACCCGCTCCAAAGCAGTTGGACGAGGATTCTGGCTGCAACAAAAATCGCACGGAATGGACGGGATTTTCCATATTTTGTATTCTTTGGAAGTAATATGCCGCTTTTCGGTGCCGATTTGCACTCCCATAGAGGGAATACAAGCTATTACCTTATCAATGTGGATCCTCTCACAAATGCTTCGGCGTGGCAGAAAAGGCTTCCATCCGGACTGGATCATACCGAGATTTCCAAAGTAGTCAGGATCGCAGGGAGAGTGCTGTTGGTCGCGGGTGCAGCACTGGATGCTTTGGGGCTATGTGATGTCATTGACGGAGATCTGCATGACGCCCATCAGAAAATTGGCAAAAAGACTTATAGTACAGCTGCAAGTATTGGCGGCAGTTGGGCAGGAGGTGCACTCGGCGCCAAAGGCGGCGCTCTGGCAGGTGCTGCAATCGGTACGGCAATTTTGCCGGGACTTGGCACTGCTGTGGGCGGGATTGCCGGCGGATTGCTCCTTGGTGTTGCAGGTTCCTCTTTGAGAAAATGGGTAATTGATATCACAGATGTGGGAGAGTAACTATGGTTTTCCGAAAACGAAAAGAAAGAACTGACAGGTTGCTTAACGAACTGCACCTAGGGGAGTTTTGGCTGATGCCCGGAGCGTTCCGGGCAGAGGAAGCAACTGCCGGTATGATGGGATCATACGGACTACCCGGAGGATATGGGGCGCTGGCGGCCTCGGCCGAACAGGAGGAAGCACTGCGCCCCTTCCATACGATTGTACAGCCACTGTGGAAGAGGTCAGTGCCGGGCTACCTGTGGCGCTGACCGTGTCGGACTATACCGGACATACCTGTGCCCTGTGGGAGGCGCGCTTTCCAGAACTGCGCCAAATGGCGTTGGAACAGTGCCGTTGGTTCAAAGAAGAGGAGGTGGGCAAAGGGGAAAGGCATATATTTCTCTTTGACCGGCTGCCGGCTGCCCAAAGGATTGTATACATCGCTCTATCAGTGTATCCAACCAGAGATTCCCCGGGCGGATGTCTATCTGAATTGTTCTATTCTGAAAAAAGAGTTTCCTCTTCATTTTGATGAAGGTTCGACTCCGGAGAAGAGCGCTCTTCTAAACCTGCATGTGGATTGGGGACATTTGGTACTCATTATACAAACCGCACCAGACTTTCCGATCAAAAAGCTCGCCAAAGAGCTTGCAGACGCGTGTGAGATGGAAGGCCGGATTTTTTCTGGCCATACAAAAAGACTGTAACCATTACGGCAGCACCGGGCAGGGATTTCCTGCCCGACACTGTCCAGCTCTATCAGATACTATCGCCGTATTGGTCGGAGAAGAAGCTAAAAGTTTAAGCATGTTTTTTGAGACGAATAAAAGAAAAGTCCCTGATTTTACATAAATCAGGAACTTTTCGACGGAGACTACTGGACTCGAACCAGTAACCTCCTGCGTGTGAACAGCTTTATGAAACTTTTTTGATTGTTTCCGGCGGTTTTTAATCATTTCTGCTCCATTTCAATTGTTTCCCGGGCGTGATTTACTGTGCAAAATCCGCTTGTTCCACAAACTCCTGTGGTACAAGCTGTGGTCTGACTCTGTTATGTCGGCTAAAGTTCCGATTACTTATTAGTGAAAAAAGAACATCCCAATCCCCAGGGGCAAGCGGACAAAAAGATGGACTGGAAAAAGGCGGAAGAGATGTATTCTTACGAAGAAAGGAAAAGCAATGGTACAGTTTAGTCCGGAAGAAAAAGCGGAGGTATCATTTCTATATGGGTGAGATCTGCTCAGCCGTGGAAAATACCCTTTGGCGGGATTTTCATGCGGGCTTGCTCATCGTCAAATGGGTTATTGACATTAGGAGTTCCTTATCCCCGCTGGCTGAGAAGCGGCGAGTATCCGATCGCCAGTTTAGACTGGGAAGGGCGTTACCGCTGGTAGGGCTAAATTCAAAGCTTGGAGCAGGCTGAACTCACTTGCTCCATGTCTCAAAGGAGGTCACTTCCCCGACAATGCAGTCTGCGTAGGAAGGACGGTTGAAGAACGAGCTGTTTTACGGGAGTTTCTAGGAAAGCACATCTGTTTTCTAGTTCATTAGCAGTGTAGATCCCTGCATGAATATGGTATAACGATGGCAGAATCAAGCTATCCTTGGGGGCGATGAGATCTGCCACATACAGGCGCACCTTGAAACTCCCCATTTAGGTCCAACTTCTTGTTCGCATCTCCCTGGGCTCCAATACTCAAAATTTGTACCGCAGTAAAGTGTATAGGAGGTGAGTAAACCAACTGGAGTGGGCTTTTATCTTTGCTCGGGATTGTTATAAAGCCTATATCTAACCCACGCGGTACGCAAGACTGTCAGGAAAAGCTGTTCATATCTGAAATTCCCAGATTTCAATACAAGGCCTAGTTCCAGCTGTTCGATGGGCTACAGTTCCAGCACGCCAGGAGCGATATCTTGCCACGCCTGATTTTTGCCGCCAACTACTGCAATGTCTACCATAAACTTCCATACGGCTTATTAACCCTTGGATATACGTTCCGCGCCAGATCGCTGGCAGTCACTTAATTCAACAGGATTTACAGCGGAATGCCTCCTGTTTGCAGATTTTATAGCTTCTTGCAGTACGGTTTCCGTCTGTTCACCAGACAGCAGTTGTTCGGGATCAATACGAACGGCACTTACTCTGCTTTCCAGGTAAGCCTACACTTACCTTTGTACCATGGCGGAATAGCTTCCAGAGAGAATTAGGTGAGGTAAAGTCTCATTAGCCGCCAGTTCTTTCAGATTCAGCTTGCTTTTCGCACCTTTTCTGATGAGGCATCTAAGATATACCAGTAGTCCGGAACCACCAGTCAGCAGCGGTAAATGTCAAAATTTTCTACAGTCTGTGCCCCGTTTCCATAGTGCGCCCATTGACCAGCTATGACGGATACAACACCGTACACCAGCTGCTGGTCAGTTCCAGCGCTACTTTTCCGTTTCCAGTACCATCCAACAAAAAGCCTGTAGTCCGGCTTTGCAAAAATGACGCGGCTTTACTGCCGGTAAAATTATTGGCAATGCAGCCTATCCAGAGCTGGTTGTCATTCCAAGCCGCAATTTTCCTTTAGTAATGGTGTCGCCAGCGACTTTAAGCCGGCAGCTGCACGCCCGTATTTAAGCATGGAGCTTACGCCAAATCGTATTTCTGCTAATTCCCAGCCGCCTTGCCGCAGCGGACTGGTTCATGTTTTCCTCCATCAGTACATGCTGAATAATATCCCGCTCAATTTCCTCCAGCGGTTTTGTGATATCAATTCCACTGTAATTCAAGTATTCCGTCTCCTCCGGGGGAATAGTATTGTCATTTAAAAGCAGGGTCTGTGCCTCTTTCAGAGTAATCTGTGCTCCCTGTGCGGTCAACACTAATTGCTGAATAAACGTTTTTAACTGGGATAAATTGGTATTCCAATGCTGCTGTTCCAGCAGAGCCACGACCCCTTCTTCAAATCCCCGGATACTCTTTTGATATTCTTGATTTGCCGCAGTTAAAAAAATCTGTGAGAAGTCCGTAATGGAATCAGGAAATTCCCGTAGAGGTGCCAGGATTACATGGAGAGACGAAATCTTCTGGTACAACGGATACAAGAACTGGTCATTGGACAGAAGATGGTGGATCCTATTCGTTGCCGAAGCGATAATAAAGTGCCGCTGATCCGCAGCAGAATCAACTATGTAGGCGCTCAACTCCTGCTGCAGTTCTATTGGAAGTAAGTGAATGTTCTCCAGATATAATGTGCATCCGTTTTCATTCAAAGGTGATGCAGTTTTATCCAAAAATGCATTCCAGCGTTTCCTGGTCAGTAGGTTGCAGCGCACAAAGATGAACGGAGCCATTGGCTCCTTGCGCAGGCCATGCAAATAATAGGCCAGACTGCTTTTTCCGGTACCATATTCTCCCAAAATCAACACAGGCGGCGGAGACACGGATGCGGTGACAATCTCCGCCACCGCTTGTACCCGTGGGTTATTCTTTTGAAGAGTATTGATAAATTCCGGGGACAGTGTCACTGAAAGCGGTTTTTCGATGGTAATGTCTGCCTGGGAGGCATATCCCTTATGCATCAGTGAAATGAAGAACAGGAAGCAGTCCTGATTGCGATAAGAAACCCTTTTGCCGATCATTTCGATTCCCTGTGTTCCGATTTTTTTACAGCCCCTATCGGTGGACTGCTGCAAAAGCACCGGAATAAATAGCAACAACTCTTTTTTAAAGGTTTGATGATCGGTAATCTCAAACGCGCGATTGTCAACAATTACGTTGCCTATCTGGTCCATCAGGATAATCCGGAATTTTAAATTATCAATAACTGTCTGAAAAATCTGAGTGATCTCCTGCCCCTTTTCCATCAACTCCGAATAATAGATGGCTGCAATAACGGACTGGCGGATACAATCCTCTGATGACAGAATTAGGAGTCCCCGAAGTCCGTTTGCCATAGCAGCATTTACGGAAGGCACATCCCCAATAATCAAAGAAAATCCCCGGTCAGCCAGTTCCGCCACCCGTTCCTTAACTTCTGCGTAGCGCACCTCGTAAATCTCCGTGTTTTTCAGTTGAAGCACTTCAAATACTTTTTTGACGGAATTAATAATGCTAGAATATCCGACCACCGCCACACGCTGATCGCTGAATCCCGGTTGGTTAATAGCCCGCAGGATATCCAATAAGGATACATCCACTTCCACCACCGGCACAGAGGTAAACTGCCGAAGAATCGCCGCAATTGCACCACGAGTAATGATTGCGTCAAAGGCGTTAGGTGGATAGGAGTTAAAAATAGAGATTGCCGTAAACTCATCTCCGGTATGCATCTCAAAATCCACCGTAGGAAACTCTTGGATGACGGGCGCGGCAGTCTCTTGGAAGGACAAATATGGGGCAATGATTAATATACGGAATCGTTTCATGGGCCTCCTCCCTCCATTTTTATTCGATTCAAATTGTAGCATATAGCAGGTTTTGTGGCAAGTAAAATCTTATTTGAGTTAATATTGCTACAAAATATAGCATTATTTTGCAACACATACCTTGATGAATGCTATTTCTCTCTGTAAAATTACGGTATAAAGCAATCTGCACAGCATCATTTTTGTGCATTTTGCTCACTCGAATACAATACCATTTAAAAAAATGGAGGAGGGCCAAGATGGACTTGAGCTGTGATTATCTGAAAATGAAACACCCGATCGCCCAAAAGGCGCTATATGCGCTGCTGGAAGTCAAGGATTCGGACCTTCGTTTGGATACGGTATATCAGGGAAACCACGCTGTAGACCAGGGAATCCACATCGGTGGCACCTTCTCAGAACTGATTCCACTGATCGCGCTTTTTTACGGAGGTTTCATTCATGTAAATGTGGAAGACCCCACTGCTCGTGAAAGTGACATCTACGTACAGAGCAAGGGACACGGTATAGCCGGTATGGCATCGGTCTTTTCGGATTTTGGTTTCTTTGACAGAGCGCTTTTGGAGAATTCCCGCGGAAGTGACAGCGATCTGAATGGACATCCTGGCCCTATCCTGCCAGGAGTACATATCGCGACGGGACCTTTAGGGCAGGGCATCAGTGCCGCTGTCGGCTTTGCCATGGCGCAGAAAATAGAGGGTGTTGGGCGGACATTCTGCCTGATGGGAGACGGGGAACTGCAGGAGGGCATTCCATGGGAGGCATTCATGTTTGCCTCTGCCAAAAATCTGAACAATCTGTGCATTCTCATCGATCACAACTATGGACAAAACGATGACTCTCACCGTCTCATGCTTTCCATGGGTAGCTTGCGAGAAAAATTGGAGAGCTTTGGTTTTGATGTTTTGGATGTCAACGGTCAGGAGTACGAGCCGATTTACCATGCGTTGGAGCACTTCCAACATCGGATCGACAGCCGCCCCATGGCCATCATCTCTGAATGCCGCAAGGGTGAAGGTGGTTTCTCCAAAGCCACCGAGAGCCACAAGACCACCGTGGGGCAGGATCTGGCGGAATGGGAAATCCATCAGCAGACGCTCCGCAGGGAAACCCGCATTAAAAACTTGTGTCATTTTCTACAGGCTGCAAAGGTGCGTGCGCCGGAGGAATATGAGCAACTCCTGCACTGGGCTTCCAAGATGGGGATTGATGTACAGCAGGATGAAAATGGCCCTGTGGGTGTTATACGCCGCTATTCTCAACGCCGCACCAAACGGGCTGCTCCCCGAGACAAGACTCTGCATTACCAGGAGCGCGACCTACCCGATCCCAAAATCGGAGATAAGCTGCAGTGCAGCAAAATTGCCGCGGATATGGTAGCAGCCTTTTCCAGAGACCCGAAAATGATTACTTTGGACGCGGATATGGGCCTGATCTCTGGTCTTCAGCCCGGTATGCTGAAACATGCTGGAAACCGCGGCATCAATGTAGGCATTGCTGAATCCAACATGAGTGGCATCGCCGAGGCCTTTGCCGCAAAAGGCTATAACGTCTGGCACTCCACTTTTGGCGTCTTTTTTGACTGGCGAGTTTTGCGCCGGATTACGGTCAGTCAGCAAGAGCGAATGGAATCAATTTCCAAAAGTGACGGCTGGCTGTCCGAGGGCCATCAGCTGGATATTACATTGTTCTCTACCGCTAGCAACATTGACACCGGTGTTAACGGCGCCACCCATATGAGCATCGACGATGTTACCGCGCTTATGCAGCTGCCTCACTTGCGGGTAATCGATGTAGCCTGTCCCCGAATGATGGTGGCGGTCATGAAATGGATTGCCAAGGGTAGCAAGGGGCTGGTGCTACTTCGGCTCACACGAGCCGCTTCTGAAACCATTTACCCTGAATCCCTGCAATTTGAATACGGAAAGGGCTATGTCCACGGAGATCCTCATGCGGACACCGTCATCATCACTAGTGGCCGAGGCATTTATGAGGGACTCAACGCCCAGAAGGCGTTACGGGAACAGGGACGCGAGATCGCCGTGGTGGACATGCCTTCCTTTGATGCAGATCTGGCTGCGCAGCTGACCCAACAAGGCAAACGAATCCTATTTGCCGAACAGAATAACGGTTTCCTGTTTGCCTCTTATCTGGACGAAATGTACCGGCGAGGAATCGCTTGGTCGCCGGAAAAGATTACCACCCTCAGCACCCGCACCAGAGAGCGAAAAGCACGGCATCTGCACTCCGGAACCTATACACAGCTGGCAAAACTCTGTGGCCTGTCTGCAGAGGATCTTGTAAATACGATCACATTTGAAATGTAAAGGAGGGCGCATATGGGCTTTGACATGAATGCTTTTTCCCTGGCAGGGAAAAAAGCCATTGTTACAGGTGGCGCAAAAAAGACCGGCCTGTGTTATGGTATGGCTGTCGCACTTCATGACGCCGGTGCAGAGATTGTCATTCTGGACGCAAATTCACAGGTTGAAAACACGGTGGCAGAATTGGGTGGCGCCAAATCTGGATACCACGCCGTGGTAGCAAATCTATTGGACCTCAACGATCTCAGCAACGGGTTTCAGCAAGCGATTTCAGCTCTGGGTGGACGGCTGGATATTCTGGTCAACGGTGCCGGACTTCAGTATCGCTGCCCCTCCGAGGAGTTCCCCGAGGACGCTTGGGATCGCATTATGGGGGTCAACATCAAGGGCGTTTTCTTTATGAGCCAGCTGGCTGGCAAGGTGATGCTGAAACAGGGCAAGGGAAAAATTATCAACATCGCCTCCACCAATTCTTTCATCGGCCTGCGGAACATGCCGGCGTATGTCTCCAGCAAGGGCGGCGTCAAACAATTGACCATGGCGCTCTCCTCTGAGTGGAGCGGTCGCGGCATCAATGTCAACGCCATTGCTCCCGGCTACATGGACACCGAAATGAGCAAGGATCTGCAGCAGATGGAACAGGGCAAACAGCTCACTAAGCGGATCCCTATGGGAAGATGGGGGCATCCCGAGGATCTGATGGGTACTGTCGTATTTCTGGCCTCATCTGCTTCCGACTACATTAGTGGTGTGACGCTCCCGGTGGACGGAGGTCATTTGGCAAGTTAAGGAGGTGGGTAAATGGCCATTCGTAAGCGCAACGATTTCATTTTAAGCATTCTCTCTTTTGCAATTGGATTGTTCCTGTTCGCATCAGAATCAACTGTTAGTGGTGTCATGCTGTTTGTCGGACTTCCCTTTCTGGCGGAACCCCGCACCTTTATTCAAGGCATCGGTATTCTGCTGATGGTATTCAGCATCCCTCTGTTTCTCAAATCAATCAGTCTGAAGGGTGAGCGGGACTCTGGCAAATTCAGGTTGAAAAAGGAAACGATCATTACTCTGATTGCGCTGCTCCTTTTCGTTCCCGCCTATGAACTAATCGGTTTTCCCATTGCTTCTTTCCTGCTCACTTTCTGTCTGAGCGTTGTGTATGGTCTTTGTGAAGAATCGCAGCGGGAGGAGCATGAACGTACCAGCAAAAAAAAGTTCTATCTTATCCGGTTTGTCTATTCTCTTGTTGTCGTAACCGTTCTGGTCCTCGTATTTACACAGATCCTGCATGTCAAGTTCTTCTGAGTCCGTTCTTTCCTACATTTCGTTATTTTGCTTAGGAGGAAAATTATATGAAAAAGAAAAATATCTTGGCACTGGCCTGCGTATTTCTTATGATGATCGGCATTCTGTCGGGCTGCGGTGGCGGTGAAGAAGCCGCTTACCCGGCGGAAGACATCTCGTGTCTGGTCCCCTACGCCGCTGGCGGCGGCACCGACAACATCGCCCGTGCCGTGGCCCCGCTGTTGGCCAACATTGATCTACCTGTGTCCATCGCCTGCTCCGTTATGACCGGTGCCGGCGGTTATACCGGTTCACAAGAATTTTCCACACAGCCCGGCGACGGCTATCACATTATGTCTCAGAGTCCCCTGGACCTGATTTGCTACTATCTGACCGGTGTCAGTGAGGAAAAACTCTGGGAGAAGATGGAGCCGCTTCCCTGCATGGTAATCGATCCCGGCATCGTGGTTACCAATCCCAACAGCGGGATCAACAGTGTGGAGGATCTAAAAGCAATGGATCCCGCTGAACTGACTTGGGGATTCATCGGTGCCCGTCAGCAGATGGTCACCATCCAACTGCTCCAGGGGCTCGGCCTGGAAGGTGCCACCCAGGTTCCCTACGACAGCGGTGCTGACGCCATTACTGCCATCATGGGCAACCATGTTGATGTCAGTTTCATGCAGGTGGGCGATCTGGGCTCCGCCGTGGAATCCGGCAATGTGAAACCCCTGCTGATTGTGGACGAAAAGCGCTGTGAAATTTATCCCGATATTCCCTGCACAGAGGAACTGGGAATTGAAGCCACCGGCGCCCAGTATCGTGCCTTCTTCGCCACCAAGGATACCACTCCCGAGCAGATTCAGTATCTGAACGATAAGATGGCAGACCTTCAAGATGACCCCGATTATCTGGAGGCTCTGGAAGGCTTTGGCTTCCTGCCTGGCTTTATCCCGGCCGATGAGATGGGGGCGAAAATTGAAGAGTGGTACAACATCTTTGCTCCGATTTATGAGGAGTACCTCAAGTGACTCGCTTCTCACCCGCGCAAAGCAACGTCAAATCGCTCTCGCTGCTTGAAATATAGGAGGTGTCGTGAATGCAGCTATTTGCAGAGGGCTGGGCTTACCTCATGGCGAACCCAATGTCGTTTGTCTATATGACTGGAGGCATCCTGATGGGTATCATCTTTGGATGCATCCCTGGCTTGACGGCTGTTTTAGGCGTTACGTTGATGATTCCTTTTACCTACGCCATGTCTGCTGCGGAAGGCCTTTCCACTCTTATCGGCATTTATGTTGGCGGCATCAGCGGCGGCCTAATCTCTGCGTGCCTGCTGAAAATTCCCGGGACCTCAGCATCTCTTGTCACCACCTGGGACGGCTATCCCATGGTCAAGCGTGGCAAGCCGGAGGCTGCACTGTCTCTTGGTGTGTTTGCCTCCTTGATTGGTGGCACATTTTCTGCTATTGTCCTGGCGACCATAGCGCCGCAGCTATCCAAGGTCACATTAAAGTTCGGGCATTGGGAGTATTTTGCACTGATTTTTTTCAGTATCTGCGTAGTGCTCTCCATGGTCAGTTCTAGCGGAGCCAAAGGCGGAATCGGATTGTTTTTCGGCATGGCTATCGGCTCTGTGGGAATTGACCAGGTCACCGGCGTAAACCGGTTGATGTTTGGCCAGTGGCAGCTCAGTTCCGGCATTGGCCTGACCGCTTTTCTGATGGGGCTGTTTGCCATCAGTGAGGTTCTCAGCCAATCCGGTGAATTGTCCGGACTGCGGATAACAACCCGGGTGCGGCGTGTCCCCTTTATCCCCCCAAAGGATGAGCGGGATGAAATGTGGAAAGGCATCACCATCGGCTCTCTGTTAGGTACCTTCACCGGTATTTTACCGGCCGTGGGTCAGGATACTGCCACAGTGCTGGCCTATAACCAAACCAAAACCATGTCCAAGCACCCGGAAAAATTCGGAACCGGATATGCTGCCGGTATCGCAGCATCTGAGAGCTCCAATAACGCTGTCAACGGCGGAGCCCTGATCCCCTTGTGCTGCCTGGGGATCCCAGGCGACAACGTGACAGCTGCTCTGATTGGCGGTCTTATGATCCACGGTCTGCAGCCTGGACCCATGCTGGCGGTGGACGCCCCGGAGGTGATTGGATGCATTATGCTGGTGTATTTTCTGGCAAATATTGTAATGTATCTGATGGAAACCGGCCTGATGAACATTTTTGTTCAAATGATCCGGATTCCCAAGTCCCTTCTTTTTCCTGCTATTTTGGTCTGCTGTGTTTTGGGCGTCTACGCCATCAACAACCGCATTTTTGAAGTGTTGGTAATGGTAGTTTCTGGAATCGTTGCCTATTTTCTGTTGAACTATTTCAAACTGGATCTGATTGCAATTCTGCTGGGATACCTGTTGGGGCCACTTCTGGAAACCTACTTGCGGACAGCCATGATCGCCGACCAGGGAAACTTGTTGGCTTTCACACAGCACCCCATTGCGCTGGGTCTCATTGTTGCGGCTGTTATTGTCTTAGCGGGACAGGCCTTCTTCCGAAAGTCCCGTAGAAAAAAGCTGTTGCGTTAGCAGGCAATACCTCCGCGCAGGAATAAGGCAACAGGCCGGCCCGTCTTTCCGGCGGGCCGGTCCTTCCTTTCATCTGACATTCAATTTGAAAGGAGCATATTTGACATGAAAGCAGCTGTTCTAACAGCACCGTATGAGATTACCGTTGAGAAGCGGGGAATGCCTCAAATTCAGGGGCCACAGGACGTTTTATTTAAGATTTTGCAAACTGGTATCTGCGGCTCTGATATGTTGGCATTCCGTGGAGGGCATAAAACCGTGCAATATCCCCGAGTCCTGGGGCACGAGTGTGTAGGTGAAGTTGTCGCAGTTGGCTACGAGGCGGAAAAGAAATTTCTCCCCGGCGATCTCGTTACAGTACAGCCTCAGTTGATCTGCGGTACCTGCTATCCGTGCCGGCACGGCAGAATCAACGTCTGCACCCACAAGAAATTTATGGGTATTAACGAAGACGGTTTTTTCACGGAATATTATAAATGTAACCAATTTAACATCGTGAAGCTGCCGCAGGGAGTAACCCATGACATGGGTATGCTGGTAGAACCCTTTGCCGTAGGAGCTAATGCAGCGGAACGGGCCGGAGCTGAACAGGGGAAAAATATTGTAATCGTGGGCGCAGGTACCATCGGCAACTGCACAGCACAAATAGCTGTGGCTAGAGGCGCTAACGTTTTAATTACAGACATTAAAGACGGACGGCTTCAATACGCACAGGACTGCGGCATAAAAAACTGCTGCAACACCAATCGGGTTTCTCTTGCGCAAGCCATCGATGGGGCATTTGGTTCTGCAGGAGCAGATGTATTGATTGACTGCTGCGGAATCCCAGAAATGCTGCAAAACATGGTGTGTTGCGCACAAAATGCTTCTCGCATTGTTTTGGTAGGCACATATGGGCGGGATATTCTGATGAATATGACACACCTGCAACGAGGAGAAATCGATATTATCAGCGTCATGCAATATGTCCGACGGCACTACCTACAAGTATTTGACCTCATGCAACGGGGAAAGCTGCATCTGGAGGGCTTTATTGGGGCCCGCTTTCCTCTGTCAGGCCTTCAGCAAGCTTTTGACTATCTTCATGAACCAAATACGGATGTAATGAAAGTTGCAATTATGGTGCAGTAGGATTGACTGCTGCCTCCACCACGCGGCACGGAGAGGCGTACCATTCAAAGGCCACTGTTTGTTTCCTGGACCCCACGGATATAATGAACCTGATTCAGCATTTACAGTTTGCATTACATAGTAGTGCGTTTGCTGAAGTGGGAAGATGAAATTAGTTTTGGCTGAAATAAGTACTTTGACATTTCAAAGCTTGCGCCGCAGTAAACAGTACAGAAGTCCGGAACTGGCCCATATCACCAGCTCCGGGCTTTTCTCTTTCTGAAGATCACAAAAACCTCTCCCATTCGACACGGTTCGACCGACAAAAAATTCCAGCATGATATAATCAAACCAGGCGCAAGCCTAAACTCGTAGCTTTCCGGTGAGGTCCACACCCCGGTGGGACCTCAGACGTTCATGGGCCTCGTAGGGCACCATCACCATCCCTGTACGAAGGAAACTTCCATGAAGGTCTTCAGTTTTTGGCGCTGTGCCGGCAGCGCGGGTGTGTGACTTTCCGTCGAAAGCGGAAAGGACACAAATGAACGACTTTGTCGTGATTCCTTATAGTGGGCAGCAAGTATCAGTGCCAAAGGAGGTCGCAGACTTCCTGGAGCAGGATCGGAAACGGGAACAGGCGCAGGAAAAGCAGGACGAAAGGCATCTGAGTAAAAGTGAGTTTGAAACGGTGCTGCCCGGCTCGGAATGCGTCAGGCGTCCCGTGGAGGATCCTGTACTCTGGACCCTCCGCCTTGAAAGTCTGCAAAAAGCCATGGAGGTTCTGGATCACCAGAGCCGCGAGTTCATCGATTTCCGCTATGACAGGGGTCTGACCATGGAGGAGATCGGAAAGTTCTACGGCGTGTCCAAAATGGCGGTATCAAAGCGGCTGAGAAAGCTCCACCAAAAGCTGAAGGGCTCTGTCATCTGACAAAGCAGATCCATC
>OGPO01000969.1_pt1 | contig 20501 bp, 19 predicted proteins | sample 1553041 | NCBI WGS metagenome assembly OGPO01 (sample SAMEA2580281, study PRJEB22360) | human gut metagenome | biome: human gut; feature: human-associated habitat; material: faeces | place: Denmark | collected 2008/2010 | reverse complement strand
TCGGCGGCCTCCTGCCCCACGGAGTGGAGGCTGGAGGGATTGCCATAGATCCGGTCCAGGAAGGGGAGCATTGCTTCAATGGCGGCGGGACACATCTTTGTGGTCGCAGCGTTGTCTGCATAGATTTTCATAGATAACCTCCTGGTATGCCGGCGTCTGCCTCTGCGGAATCCGGCACACTTGTCTTATGGTTCAAAAAGTGGTGTGGACAGATAGCGGGATCCGGTGTCCGGAAGCAGGACAACGATGGTCCTGCCCTCGTTCTCCGGCCGCTTGGCCAGCTGAATGGCAGCCCACACGGCGGCGCCGGAGGAGATGCCCACCAGCACACCCTCCTTCTTGCCGATCAGCTTGCCGGTGGCGAAGGCATCGTCGTTCTCCACGGCGATAACCTCGTCGTAAATCTTGGTGTCCAGCACATCGGGAACGAAGCCGGCGCCGATGCCCTGGATCTTGTGGGCACCGGGAGTACCCTTGCTCAGCACGGGAGACCCGGCGGGCTCCACCGCCACCACTTTCACATTGAGATTCTGGCTTTTCAGATACTCGCCAGTGCCAGTAACCGTGCCGCCAGTGCCGACGCCTGCCACGAAGATGTCCACCTTGCCGTCGGTGTCCTCCCAGATCTCAGGGCCGGTGGTGGCCTTGTGAACGGCGGGGTTGGCGGGGTTCACGAACTGGCCGGGAATGAAACTGTCCGGGATCTCCTTCGCCAGCTCATCGGCCTTGGCGATGGCGCCCTTCATGCCCTTGGCGCCCTCGGTGAGCACCAGCTCCGCACCGTAGGCCTTCATCAGCTGGCGGCGCTCCACGCTCATGGTCTCGGGCATCACGATGATGATGCGATAGCCCCGGGCGGCGGCCACGGAAGCCAGACCGATGCCGGTATTGCCGGAAGTGGGCTCGATGATGACAGAGCCGGGCTTCAGTTTACCGCTGGCCTCCGCATCGTCGATCATGGCCTTGGCAATGCGATCTTTGACGCTGCCGGCGGGGTTGAAGTATTCCAGCTTGCCCAGGACCCTGGCCTCCAGGCCTTCTTCCTTCTCAATATGAACCAGTTCCAACAGCGGGGTCTTACCGATCAGCTGGTCAGCGGATGTAAAAATCTTACTCATGATAAATTCCTCCTAAAATGTCATTGTAATCGGTTTTTGATGCTCTGGTGTCTGTCGGGCTTCTTACCAGCAGCGGCGACATCGGAGGTTCAGGTTGTATTTCATTTTAATACCAACCTTTCATGTAGGTTAATATGGATTATAGCCTCGTGAGTTGCCTTTGTCAATAGGAAACCTCAAAATATTTTCATTGATTTCCCTATTTACCATGCTGTATAATAGGTTTGTTCTAAGAGGAGGGGCAAGTATGCTGATTTCAACCAAAGGCAGATATGCACTGCGGATCATGATCGATCTGGCGGAGCATCAGGCAGAGGGCTTTATTCCTCTGAAAGTCATTGCCCAGCGGCAGGAAATTTCAGAAAAATATCTGGAAAGCATTATCAAGCTGTTGGTAAAAGCCAAGCTGCTGAACGGTCTCCGTGGCAAAGGCGGCGGCTATCAGCTGACAAAGGCACCGGAGCAGTACACGGTGGGAAGTATCCTGCGGATGACAGAGGATTCCATGGCCCCGGTCTCCTGCCTTGAGTCCGGTGCTGATGCTTGTCCCCGGGCAGCAGAGTGCCGTACTCTCTCTTTATGGCAGGGGCTGGACAAGGTCATCAATGACTATCTGGATAATATTACCCTGGCTGACTTGATGCACAGGGATTCCGATGGATACGACTATGTGATTTAAGCCGTATGGCTGCTTTCAAAAAAAGATGTCCGCCCATGCCAGAGCGGACATCTTTTTCATTCTGAAAGCAGCTTTTTGAGGAATTTTGTTACGGTTTCGGCCACTGTGAGCCGGTAGTCAGCAAAGAAATGGTCCGTGGGATAAGAAACGGTTTGGAACGACGTGCCTCCTGCCGCTTGGATAGCTCGAATCAACGACTCACAGTGCAGCGTCGGCGGCGTATAGATGTCTATGGTCCCGGCAATACACAGAATTGGCTTTTGGGCCAGCGCCTCTGCCGCGTTTGCCAGACGGAAAGTCTCACTGTTATCCAGCGCCTCACCGCTGGTGCCGCTGAGCCATTGGGCACTGTCCTCCAGCACCTCCTGAACGGTTTGATAGGATGCCGGGTCCTCCTGTGCGATCTGGGGAAGCCGTCCGATGTCGCAGGGCATCAGAAGCACGGCGCCTTTGATTTCGGGACGATGTGCGGAGAGTTGTCCGCAGACGAATCCGCCCAGACTGTGGCCCACGGCATAGATGTGCTGTTTGTCGAAACCGTATTTTTCATCCCGTAGAATGAAGTCCAGCACCGTATTGGCGTCCTCAAGATCATTTGTCAGGGAGTAATTTCCATCGCTTCCCCAACTCCCGCTGTAATGGAAGGTCATCACATGGAAGCCTGCCCGGCGCAGCGCCTGCGCCAGGTCAAAATTCCGCTCGCAGCCGGGGATTCCGTGGAGCAGGAGAACGGTTGGATGATTTCCCTCCCCCGCCGCGGTATAAAGCACGGAGAGGAGCCGCCCCCGCTTTCCCGGGATGAGGATGCCGTGCATATCCGGTCGGTGGATGCAGTCCCCGTAATGGGTCTCCTGACATCGTGGTTGTTCGTTCATATCCAGACCACTCTCTTTCTGACATCAAACCTTCGCTTCTTCCTGCTTGTTCAGGTTTTTCTTATACCAGTCCTTGCCGTACAGCACACGGGTCACCAGCATGGAGGCCACGGTGTCGCCGCAGGAGTTGATGAGGGTGCAGCCCGCGTCAAACAGCTGGGTCATCATCAGCAGCACCGGCAGGGCGATGGACGGGAAGCCGAAGGCGGAGATCACCATGGTCTCCATAGCGGCGCCGCCGCCGGGAACGGAGGATACAGCCACAGAACCGGCCACCGCGATGACCAGCGCAAAGGCGAAATCCCCGATGCTGTTCAGCGGGTGGCCGAACAGGGCGCAGCAGAGGGCAATCTCATAGATCGTGGCGATGCAGGCGCCGTCCATGTGGCAGGTGGCGCCCACGGGGACCACCACGGAGCTGACCTCCCGGGGCACGCCCAGCTTGTCGCAGGCGTCCAGCTGCAGCGGCAGCGTGGCGGCGGAGGAGCGGGTGCCCAGGGCGGTGAGGGCCGGAGTCAGAATGTTTTTGAAGAAGTTCTTCACACCCCAGGGACCGGCCGCCAGGAAGGCATACAGGGCCAGGAACACGAAGAAGTAGACGATGGCGGCGAGATAGTAGATCAGCAGGCCGCGGGCGTAGCTCTTGAGCAAGTCCGGACCGTAGGTGCCTGTCAGGTTGGCGAAGTAGGCCATCAGGCCCAGGGGCGCCAGCTTCATCAGCAGGGCGACCATCTTGTAGAACACCAGGGACATATTGTTCAGCCAGGACGCCACGGGCTTGCCCTGCTCTCCGAGGACGGAGACCGTCAGGCCAAAGAACCCCGTAAAGACGATAAGAGCCAGGATGTGGCTTCTGGAGATGACCAGCGGGAAGTCGCTGACGGTGAAGGTGTTGACGATTTGCGTGCCGATGCTGTCCGCGGCAGCGGCGGCAGTTACCTCCGAAGCGTCCAGCTGAATGGAAGTGTCCACGCCGAAAATGCCGGTGACGGCGAACATGTAGATGCCGGCAATGGCGGCGGTCACCACAAAGATGCCGATGGTGAGCACCAGCAGCTTGCCCACCCGCTTCGTGTCCGCGATGTTAGCGATGGAGCTGGAGATAGAAAAGAAAATTAGCGGCACCAGCAGAACGAACAGCAGATTCAGCCAGATTTGACCGATGGGATACAGGACCGAGGCCTTTTCTCCCAGTGTCAGGCCCAGAATAGCGACGACAATGACGAACGCAATGAGGATCAACGGTTCCCGGTAGGATGATTTCTTTTTTTTAGCTTTTGTGCTCATGGTTCTTTCCTCCACATTTTTCTGCTTTCTGCATTTGAGATTCGCCTATGCGTCATAATTTTCCAGGAAAGAATGCTCCTCTCCTTGTTTCTTATATCCCGGAAATGTATCCAGCGCAACTGCGTGGATGCTTTTGAAGATGGATTTTTCAATATTCGGATTATCCCGCTTCAGGCGGCGGAGCAGAGTCTTGATCTCCTGCCGCTTGGAACCGCCGCCGCCATTGTCGCAAATGGTGCAGTTTTCCGTAAAGCGGCAGGCGCACTGGATAAATTCCAGCTGATTGTACCGCCGCCATGCGATGATGTCCTCCTCATGGATGCAGTACATGGGCCGGATCAGTTCCATGCCCTCAAAATGGTCGCTGTGCAGTTTGGGCAGCATCGCCTGAAGCTGAGAGCCGTAAAACATCCCCATCACCGTCGTCTCGATCACATCGTTGAAATGATGACCCAGGGCGATCTTATTGCAGCCCAACTCCTTCGCCTTGCTGTAAAGATGCCCCCGGCGCATCCTGGCGCAAAGATAGCAGGGAGATTTGTCGCTGCTGTTGGCCACTTCAAAAATATTCGTTTCAAAAATCGTGATGGGAATATGGAGCAAAGCCGCGTTGCTCTCGATCTTCTGCCGGTTGATGGCGTTATAGCCCGGGTCCATTACCAGAAATATCAAATCAAAGGGAACATCACTGTGGCGGTGGAGCTCCTGCATCAGCTTTGCCATCAGCATGGAATCCTTGCCGCCGGAGATGCAGACGGCGATCCTGTCTCCGGCCTGGATCAGCTCGTACTTTTTGACGGCATAGGCAAAGGGCTTCCAAAGCTCGTCCCGAAACTTCTTGATGATGCTCCGCTCGATCATCTGATAGGGTTCCAGTGTTCTTGGCATCTTGTGTTTCCCCTTATATGATGTATTCCACGGTCTTATCCGCCGTCAGCACCGTTTTCTCGTTGAACAGGAGGACTGCTTCACGGCCTTCAACCGGGCCGAACGCGTAGACATCCCGCACATCCTTTTCCAGATACCGGATGGGCACGATGCTGTTATACTCCGCCGGATGATCATCGACCATCTGAAGTGCCGCATCGCTGAAAGGCTCTGCCCGGTAATAGGGGTCGAACAGGAAGACCTTATCCCCCTGAATGTGGGTCAACAAAACATAATGCCAGCCCTCAAAATCCACCCGCGCAACGGCGGCACCACCCCGCCGCAGTGCGTCCCGCAGCTGTCCGTTCTGGGAAAAATTCACTTCCCGGCCGGACAGATGCTGGCTGGAAATGGGCAGATGGCCGGTTTGACCGAAGCTGTTGATCCAGTTGCTGAGAAACATCATCGCCGTGCAGGATGTGCCGCATTTGCCGCAGGCGCCGTCAGCGCCAAAGCAGTCCAGGCAATACAGCATGATGCTGCGGACGATTTCCGGCGGTATCTCCTCCCGCTGAAAGAGATAGCTGACCGCGTTGAGCATGGACGTAGGCCCGCAATCATATTCCGTCATCTGGTAGCGAAGTGGATTGTTCATGGTACCAGCTCCTTATAGCAACTGTCAAAAATCCGGAGGAATTCCCGAAGCTCCTCCCATGTGGTCAAATGACTGAGACTGACGCGCAAGGAGGAAAGGGCATTCTTTCGGTCCCGGCTGACCGCGAATACCGCCTTGGATGGCGTTCCCTCTGTGGAGCAAGCGGACTTGACAGATACGCAAACCCCGCGCTTGCCCAATTCCCGCTGGAACACCGTCCCTTTCACGCCCCGGACACTGAGGTTCAGAATGTGCGGCACCGCGTTTTCGGGGCTGTTGATCCGAACAGCCGGATATTTCGCAAGTTCCTCCCGCAGATAACAGTTCAGCGCTCTTACATAAGCAATTCGTTTCTCTTGATTCTCCAGCGTCAGCCGAAGCGCTTTTTCAACAGATACCGCCAGTGCCAGCGCCGGAGTACCGCTCCGGTAGATCGTGGTGCTGCTGCCGCCGTGGATCTGAGGCTCAATGATAAGGTTCTTCTTTTTCAGCAGCAGACCACTGCCGTTCAGGCCGTAAAATTTATGAGGGGCGATGCTCACGGTGTCCACACCGTCCAACACCAGGTCCGTCTTGCCCACTGCCTGGGTCGCGTCCACATGGAGGCGGCAGTTCGGATACTCCTTCAAGATCTCAGCAATCTGCCGGATCGGCTGCACGGTTCCCAGTTCACTGTCCACCGCGCAGACGGACAACAGCACTGTGTCCTTCCGCAGCAGGTCCCGCAGTTGCTCCAGATCCATGGTGCCATCCTGTTTTATATCCACAAGGTCGATCTCACAATCTTGCCACTGAAGAGCGGAAAGTGTTCCGCCCACAGAGGAGTGCTCCAGTGCGGTGGAGATGACGTGTCTGCCAATATGCCGGGATGCCTGGACGATGCCTTTGATGGCGAGATTGTTGGACTCGCTGGCCCCGGAGGTGTAGATGATCTCAGCCGGGTCAACGCCCATCAGTCCCGCGATGCTGTCTGTCACGCGGGCCATTTCCGCCTGCGCGGTCTGCCCGGCAGGGTGCGTGGAGTTGGGATTTCCAAAAAACGCCCGTTCTGTTTGGCAGAACGCCTCCAGCACCGCCGGGTCTGCAGGCGTGTTGGCAGAATATACAGCTTCATGGTAGTGGGTTCGGGAGGCAGGACAGAGAAGCTGTCCTCACCGATGACCAGTCCCAGTGTTCTGCCGTTGTCCCATTTCATGTGGAAGGTGCCCATATCATCGATATGGTCCAGGGTTCCCATGGTGCCGGGAGGGACCGGCGCATATGGGTCTTTCATCTCTCTGAGCTTGATGCGGGAGCCATTGGGATACTGCTCACGCAGAAACTCCAGCCATTCTCTTGAAATCGTGTTCATGCCATACCTCCCATCTGCATACCTTGAGCAGACTGTTCCTGCTCCATGTTTTGACGCTGGATGTCCAGGTCATAGGCTGTCAGGTAGCCATTGTAGTCACCCGGCGAAGGATTGCACCGCAGGCAGTAGCGGTAATGCTCAGTTTCCACGACATAACCATAGTTCTGCACGTAGCCGCCGTCGATTTTCCCGCCGTGACCATAGCAGAAGCGCTCCATGGCAGTACGGTTTTTCAGCACGCTCTGCCGAAGCTCATCGACCACCTCCTGAAGCTCGGCCTTGAAAGCGGGGCTGTTCCATTCTTCGGGACCCCTCGGCCACCAGGTGTGCCAGAACTCATTGCCGTTTCGACCGAAGTCCATGCGGATGTGACCGATACAGCCGAGGCGCTCATCCTCCGCGGGATGCTGGGCATAGAAAAGGCCAGCTTCCTCAGAAGAAGCTGGCCTGATCTCAAACTTGGGACTGTTCACTTCATTTTTATTTTTCTGCACTGTTTTCACCCCTTTCTCTGGGTATAGCTACACAACATACCACAGCTTAGTGGAAATAGCTATGACCAAAAGCTCCGTTTCTGGAGAAGTGGAGATAGCCTGCGACAGCAGCGCCAGCCGCTGCCAAAGATGCCAGAGTGATGATGAGTTTCTTCTTCATTCACATACCTCCCATCTGCATCGTTTGTGATTCTTCAGGAAAAGGGCGGCTGCACCGGCGGATAAGGCCTAATTCCGTTTGCCGGACGCCATCCTCCACCATGGAGTCTTCTCCGAACTTCTCAAAGTCCATATACCCGTCGATGGTGTCAATCAGTTCATCATCGGCACCGATCCGGCGCAGAACGGATTGACCGTATTCGTAGGTGCCCTCGGTGATGCGCTCGTAGTCATCCAGATTGATGGCGAACCGGAGTGCATCCGATATGGTTTCCGGCTGCTCCACGGAGAGGACTGCCAGATATTTCAGAAGTTCACCGTCCCTCTGCTGCATCTCCTCGATGCCCAGTGCCAGTTCGTTGGCATCCTCGACGCAGATGCACTCCTGTGGAATGAGTTCTGCCAGATAGGGCTTGCCGAACTCCACCTTGACGATGGTAGCCTTGGTGAAATGGTCAACGCCGATCTGCTCCTTGGCTTGCTCCAATTCCTCGTCCATTGCGGGGAGTGTGAGGCGGTAAGGGTCAGCCATGGTTTCAGTTACACGCGGGGTGAGCAGATACAGGGTGATGAGGGCATCCCGCTGTTCGGGAGCTTGTTCCAGAGAGCTTTTTCGGCGGACATATCCACTGGGACCGTATGCGCCGCCGTTTTCGGCGTAGTATTCTGCGCCGATGGCACGGTAGTCCAGATAGGGCTGAACATTTTCGGGAAAGTTCTTGTATCCGGTATCCACCAGAATGCGCCCCAGCTCGGTGTCGGTCTTGACATTGGGCAGGATGATATAGTCGCCCAGCCGCTTGGAGATTTTCAGAACATCGCCCAGACCGTTGATGCTTTCCGCGTCCAGCGCACCGGCGAAGATACCCCATTCCCGGTCATCCATCTGCTCGATGGCCTCAGCCAGTTCATTCAGCTTTTTCATCTCAGCAGGATCGTGGATATCAGCACGGAGGATATACTGTCCAAGGGTAGGAACAGGACTGTTCACACCCGCGATCCGTACAGCGGTAGGCTCAACACCGATCCGCTCAAACCAGGAGAACGCTTCGCTCACTTCGGCAGGAGTAGCGGGCAAATCAAGGACAACACCCTCATTTGCGCTTTTGTTGGAGAGTTTCAGCCGTATCATGCCATGCCTCCCATCTGAAAGCCCTGTTCCTCCTGATAGGCTTCGGCAGGATCTTCCATCATCAGCTCCTCCAGACTCATAGTCCCATGGTAAGAGACATAACCTCTGTCGGTGAACATACCGGACTCCTGCTCCATGCGCTGAATACCGTACTTCTCATAGTCGTAGAATCCTTCCAGATCCTCGTCATATTCGAAGTGGCCGGATTCCTGGATCATGTACCTGCCGTACTCTGCGGGAGTGTGCGCGCCGGGAGCGAATTCGAACTGGTCCAGGTTTTCCGCCAGATGACGGATCTGGCTGGCGGACTCCGGCTCGGCCATTTCCACCACAGCGCCCAGCTTTTTCTGTTCCTTCTCAGAGAGCCTGCTTACCGCCAATGCCAGATCGTTCAGCTCATAAATGCTTTCCTGCTGAAAATCCAGAGCCGCATCGATCTCCGCGGGGAAGGTACTTTCACTGAAGCGAAAGCACATATCTCCCGGGTCCGCGATACCGGAACGAAGCCATGCATGGTCGATCTGCTCATGGGACGCAGGGAGGTACAGCCATGTGATCTTTGGGGTGTCCTCCGGTTCCAGCCGGGAAGTCAGGGCGACAGTCAGCAAATCTGCATCGTAGTGATAACAGGGCAGGTGCTTCCCATCGTAGAGCTGCTCCAGCTTCATACCGTTGTCGTAGACCACCCCGTAAGGCGTGACCTCTCCGGCACCGCTGTCGATGAGCAAACGGGCGGTTTCAGCGCCGTCCAGGTCCTCCAGTTCCTGCGTACTGGCACAGCCGCCATGGAGGTTCGTGTAGTGGTCACGGCCAATGGCTTCTAAATCAGAGAAATCCGTAATGACGGTGGCCTGCTGGCAGCAGAATGTGAGGTTGATGAGGTCTTTCAGCTCAAACAGCCCCAGCTTGTATGCCATTGCCTGAAACTGCGCGGCCTCGCCAACATCAAAGCTGTCCAGCCGTTTGGCCAGATAGTCCAGCTCGTCCAGGTTGACCATCCTGCCCTCCAACCGGTTTAGCACAGGCCATGCGCTTCGAATCTCATCCACATTGCAGTCTTTTGCAGAAGCGTTGCCGACCTCCAGCGCTTCAACCAGCTCGATGCAGTGATCGAACTGCTCCCTGGGTATGGGGAACGGAATGGTTACAACACCATATTCCGGGTGATCAGCGTTGCTCAATACTGCTTCTATCATTGTTTGATATCACCTGTCTTTCTTTCAAAACTCAAAATCGCATCACCGTACCTGGCCAGAAGCAGAGCGCAAATGATCAGTTGGAACGCCTCATCTGTGACCAGTTCCGGGGATGCGAGATCGGCTGTGGTAATGTTGCGGCTGCCAATGGAGATAGCCTTTGCCGCCTGATAGACGCTGTACAGCTCCGGCTGGATGCCGGAGAGCCGGACTGACTGGAAGTCAAAGCCGCTGCTGTCAAACTTCCAGATGACTCTGCGCCAGATGTCCTCATAGGCCGTGAGCAGGAACAGTGCCGCCTTGTTGCGGTCGGACATTCGGTAATAGCGGTCGCGCCAGTGCTTCCAGCGTTTCCAATGGGTATCGCCCAGGAAGAAGCTGACGGAGTGTTGACTGAAATGCTCCTGCAGGCGGCGCTGGAGCTGCGGCCCCATCTCAGAGCAGAAGCAGTCCCGCACAAACTCGGTCAGGTCAAGGGCTCCTGCTTCGATCCGTTCTTCCAAGCAGATGCATTGCTTCAGAGGGCAGGGGTTCTTACGGTCGTATTCCGTGCAGTACGGGCATTCCACATCCTTGGGTTTGTATCTGAAACCGGGATGATACAGGCCGTGGCCTCTGGGCCTGAAGTGGGGCGGGGTCATCATCTGCTGTTCCATCTGGCGCAGAGGGGTATCCCGCATAAAGTAGCGTGTCATGGTTGATAGACTCCTTTCAGCGAAAACAAAAAAAGCGCCGGAGTCTTATTTCTAAAACTCCGGCGCTTGTCGTTGGTTGTTACATGGTCTGTTCCTGGCTGTAGGGTTCCACAGTATGCTGATCCTGCTCTCTGATTCGATCCATGATGTCGGGTATCCCATACTCAATCTGTTCCTGGACACCCTTGATGCATTTTTCCTGTTCGTAGGTCAGGTCAAAGCCTGCGTCCAGCGTGTCGGCACAACAGCGGTAGATTTCAATGAGCTGCTCATCCTTGAAAAGCCGCTGTTCGGGAATAAGGCCGGAACGGGTGGCAAAGTCCTGTTTGGCGCCATCATAATTTCCGGTGAAATAGTGACCGAAACACACGCCTTTGTGGTCATAGTCCCAGTCCCAGGTCACGAACTGGACGCCGTACTTGCTGTGAGTTCCGGCCAACACAGTGCCGTTGAAGTCTGCCAGCACCTTGTAGCTGTCCTCCAAACCACCTGCCTTCAAAGGAGGTGCCTGCTCCATCTGCCGCATATACTCGGCGGTGGTGCAGACGATCCTGTAGGCTTTGTCCTTTGCGGCTACGCGCTCCGGCGTAGCGATATTGTCGCTGCGGTAGGTGATACCACCGATCTGGTCTACCTCACAGATAGGGTGGTCATCCAGCCAGACTCCAAGTCTGCCACCGACGCTCGGTTCGATTCGGAAGCCTTCACGCCGAAGAGCGATGGCGGTTTCCTGAAAGTATCTTTTCCTTTCCTCTGGACTGACGCTCATTTATTTTTCCTCCTTTTGGGCTGCGCCCTTTTTGATTTTGTCTGGAAATGAAAAAGGGCGCCAATCTGATGGTCCGTTAAGACCAACAAATTGACGCCCAAAACTTTGTCTATTCTATTTTTGAAAAACAAGCGCCCTTTTTGAAAACTGCTGCTTCAAAAAGGGCGCTAAAGCGTGTTGCTCTTGCCAATCGACGAAGAGAAGGGGTTCAAATCCCACCAGTTACCGCTGAAAGGCGATTGGCATCTATGGAATAATTCGAGAAATCCCTGGCTGAAAACCCCGGAAACGGTTGATGCCACTGGCTTTTCGCCAGTGGCATCTATACCGTTTTGATTTTATGGTGACCCAGCGGGGACTCGAACCCCGGACCGATCGGTTATGAGCCGATTGCTCTAACCAGCTGAGCTAAAGGTCCACACTCTATAATGTCCCGCTAAAGGAACAAAGCCGATGATCGGACTCGAACCGATAACCTGCTGATTACAAATCAGCTGCTCTGCCAATTGAGCCACATCGGCAACTTAACTGAGTCCTTACGGTACTCAAATGGATGGAGAAGGATTCGAACCTTCGAAGGCGTTGCCAACAGATTTACAGTCTGCCCCCTTTGGCCACTCGGGAATCCCACCAAGTGTTTACCTGACAATTAAAGATTATACGGCATTGTCAGGTAAATTGCAAGTGTTTTTTTAACTTTTTTTATATTTTTTTATGCCTGTGTTTCAACTTCTGTTTCAGGCTCAAATAATGCTTCGAATTCTGCACGGTTAATGCGTTCTTTCTCTAATAATAATGCGGCACATTTGTGAAGGACATCTATGTGTTCTTCAATCATTGCTTTCGCATCTTTGTAGCATTTATTTACAATCTTCTTCACTTCCTGATCGATCACAGTCTGTGTGTTTTCTCCGTATGGACGCTGCTGTCCAATTTCTTTTCCTAAGAAGACTTCGTCTCCTTCACCACTGTCATAATTGATCAGTCCGAGTTCATCTGACATACCAAACTTCGTTACCATAGCTCTTGCATACTGGGTTACCTGTTTGATATCCTGTGATGCACCGGTTGTGATATCATCTAAGATCAATTCTTCGGCAATTCGTCCTCCGAGACTTACCATGATATCCTGAATCATCTTTCCGCGTGTCATAAAGACATTATCGTTCTCAGGAAGCGGCATCGTATATCCAGCTGCTCCTGTTCCTGTTGGAATAATAGATACAGTGTAAACCGGACCTACATCTGGTAACAGATGGAATAAGATTGCATGTCCAGATTCATGATATGCAGTGATCCTTCTTTCACTTTCTGGTACCACACGACTCTTCTTCTCTGTTCCGATTCCTACTTTGATAAATGATTTATCAATATCTTCTTTCATGATATAGGCTCTGTCATCTCTTGCTGCCTGAATGGCTGCCTCATTCATCAGATTCTCAAGGTCTGCTCCCACAAAACCTGCTGTTGTTCTTGCGATCTCATGAAGATCAACATCATCTCCTAATGGTTTCTGACGACAGTGAATCTTTAAGATATCTTCTCGCCCTTTGACATCTGGTCTTCCAACGCCAACCTTGCGGTCAAATCGTCCTGGTCGTAAGATCGCTGGATCTAAGATATCCACACGGTTTGTAGCTGCGATCATGATGATTCCTTCATTCACTCCAAAACCGTCCATCTCAACTAACATCTGGTTTAATGTCTGTTCACGTTCATCATGTCCACCACCAAGTCCAGAGCCTCTTCGTCTTGCAACTGCATCGATCTCATCGATAAATACGATACAAGGAGAATGTTTCTTAGCTTCTGCAAATAAGTCACGTACACGAGCTGCACCAACACCGACGAACATTTCCACGAAATCAGATCCTGAAATGCTGAAAAATGGTACATTCGCTTCTCCTGCAACTGCCTTTGCAAGTAATGTCTTACCTGTTCCTGGAGGTCCTACAAGAAGGACGCCCTTTGGAATTCTGGCTCCGATCTTTATAAATCGTCCTGGATTCTTTAAGAATTCCACGACTTCTTCTAATTCTTCTTTCTCTTCTGTCAGTCCTGCAACATCGTTAAATGTTACTTTCTTACCATTTGGATTGGCAAGTTTAGCACGGCTTTTTCCAAAATCCATCATCTTGCCGCCACCGCCACCATTCTGGCGCATCATCATAACCATGAAAAATATGACAACTCCGATCGGTAGTACTACCCCGATCAGATTAGAGATCATATCCCCACTGTGATCGATTCCCTTAATACTGATCTTATTGGCAAGAGAGCTGTCAGCTTTCTTAATATCATTGATCGCCTGATTGACATCTGTAACTTCACAGCTCTTATAATCATCTTTTCCAAACTCTGCTGTGATCGTCCCAGTTGGTACTTCTTTATTCTGTTTAATAGTTACCGCAGTTACTTTGTCAGACTTTACATCCTTCATAAACTGCTGATAGGTGTAATCACCTGAACCTGGCTGGAACACGCTGATAAAATAATATGCTCCGATCACCAAGATCAGCAGGACTACTAAAAATCCACTGTTACTTTTCTTCGGGTTCAACGTTTAGTCTCCTCTCTACTCTTCCTCTGCTACTCCAATGTAAGGAAGGTTACGATATTTCTGTGCATAATCTAGTCCATATCCAACAACAAATTCATCTGGTACTTCAAAACCAATATATCTGACTGGTACTTCAACTTCACGACGATCTGGTTTGCTTAACAATGTACACAGATGAAGTGACGCAGGATTTCTGCTCTCAAGCATTGGTTTTAAATGATTTAAAGTCTTTCCTGAGTCAATGATATCTTCTACAACTAATACTTCTTTATCTAAGATTGGCTCATCTAAGTCTTTTGCGATCTTAACGATTCCTGAGGATTCTCTGGAATTTCCATAACTAGACACTGACATAAAATCAATTGTTACTGGAATCGTGATTCTCTTTGCAAGTTCACACGCAAAAAAAACACTTCCTTTTAAGATGGCGATCAGATGGATTTCTTTTCCTGCATAATCTTCACTGATCTGCGCTCCCATCTCCGCGATTCGTTTGTTTACATCTTCCTCTGAAATCATTACTCTGATATTCTCCATTGGAATCATCTCCTTCTCTTTTGAACTCAAGCTTTAAATAACGCTTGGTTGATTCTTTGATCTTATAATATTCGCTGATTCTTCTGCCAACGATCCATACAATATGACTGCCATCTGCCACCAAGGGTATCTCTTCCCGCAATTGTCTTGGAATCTTCTCATCAATAAAATACCTGCTTAATGATTTTCTCTTCTGATCTTTGCCAAATGTAAAAAAATCTCCTGGCTTCCGGCATCGTAATTGTACACCTGTTTCTATTCTATCATAATCAATGATTTTGATACAATCATTTTCCACGATATTTGTCAAATCTGTAACCTCTTCGCACAAAATTTTTCCTGTCATTTCTTGTTTATCTGACATATTTCCTTTTTGTACCTTAATATACTGATAATTTTTCTCGGCAACCATATTATACGGAAGAGAAATTCGTTTCCCTGTTCCATTTTCTACCAAAGTTAACAGATCTTCAATATGTCTTCTTTCTAAATCTTTCTTCTTACCAGCTGTTTCTTCCAAAACTTTTTTTAGAACCTGTTTCTGGATCCAATGGTTTTCCAATAACAATTGATCACAATTGATCTCAAATCCTTGTCCAATAGGCTTTGCACATCTTAAAAATGACTCTTCTATCTGATCTGTCAGATACGTCGTCACTTCTTTGATATCTTCGCACAGCCATCCTATATGCTCCACCGCCTGCTCATTGATCATCTCAAGTCTTGGTATTACCTGATTTCGAATCTGATTTCTTGCAAATGCATCGTCCTGATTGCTTGCATCTTCTACCCAGGCCTGCCCAGCCTCTTTTAAATATTTTACTATTTCTTCTTTTTTTACACATAAAAGCGGACGGATCAGATTTCCATCTTTTTCTCTCATGGCACCCGCCCCATAAATTCCAGTTCCTCTCACCACTCGATATAAAAATGTTTCTGCCTGATCGTTTTGATGATGTGCGATCGCAATCTTATCAGCATTATATTTTTTCATTGTTTTAGCAAATGCATCATATCTCGCTTTTCTTCCTGCTTCTTCTAATGACATCTTTTCACGCTTGGCGATCTGTTTTACATCTATTTCAAATATTTTACACGGAATCAAAAGTTGTCCACAAAGATCCTGCACAAACTTCTGATCATCCACAGCTTCTCTTCGAATCATGTGATTGATGTGGACTGCTGTGATCGTGAGATTCATTGATTCTCTTAATTCATTTAAAATAAGTAACAGATATACAGAATCTGCACCGCCAGAAACACCGATAATGATATGATCTCCATTTTGTATTAAATTTTTTTCTTTGATAAATTCTTTTACTTTATTCATGTAATTTACTTTATCATTCTTTGCAGATTCCTTCAATACCTGTCCCAGATTCCCAATACCATGATCGTCATATCATCTCTTTTTTCAAATTCTTTGTTTGTTGTAATTTGCTCATATAATCCATCTGCGATCGCCTGTGGACGTACCACATCCATTTCTTTCAAATATCGTGCTGCCATCTCCAAACCATTTTGCGAAAATCCGTCGAAAGCTCCATCGCTTAACATGACTAAAATATCTTCACTTTCCATCTTTTTGCGGTAAATTGGAATTTTCTCGGTATGTAATAAGAGGTTCACTGGTATCGTATCTACTTGAATGATCTCCACGTCGTTTTTTCTCTTTAAAAGACATGGGCAGGCTCCAATTTTAAAGAATGTTCCGATTCCTGCAAATAAATCTAACTGAAAAAAATCTAATGTCGCATATTTTTCTTTTTCTGGTTGTAAGATCATCATGGACCTTAAAAGCTGAATACTTTGACTTTCGTTAATTCCTGCTCCTAGAAGTTCTTCCATCACTTCAATTATTTTCCTACTTTCTTTTTTCGCTTCCTGTCCTGTTCCCATTCCATCCGAGATCATAGACACAAAACTTCCTTCCCTTACTTTTCCCATGGAAAAACTATCTCCATTCTCATCCCCTGCAATCATTGGCGAAGTGTGGATTCCTGCGATTACATGGAATTTTTCTTCTGGTGTAAATCCATAAATCTCATAATAATTTCCGATCATCTTTTTCTGATCTGGCAATGGCTTCATTTTCTCCATTGTCATGGAACTTAACAACACTGCTGCTTGTCTTGTGCTGATTTCCCTGCCTTTTTTCTTTTTCAGATATAGATAGATCTGTTTTCCTTTCTCTGGATTATCGTAGAAATAAATTTCTTTTAGTCTCAGTTGGCTTTTTGCAAAACCTTTTGTGATCTTCTCATATAATTTCTTATTATCTGCCGTTAATGATACTTTTCCCTGAAAGAAATCACCCAGTGTATTTCCGGCTCTGATATACTGCTCCCCGACAATTTTTCTCAGTTGTTTCATCTGATTTCTCATTGCACGCAGAAATAATTCCCGTTCATAAATCTGATTTGCTTCCTCGATAAAATCCTGTCCATTCTTGCATGGATGACATCTTTTTAAATCTGCATAGCTTAATCCACCTTGCTTTTCGATGATCTGCCCAAGCCTGTCCTTATCTGCTAATGTAAACTGACATTTTTGATTCTCACAGCATCCGACACATTCTTTTAAGATCACACTTTCAACTACATCTCTTCCCCGTTTTTCACACGTTTCTTCCTCATCGTTATGATCACAGAACATCTTCCCCGCTGTCGTGAGACATTGCTGCATCTGGCGCATATGATAAAGGATCATTTCATGAAAATTTTGAAATAACCGGTCTTCTTCGAATTCTTTTTTTCTTAAGATTTCCATAGTTTTCCCTCCTACAAGATTATTATAGAGGATTTTGTATGCAATTTCTGTCGAAATAAAAAATGTTATTTTCTGGAAATTATTATCAAAAAAATCCGATGTTTTTATAAGAACAATCCTATGACTATTCTTATAAAAACATCGGATTTTATATCTTTATTCTTTACTCTACCGGATGTAAATTCTTCAAAGAAATGTCCATAATAGGAGCTGAATGTGTTAAAGCTCCACAAGATACATAATCCACTCCGATCTCACGGATCGTCTTTAAGCGTTCTTTTGTAACATTTCCTGAACACTCTGTTTCAGCTCTTCCGTCGATCAGTTTGACAGCTTCTTTCATTGTCTCATCATCCATGTTGTCTAACATGATGATGTCTGCTCCTGCTTCTACGGCTTCTTTTACCATGTCAAGATTCTCTGTCTCTACTTCAATCTTTCTGACAAATGGTGCATAGTCTTTTGCCATAGCTACCGCTTCTTTGATTCCACCTGCAGCACCGATATGATTATCTTTTAACATGACTCCGTCGGACAAATTGTAGCGGTGATTATGTCCACCACCAACAGTCACTGCGTATTTTTCAAATGGGCGCATGTTTGGTGTTGTTTTTCTTGTATCTAATAACTTTGTTTTATATCCTTCAAGCTCTTTGGATAACTCGCTTGTCATTGTTGCGATTCCACTCATTCTCTGCAAGTAGTTTAATGCAACTCTCTCTCCAGATAAAAGGGCACGGATATCTCCTTTGACAACTCCCATTAGCTGTCCTTTGGTTACTTTATCTCCGTCTTTTAATTCTGTCTCAAAAACAACAGTTTCATCTAAAAGTTTGAAGACTCTTTCAAATACTTCTAATCCACAGATGACCCCATCCTGTTTACAGATTAAATTTACTTCTCCCTGTTTTGGTTCTGGCATCACTGCGTTTGTACTGACATCTTCCTGAGTGATATCTTCTTTTAATGCATTCATCAAATATTCATCGATGTTAATTCTCATCGTTACACCACTGATCATAAAAACTTCTGTCCTTTCGTTTAATTTCGTCAAGAACAAGCTGTTCATTCTCTTTCTCACGCTGTTCTTCGTTCTGATACTTACTTAAATCTACTTCGACTGTCTCGGCTTTTGATGGATGTTCTGTGATGTCTTTCGCTGCTGCCTTGGCAAATACAAGTGCTTCCAATAATGAATTACTTGCCAGACGGTTCTTTCCATGAACCCCATTACAGCTTGTCTCACCGACTGCATATAAATGTTCCATAGATGTCTTGCTGTCTAAGTTTACTTTAATTCCACCCATGAAATAGTGCTGTGCCGGTGTTACTGGAATCGGTTCTTTTGTCATGTCATATCCTTCATCCAAGCACTGTTTGTAGATGTTTGGGAATCTATGTTTGATTCTTTCTCCATCTAAATGTGTAACAGATAAATAAACATGATCACTTCCGTCTTTCTTCATCTGTTTGCAGATTTCTCCAGTTACAACGTCTCTTGGTTTTAACTCATCTGTAAAACGTTCTCCATCTTTATTCAGCAGGTAAGCTCCCTCTCCTCTGACTGATTCAGAGATTAAGAATCTTCTTCCTGGTTTCTTTGAATAAAATGTTGTTGGATGGATCTGGATATAGTTAATATTCTCTAATTCAACATTATGGCGCAAGCAGACAGCCAGACTGTCTGCTGTCAGATGTCTGAAGTTTGTAGAATGTTTAAATAACCCTCCAAGTCCTCCTGTTGCAAGAACAGTATCCGGAGCTTCGATCGTATCTAAATTACCATCTGCATCTTTATATACAATTCCTTTACATTCTCCATCTTTCTCAATGATATCGATCATCGTACAATTTTCCATGATCGTAATATTATCACGTTTCTTCGCCTCTTCGTATAAATGGCTTGTGATCTCTTTTCCTGTCAGATCTTCATGATGAAGAATACGGAATGTGGAATGTCCACCTTCTCTTGTAAACTCGATCTCCCCATCCTTCAAGTCAAATCTTACACCAAAATCTTTCAGATCCTGAATAATCTGTGGTGATTCTTTGATCATCTTCTCGACGGCACCTTTATCATTCTCGTAATGTCCGGCTTTCATAGTGTCCTCGAAATATGAATCATAATCTTCCGGATTCTTCAGCGCTGAGATTCCTCCCTGCGCCAAAAATGAATCACTTTCTTCAACTTCCTTCTTTGTAATAACGATTACTTTGTAATCCTGCGGAAGAAATAATGCATTAAATAATCCTGAAGCACCACTTCCTACAATGATCACATCTGCTGTTTTCATAATTCTCTTTGCCTTTCCTTGGAACTTTCCTGTCTTACTGCGCGATTCTTAACATCTCATCTAATGCTTTCTTAGCATTTAATCGCAGTTCTTCTGGTAATTCTACCTGATTCTTCATGTCTCTTAATGTGTCTCTTACATTCTCTAAACTGATACGCTTCATATTTGGACAGAACTGACGATGTCCTACAGAGTAGAATGTCTTTCCTGGGTTCTTCTGTTTTAATTCATATAAAACACCCATCTCTGTACAAATGATAAATACGTCCTTGTCAGATGCTGTCGCATAGTCAATGATTCCTGATGTACTTCCTACATAATCACCTAAAGCTACAACGTCTGGTGTACATTCTGGATGCACTAAAACTTCTGCTTCTGGATGTACTTCTTTGGCTTTCTTTACGTTCTCGGCTGTGATACTTCTATGTACATGACAGAATCCGTCATTGTAAATAAAGTTCTTCTCTGGAAGTTTGCTTCCGATATAACGTCCGAGATTCTCATCTGGTACGAAGAAAATATTCTTCTGTGGAAGTGCTGTTACAACTTTCAGTGCATTGGATGAAGTTACACAGACATCAGAATGTGCTTTGATCTCTGCTGTAGAGTTAATATAACAGACAACAGCAAGATCATCATATTTTTTACGCATCTCTTCAATCTTCTCTACATCAACCATATGAGCCATTGGACAGTCTGCCTTCTGATCTGGCATGATCACTGTACGGTCTGGGTTTAAGATCTTGGCACTCTCACCCATAAAGTTTACGCCTGCAAAACAGATCACATCTTTGGATTCTTTTAATGCAACTTTGGCAAGATAATAAGAATCCCCAACATAATCAGCAATTTCCTGAACGGCATCGTCTACATAATAATGTGCTAGTAAAACAGCATTTTTTTCTTGTTTTAATTGTTCGATCTCTTTTTTTAAATTTTCCATCTTTCTCTCCTTGTTATTAAATTTTAATATACCACGACCACCCCTTCTGTTCAAGTATTTGTGATGTTTTTATATGATAAATACCAGTGATTTTACCTCTTTTTCAGATGCTTCAATCACT
>OGPO01000952.1_pt1 | contig 20766 bp, 17 predicted proteins | sample 1553041 | NCBI WGS metagenome assembly OGPO01 (sample SAMEA2580281, study PRJEB22360) | human gut metagenome | biome: human gut; feature: human-associated habitat; material: faeces | place: Denmark | collected 2008/2010 | reverse complement strand
GTTTCGCCCGTGTGAAGTCTGGTGCCCCCCCGGCCGTGGCGGCTGACATAGCGGCTGCCTGTCGGCGGGCATGTGCCGGGACAGACGGCCGGGCCCGAATAAAAAAGACGACCCCGAAAGTCGTCTTTTTTCTGTCATATCCGGATTGCAGGTTTACCTGCGCCCCTCTTTGGCTTCGATGCACTCGGTGGCATGCGGCACTTTCATCAGCCGCTCCTTGGGGATGAGCTTGCCGGTCGTCTTGCAGATGCCGTAGGTCTTATTTTCGATGCGCACGAGGGCCATCTCCAGATTCCGTATGAATTTCATCTGGTGTGCCGCCAGACGTCCGCTCTCCTCTTTCGAGAGGGTCGCTGCGCCCTCTTCGAGGACTTTGAACGTCGGGGAGGTATCCTCCGTGTCGTTATCGGCCGTGTGGGTGATAGTGGCGCGCAGCAGCTCATAGTCCGCGCGCGCATTCTCAAGCTTTTTCAGGATGAGCTGCTTGAACTCCTCGAGTTCGGCGTCGCTGTATCTGGTTCTTTCGTCTGCCATAGTCGTCTTCTCCTTGTTGGTTTTATGTAAAATTAAACAATTTTTCCGTAAACACCAAATTTTATATCGTTATATACGATATCGTCCGGACGCACCCTTTATATCGTTCTCAGCAAGACGCATTTGCCGTTCCCGAAGCGGTTTTGCCGCCTTCGTCCGCCCGTCAGATACGTGTTACGGCGATCCGGATCGGCTCGTCGTCGACATCCGAATCCACGACCACGCCTCCCTCGGGCCGTGCGGCCGCTTTCACCTCGACGGCGAGCGTCTGCGATGCGATATATCCGGCATATTTGGCGATCGCGCCGGCCACGAACTCCTTCTGTTCGATCTCGACGCGGATCTTGTCCGTCACCTCGAATCCCGAGTCCTTACGGATATTTTGGATGCGGTTTATCAACTCGCGTGCCACGCCTTCCGCCCGGAGCTCTTCCGTCAGCGTAATGTCCAGCGCTACGGTAAGTTTGCCTTCCGATGCTACCAGCCATCCCGGCATGTCCTCCGAGGTGATCTCGAAATCGGCCGGGGTTACGGTGATTTTTTCAGCCCCCAGGTCGAGTACGGTCTGGGCTGCGGCTTCGATCTGGGCGATACGCTCCTGCGAGAACTCCGCGGTCATGGCGGCGATCTGCTTCATGTATTTGCCGTAGCGCGGGCCCAGCGTCTTGAAGTTGGGCTTGATGCGCTTGGTGATGATGCCCGTAGTGTCTTCGATCAGTTCGACCTCTTTGACGTTCACCTCGTTCATGATGAGGTTCTTTACGGCCGAGATATGCTGTGCCATGGCCGGGTCGAGCACCGGGATGAGGATTTTGGTGAGCGGCTGGCGCACCTTGATCGACACTTTGCGGCGCAGGGCGAGCACCATTGACGATACGCGCTGTGCCAGGGACATCATCTCTTCCAGGTCGGTGTCGATCAGCTTTTCGTCGGCCTTCGGAAAAGTCGAGAGGTGTACCGACTCGTCCGCGTGGCGGCCGCTGACGGCATTCAGGTCGCGGAAGATACGGTCGGTGATGAAAGGTGCGAACGGTGCCGCGAGCATCGAAACGGTCTCCAGGCAGGTGTAGAGCGTCTGGTAGGCCGCCAGTTTGTCCTCGTTCATACCGCCGCCCCAGAAACGCTTGCGGTTCAGGCGCACGTACCAGTTCGAGAGGTTTTCTCCCACGAACTCCTGGATGGCGCGTGCCGCCGGGGTCGGGTCGTAATCCTCGAGCGAGCGGGTTACCTCCTTGACGAGCGTATTGAGCAGCGAAATGATCCACCGGTCGATCTCCGGTCGCTTCTCCACGGGGACTTCCGGCTCCTTGCCCGTAAATCCGTCCACATTGGCGTAGAGCGCGAAGAACGAGTAGGTGTTATAGAGCGTCCCGAAGAACTTGCGGCGTACTTCGTCCACGCCGTCCTTGTCGAACTTGAGGTTGTCCCACGGCTGCGAGTTGGAGATCATGTACCAGCGCGTGGCGTCGGCCCCGTAGGTTGCGAGTACCTCGAACGGGTCGACGCCGTTGCCCAGGCGCTTCGACATCTTGTTGCCGTTCTTGTCCAACACCAGCCCGTTCGAAATGATGTTCCTGAAGGCTACCGAGTCGAAGAGCATCGAGGCGATGGCATGCAGCGTGAAGAACCAGCCGCGCGTCTGGTCGACGCCTTCGGCGATGAAATCGGCCGGGTAGACCGACTTGAAATAGTCGCCGCCGTTCTCGAACGGATAGTGCAGCTGTGCGTACGGCATGGCACCCGAGTCGAACCACACGTCGATCAGGTCGCTTTCGCGCTTCATCGGCTCGCCTTTCGACGACACGAGTACGATATTGTCCACATAGGGGCGGTGCAGGTCGATATTGCGGGTCGAGTAGTTCTCCTTCGACATGTCGCCGACCTTGAAATTCTTGTAGGGGTTCTCCTTCATGAAGCCCGCGGCGATCGACTTTTCGATCTCATCCATCAGCTCCCTGATCGAACCGATGCACTTCAGTTCCGAATAATCCTCCGTAGCCCATACCGGCAGCGGTGTGCCCCAGAAGCGCGAGCGCGAAAGGTTCCAGTCCACCAGCCCTTCGAGCCATTTGCCGAAACGGCCTGTCCCGGTCGATTCGGGTTTCCATCGGATCGTCTTGTTCAGCTCGATCATCCGCTCGCGCAGCGCCGTGGTGCGGATGAACCACGAATCGAGCGGGTAGTAGAGCACCGGCTTGTCCGTGCGCCAGCAGTGGGGGTAGGAGTGGGTATGCTTTTCGATCTTGAACGCCTTGTTCTGGGCTTTCAGCATCACGGCCAGGTCGATGTCGAGCGTTGTCTCGGCATCGCAGGCGATCTCCGGGTCGTAGGCGTTCTTGACGTAGCGGCCTGCATACTCCTTGTATTTTTCGACGTCGATGTTGTTTTTTACGAATTCCGGGTCGAGGTCTTCGAGTACGAAGAACTTGCCCTGCTTGTCGACCATCGGCTGGTTTTTGCCGGCTTTGTCGACCATGAACAGCGGGGCGATGCCTGCGGCCTTGGCCACACGGTCGTCGTCGGCGCCGAACGTCGGTGCGATGTGCACGATGCCCGTACCGTCCGACGTAGTCACATAGTCGCCTACGATCACACGGAATGCGTCGCCCGTCGGCTTTACCCAGGGGATCAGCTGCTCGTAACGGATCCCCTCCAGTTCGGGCCCCATCCAGCTTTCGCCCGTGATTTGGTAGGTTCCCTCCATCTTCTTGGTGAAGTACGATGCGACGAGGTCTTTGGCGAGGATGACCGTCTGGGGTTCGTCGGTATAGGGGTTGCGGCATTTGACCTTCACGTATTCGATCGCGGGGCCTACGGCCAGCGCGGTGTTCGAAGGCAAGGTCCACGGCGTGGTCGTCCACGCCAGGAAATAGAGCGGCTCTTCGGCGTCGCCGAAGAGCTTTTCGCTTTTCGCGTCGCGGATGATCCTGAACTGCGCCGTGCACGTCGTGTCCTTCACGTCGCGGTAGCAGCCCGGCTGGTTCAGCTCGTGCGTCGAAAGCCCCGTGCCCGCAGCCGGCGAGTAGGGCTGGATCGTATAGCCCTTATAGAGCAGCCCCTTGTCGAAAAGCTGTTTGAGCAGCCACCACAGGGTCTCGATGTATTTGTTGTCGTAGGTGATGTACGGATCGTCCATGTTGACCCAGTACCCCATCTTGCGGGTCAGGTCTTCCCATGCCCCCGTGAACTCCATGACGGCCTCGCGGCAGGTGCGGTTGTACTCCTCGATCGAAATCTTCCTGCCGATGTCTTCCTTGGTGATGCCGAGCTTCTTTTCGACGCCCAGCTCCACGGGAAGCCCGTGCGTGTCCCAGCCCGCCTTGCGGTGCACGAGATACCCCTGCTGCGTCTTGTAGCGGCAAAAGACGTCCTTGATCGTGCGGGCCATGACATGGTGGATGCCGGGCATCCCGTTGGCCGACGGGGGGCCTTCGTAGAATACGAACGCGGGGTGCCCCTCGCGCGTGGTGATGCTCTTGTGGAATGTGTCGCGGGCGTCCCATTCGCCGAGCACGTCGGCGGCTATCTGGGCCAGGTCGAGGCCTTTATACTCATTGAATTTCATGGTATATGTGTTTTTTATTTCGTTCGGGGTCGTACGCCGGCATGGCCGGAAGTGCCGGAAAGACTACTCTTTTTCCGACAACTTGCAAAGATATAAAAAAGATTTGAAAAGCACGCAAAATTGCGCCCATTCCGTCCGTGGCGGTATCTGCCCGGCGCGGGCTATTCCCCGGCCGGGATTTCGACCCAGAAGCACGACCCCGCGCCGACGGCGGAATCGACGCCGATCCGGCCGCCGAGCTGTTCGGCGATGTTCTTGCAGATCGGCAACCCGAGCCCGGTGCCCTGCGTGAAGGTGTCGACCTTGTAGAACCGGTCGAAAATCTTGGCGCGCTCCTCCTCGGGGATGCCGATGCCCGTATCGCGGACGTAGAACCGCACCCATCCCGGGCGTTGCGAGAACCCGATCGTTATCGAACCTTTTGTCGTGAATTTCACGGCATTGCGCATGAAGTTGCCGAGTATCTGGTGCAGCCCCTGCCTGTAACCCTCGAGCGGGAGCCGGGGCAGGCCGTCTCCCAGCCGCAGGACGACCCCTTCGGCCACTTGCAGGCGGAATGTCTCGGCCACCTCGCGGCAAAAGTCGCGGGCGTCGAATTCCGTGCGGACGATCTCTATGCGTCCCGATTCGATCCGGGCCAGGTCGAGTACGTCGGAGATGATTTGCAGCAACAGGGTGTTGTTCGTCAGGATCAGGTCGGCGAACTCTTTGCGCTGGTCGGGGTCGGCCTCCGTAGCCATCAGTTCCGAAAAGCCTACGATCGCGTTGAGCGGCGTGCGGATTTCGTGGCTCATGTTGGCCAGGAAGGCCGATTTGAGCTTGTTGGACTCCTCGGCGCGCTCCTTGGCGGCGATCAGTTCCTGTTCGGTCTGCTTGAGTGCCGTGATGTCGTAATTGATCCCCAGCATGTCGATGATCTGTTCCCCGGGGCGGTAGTCCCGGCAGATGAGGTGGGTCTTGATCCAGGTTTTCCGGCCGTCGTCGTGCAGCACGCGGCAGATGGCTGTTGCCGACTGCACTTCACCCGCAGAGAAGCGCGCCAGCAGATCGAGCAGGATTTTGCGGTCTTCGGGGTGGATGTGGCGGTATTTGCCGATCACGTCGCTGATCTGCGCCGAGTCGGCTTCCCCGTAGTTGCGCAGCCATACGTTTTGCGCATAGCCCTCTTTGTTGTAGAGGTTGTAGTTGGCATATCCTACCTGGGCATATTCGGAGATGATGCGGAACAGGGCTTCGAATTCCGAGACCCGGTTCTGTATCTGCCGCAATTCGGTGTTGTCGATATTGATGAGCAGGTAGTGGGTGAGTTCGCCCCGGTCGTCGTACAGGCAGCGTATGCGCCCCGTCCAGTCGAAATGCCCCGGGCGCGTGCTTTCGTAGTAGCCGTCGAGTTTCCCGAACTCGTAACGGGCGGTGAAATCCGCACTTTCGCCGTGCTGGATGCGGATTTTCGTCTCCTCCGGGAAATTGGGGTTGTCGAACAGGTTGAGCCCGCGTATTTTGCCGGGATCTTTCACCCCGAACATTTCCAGGTCGCAGGTGTTGATGTCGATGAGCCGTCCCCGGTGGTTGTAGATCTCGATGCCGACGGGGGCGTTCTGGATGATGTTGCGCAACAGTTTTTCCTGCTCGTCCAGTGCCTTGTGCGCCGTTACGGCGTCGGTGATGTCGAGCGTGAGGATCACGAGCTCGGTTTCGTCGTTGGGCGTATTGTACAGGAAACTGCGGCAATGCCGCCTGGTCTTTTCCGCGAACCATTCGCAAACCTTGTAGTCGCCGATGCGGATGTGCGCGAGCTTGTCGATATGGGCATCGACGGGCAGGCCGGCTTCGCGCGCCGTCTTGTCGGTATATGCATCCGGCGCTATCCCCACGATTTGCTGCGCCGCGCGGTTGACCGAGAGGAAAAGGTAGTCGATGGCGCGTCCGTCGCTGTCGTAAAGCAGCCGGACCGGATGCGGAAATACCCGATCGGCAGGTGGTCGAGCAGCACGTCCATGTGCTTGTTCTCCTTCACGACCGTGTGGTAGTTGTTTTCGAGCGTCAGGATTTCGGCTTCGCGCCGGTCGTGCACGGGGACGCGCTGCATGTAGCCGAAAAGGTGCGTGCCCGTATCGGGGTCGGTCTGCCGTCCGACGAGCTGGGCATGGAGCCAGACTTCGCCCTCGGGAAGTTCGACCGGGAATGTCCTGTCGAATTTGCTGCTGACCTTGAGCGCCATGAACTCGTTGTGGATCGGCATCCGGTAGTCTTCACGGATCAGGTGCGTCAGTTGGCCGATCCGGATTTTGTCGCCGTCGAGCCCCAGCAGCCTGGCGATATATTCGGAGACATACAGTTCTCCGGTTTGGAAATTCGCCTTCCACCAACCCATGTGGGCGGCGTCCAGCATGAGCATCAGGGATTGGAAATTAGGGGTGTAGGGTGTGAACATGGCGCAAAAGGATGTCAGGGGATATTTAGAGCGTCCGGATGATGCGTGCAGGGTTGCCTGCCGCGACCGAATCCGCCGGGATATCTCGGGTGACGACCGACCCCGCCCCGATGACCGCCCTGTCGCCGATCGTGACGCCCGGGCATACGATCACCCCGCCGCCCAGCCAGCAGTGGTCGCCGATGACGATGGGCTTGCCTGCTTCGAGGGCCGTTCCGCGTGTTGCGGCGTCGAACGGGTGGTGCGCCGTGAGCAGCTGCACTTTGGGGCCTATGAGCGTCCCGCAGCCGATGCGTATCGGTGCCAGGTCGAGGAAGACGCAGTCGAAATTGACGAAGGAACCTTCGCCCATGTGGATGTTGTAGCCGTAGTCGCAGTGGAAAGGTTCGCGGATGAACCCCCGCACGTTGGGGCATAATTCCCCGAGCGTGGCGCGGTAGTCGTCGTCATGGCCGCAGCATTCGACGTTGAGGCGATGCATCAGGCGCGTGGCACGGTCGCGGTCGGCCGTCAGCTCCGCATCATGCGGGTCGAACCATTCGCCCGCCAGCATTTTTTCCTTTTCGCCTCTCATCGGTACATGCCGGCATTTTTAGTCGAACGACTGCAATTCGATCAGTTTGGCATAGATGCCGCCCTTTGCGAGCAGTTCGGTGTGGGTGCCCTGCTCGGCCACGCGGCCGTGGTCGACGACGATGATCTTGTCGGCGTTGTGGATCGTCGACAGGCGGTGGGCGATAACCACCGACGTGCGGCCGACGAGCAGCTTGTTGAGGGCATCCTGCACGAGTTTTTCGCTCTCCGTATCGAGTGCCGAGGTGGCCTCGTCGAGGATCAGTATCTCAGGGTTCTTCAGTACGGCGCGTGCGATCGAAAGCCGCTGGCGCTGGCCTCCCGAGAGTTTGACGCCCCGGTCGCCGATGTTGGTCTGGTAGCCTTCGGGGGCTTCCTGTATGAAGCAGTCGGCATTGGCGATCCGGGCAGCCTCGACGATCTCTTCGTGCGTGGCCCCGGCCTTGCCCATGGCGATGTTGCCTTCGATGGTGTCGTTGAAAAGCACGGTGTCCTGCGCCACGACGCTCATGTGGGCGCGCAGGCTGTCCTGCGTGTAGTCGCGCACCGAAACCCCGTCGATCAGGATGTCTCCCGCCTTTACGTCGTAGAAACGCGGTATGAGTTCGCTGAGGGTCGACTTGCCGCCGCCCGAAGGGCCTACCAGGGCCACGGTTTCGCCGCGTTTGATCTCGAACGAGATGCCTTCGATCACCTCGCGGCTGCCGTCGTACGAGAAGTGGATGTCGCGGAATTCGATCTTGTCTTTCAGCCCGTCGAGTTCGATCGCCCCGGGTTTGTCCTGTATCTCGCTTTGGGCGTCTATGATCGAGAAGATGCGTTCGCCGGCGGCGATACCCTGGTTGATGTTGGAGAACTGGTCGATGAACGTGCGCACCGGACGCGTTATCTGCGAGAACATGGCGATGAAGGCGATGAAGCCTTCGGGGCTGAGCGCGTCCTTGAATACGAGCGAACCGCCGAATACCAGGATGACGCCTACGGCCGAGATGCCCAGGAATTCGCTCATCGGCGAAGCCAGCTGCTGGCGGCGGGCCATCGAAAGGGTCAGCCGCGCCAGGTCTTCGCTCAGGTCGTAGAATTTCTGCTTGACGTATCCCGTGGCATTGTAGCTCTTGATGACCTTGATGCCCGACAGCGATTCGTCGAGCGTCGAGACCAGTTCGCCCATGCGCTGCTGGCTTGTCCGCGCGGGATGGCGCAGGCGCTTGACGATGCTGCCGATGATCAGTGCCACGACGGGCAGGAAAAGCACCGAGAAGAGTGCCAGCTCCCACGAGATGGCGACCATCATGACCGTATAACCGATGATGAGGAACGGCTCGCGGAAAGCTACCTGCAATGTGTTGGTGATGCAGAACTGCACCACGCCGACGTCCGAAGTGATCTTCGAGATGATGTCGCCCTTGCGCTGGTCGCTGAAATAGCCCACGTTCATGTCCACGACTTTGGAGAACATCTCGTTGCGCATGCGCTGCAGGGTGCGGGTGCGCATGTTCTCGACCGTCCAGGCCCCCATGTAGCGGAACAGGTTGCTCAGCAGGCTCACGAAAATGGTGACGATGGCCAGCAGCAGCAGGACGTTTTCGGGGTTGTATTCGGTGAACAGGTGCGAATAGGTGAAGTTGAACAGTGCCGTCAGGTATTCCTGGTTGAACGCCAGCGGGGGGAGCTTCTCCACGTATACGAACGTGTAATCCGCATCGAACATCGTCTTGAGGATCGGCATGATCAGCAGGAACGTGAGCGAATTGAACAGCGCGTAGAAAAGTGAGTAGAAGAAATAGGGGATGGCGTATTTGCGGATGGGTCGGGCGAAACCCAGGAGCCTCATGTATATTTTAAACATTACGGGCGGATTATTTGCAGGTTATGTGATAATCGGGACAAAGATAGAAATAATAATGTGAAATTCTGAACTCCCGGCTTAAAAGTGCGAAGTTCCGGGGAATTTAGAACCTAAAAAACGAAGGGGCGGACATGCCGTCCGCCCCTTTTCAGGGTTCGTAACCCGTATCTTCCAGTAAATGCGCCTTGTCGTTGGCGGCAGCGACCGCCAGTTGGTCGCAGCGGTTGTTCTCCACCGTGTCGGCGTGCCCCTTGACCCAGACGAAGCGGACATTGTGATGCCGGTACACGCGCAGGAAGCGCATCCACAGGTCGGGGTTTTTCTTACCGGCGAACTGTTTTTTCACCCAGCCGAAGACCCAGCCTTTCGTCACGGCATCCACGACGTATTTCGAATCGGAATACACGGTGACGTCCGACCCGTCGAACTTGAGCGCCTCGAGCGCCACGCAGACGGCCATGAGCTCCATGCGGTTGTTGGTCGTCAGGCGGAATCCCTGCGACAGCTCCTTGCGGTGCCGCCCCGAAAGGAGTACCGCGCCGTAGCCTCCCGGCCCGGGGTTCCCGAGCGCTGAACCGTCCGTGTATATGGTGATTGTCGGCAAATCGTGTCGTCGTTAAACCCGGCCCTGCGGCGCGGGTGTGGTTCGTCTGCGGCGTGGCCGCTGAGGGGAATGCCTGTCCCAACCCCTCGGGAATTCGGGACAGGGCATGTCCGTCCTTGTTTACGAGAGGGCTTCCAGTTGCGCCTTGATGGCCGCGATCTTGGCCTCGGCGTCGGCCTGCTTGGCCCGTTCGTTGGCCACCACCTTCCCGGGGGCCGACTGCACGAAACGCTCGTTCGAGAGCTTCTTCATCACGCTCGCGAGGAACCCTTCCTGGTAGGCCAGTTCGTCCGTCAGTTTGCGTCGTTCCGCTTCGGCGTCGATCTTGCCCGCCATCGGCACGAAGTATTGCGTCGTCTTGACGATGAACGCTGCGGCCGCCGGGTCTTTCTCCGTCACCGTCTCGATGGCCGTCAGGTTGGCCATTTTCCGCATCACGGGGGCGTACTCGGCCGGGTAGTTCTCGTCGGCGATCACCTTGAGCGTCAGCGCCTCCTTCTGCGGCAGGTTCTTCTGGTTGCGGACGTTGCGCACCGAGGAGATCACCTCCCGGGCTAGTTCGAACCGCGCCAGCAATTGCCCGTCGGCTTCGGCCGGCTGGGGCATCGGGGCGACGGTGATCGACTCGCCCTCTTTGCGCGGGGCGAGGTCTTGCCAGATCTCTTCCGTCACGAAGGGCATGAAGGGGTGCAGCACGCGCATCAGGGAGTCGAAGAACGTGCGTGTGGCTTCGAACGTCGGCGCGTCGATCGGCTGCCCGTAGGCGGGTTTCACCATCTCGAGGTACAGGCCGCTGAAATCGTCCCAGAAGAGCTTGTAGGCCGTCTTGAACGCCTCCGAAATGCGGTAGCAACCGAAATCGTCGGCGATCTGGCGCAAAGCGACGCCGAGCGTCTGGCGGAACCATTCGACAGTCAGGCGGTTGTTCTCGTCCTGTGCGGCATTGCCGTCCGCCGACCAGCCGTTCACCAGGCGGTAGGCGTTCCATATCTTGTTGCCGAAGTTGCGTCCCTGTTCGCAGAGCGCCTCGTCGAACATCACGTCGTTGCCTGCCGACGAGGAGATGAGCATCGCCATGCGCATACCGTCGGCGCCGTATTTGGCGATCAGGTCGAGCGGGTCGGGCGAGTTGCCCAGCTGCTTGGACATCTTGCGGCCGATCTTGTCGCGGACGATGCCCGTGAAATAGACGTTGCCGAAGGGTTTTTCGCCGCGGTATTCGTAACCCGCCATGATCATGCGCGCCACCCAGAAGAAGATGATGTCGGGGCCCGTCACCAGGTCGTTGGTGGGGTAGTAGTAGCTGACCTCCCTGTTGCCGGGGTTGCGGATGCCGTCGAAGACCGAAATCGGCCACAGCCACGACGAGAACCACGTGTCCAGCACGTCGTCGTCTTGTCTGAGGTCGGACGCCTGCAACGAGGCATCGCCGGTTTTCGCGCGCGCCTTTTCAAGCGCCTCCCCAGCCGTCGGGGCCACTACGAAGCCGCCTTGGGGCAGGTACCAGGCCGGGATGCGCTGGCCCCACCATAACTGGCGCGAGATGCACCAGTCCTTGATGTTCTCCATCCAGTGGCGGTAGGTGTTCTTGTATTTCTCGGGCACGAAGCGGATCGCGTCTTCCATGACGGCCTTCGTCGCCGGTTCGGCCAGCTGTCCCATCGAGAGGAACCACTGCATCGAGAGTTTCGGCTCGATGGCCACGCCCGTGCGCTCCGAATAGCCCACGTTGTTGGTATAATCCTCGGTCTTCTCCAGCAGGCCGGCTGCCGCCAGGTCGCCTTCGATCTTCCTGCGGACGTCGAAACGATCCATGCCGACGTACAGCCCCACTTTGTCGTTGATCGTGCCGTCGTCGTTGAAGATGTCGATCACCTCGAGGTTGTATTTCTCGCCCAGCATGTAGTCGTTCACGTCGTGCGCCGGGGTCACTTTCAGTGCGCCCGTACCGAACTCGATGTCGACGTATTCGTCGCGGATTACGGGGATTGCGCGGTTCACCAGCGGAACGATGACGCGCGCCCCGGCCGGCAGCCAGCCGTAGCGCGGGTCGTTGGGGTTGACGCACAGCGCCGTGTCGCCCAGGATCGTTTCGGGGCGCGTCGTGGCGACGATGACCGCCTTGTCCGAGCCTTCGACCAGGTAGCGCAGGTAGTAGAGCTTGCCGTGCGACTCCTTGAATACCACCTCTTCGTCCGACAGCGCCGTCTGCGCCGCGGGATCCCAGTTGACCATGCGTACGCCGCGGTAGATCTTGCCTTTCTCGTAAAGGTCGCAGAATACCTTGATGACGCTCTCGGTGCGGGGTTCGTCCATCGTGAAGCAGGTGCGCTCCCAGTCGCACGAGGCGCCCAGCTTGCGCAGCTGCTTGAGGATCATGCCGCCGTATTTTTCCTTCCACTCCCAGGCGTATTCGAGGAATTCCTCGCGCGAAAGCGACGACTTCTCGATACCCTTTTCATGCAGCATCGCCACGACTTTCGCCTCCGTGGCGATCGACGCGTGATCCATGCCCGGCACCCAGCAGGCGTTTTTGCCCGACATGCGGGCACGGCGGATCAGCACGTCCTGCAACGTGTTGTTGAGCATGTGCCCCATGTGGAGCATACCGGTCACGTTGGGCGGCGGGATGACGATCGTGTAGGGTTCGCGTCCGTCGGGTTCCGAATGGAACAGCCGGTTGTCGATCCAGTAGTCGTACCATTTCTGTTCGATCTCCTGCGGCGAATATTTATCGGCGATTTGCATAGCGGTGTGAATGTTTTGCTTCGTTATTTGGCCTGCAAAGTTATTAACATTCTGTCAAAGATAAAATAAATATCTATAAAAAATCGTTACCTTTGCACCATTATATATTTGTATCTGTAAACTATGAGTAAAAAAGATAAGATAATCGAAACCATCGAAGTCGAAGATGCGAGCCTGCTTCCCGAGCTGCTCGACGGCAAACACCACGTGATTCCGATCGTGACCGGCGGCGACGAGGTCGCCGAGGAGGTCGAAGTGCCGGAAATCATCCCGATCCTTACGCTGCGCAGTTCGGTGCTCTTCCCCGGTGCGATCACCCCGATCACCGTGGGACGCGACAAGAGCATCAGCCTCGTACGTGCCGTGAATGCCGAAGGCGGCATTCTGGGCGCCGTGTTGCAGCGCGAGAGCGACGTCGAAGACCCCGCGCCGGACGACATGTACAAGGTCGGCACCGCGGCGCGCATCATCAAAATCCTCGAAATGCCCAACGGGAACCTCACGGTGATCCTGAACGGCCTGGAGAAGATCGAAATACGCGAATACATTACGACCGAGCCCTATTTCCGGGCCCGGGTGACCGCCCTGCGCGATACGACGCCCGACCTGAAGAGCATCGAGTTCGAGGCCCTCGTGGATTCGATCCGCGACGTGGCGCTCAACATCATCAACGTTTCGCCGTCGATGCCCAAGGAGGCGGCCTTCGCCATCAAGAACATCGACTCCAAGCGCGGCATCATCAATTTCATCTGCTCGAACATGGAGCTTACGGACGAAGACCGCCAGTCGTTGCTGGAGGCCCCCGGCCTGCTGGCCCGTGCCCGCAAGCTGCTCGAAATACTGATCCGCGAACAGCAGCTGGCCGAGCTGAAGAACCAGATACAGGAGCGCGTGAAGCAGGAGATCGACAAGCAGCAGCGCGACTATTACCTGCAGCAGCAGATGCGCACGATCCAGGACGAACTGGGCGACGGCGCCGATGCCGACATCGAGAAGATGCGCGAGGAGGCCAAGAAGAAGAACTGGCCCACGGAGGTCGGCGAAACCTTCGAGAAAGAGTTGCAGAAGGTCGAGCGGCTGAATCCCGCCGTGGCCGAATATTCGGTGCAGATGACCTACCTGCAACTGCTGCTGGAACTCCCGTGGAACGAGGTGACCAAGGACAACCTCGATCTGAATTGCGCGCGCGAGCAGCTCGACCGCGACCATTTCGGGCTGGAGGAGGTCAAGGAGCGTATCCTCGAACACCTGGCCGTCATCAAGCTCAAGGGCGACCTCAAATCCCCGATACTCTGCCTCTATGGCCCTCCGGGTGTGGGTAAGACCTCGCTGGGCAAGTCGGTGGCGGCGGCGCTGGGCCGCAAGTTCGGGCGTATCTCGCTCGGCGGCCTGCACGACGAGTCGGAAATCCGCGGGCATCGCCGCACCTACATCGGCGCCATGCCGGGACGGATCATCCAGACTATCAAGCGGTGCGGTTCGTCGAACCCGGTCATCATCCTCGACGAGGTGGACAAGGTGACCGTTTCGAACCACGGCGACCCGTCGAGCGCGCTGCTCGAGGTGCTTGACCCGGAGCAGAACACCACCTTCCACGATAACTACATCGACATGGAGTACGACCTGTCGAAAGTGCTGTTCATCGCCACGGCCAACAATATCGCCAACATCGCACCGGCGCTGCGCGACCGCATGGAGATGATCAATATCCCCGGCTACCTGATCGAGGAGAAGGTGCGCATTGCCCTCGACCACCTGCTGCCCAAGCAGCGCGAGGCGCACGGCATCAAGGAGCAGGAGCTCACGATGGCCCCCGAGGTAGTCGAAGGCATCATCGCCGGCTATACCCGCGAGTCGGGTGTCCGCTCGCTCGACAAGTTGCTGGCCAAGATCGCCCGCGCCCGTGCCAAGCAGATCGCCTTCGACGAGGTGTTTGCCCCGGAGGTTTCGGCCCGGGAGGTCGAAAAGATCCTCGGCATGCCCAAGTTCCTCAAGGAGGAGTACGAGGTGGGCGGCATGACAGGCGTTGTGACGGGCCTGGCCTGGACGGAGGTCGGCGGCGACATCCTCTACATCGAGTCGGTGCTGACGCCCGGCAAGGGCAAGGTCAGCCTTACGGGTAACCTGGGCGATGTGATGAAGGAGTCCGCTACGATCGCCCACGAGTGGGTGATGGCGCACAGCAAGGAGCTGGGCATTGACCCCGCACTGTTCGAGAAGAACGACATCAACATCCATGTCCCCGAGGGTGCGATCCCGAAGGACGGCCCTTCGGCCGGCATTACGATGGTGACCTCGATCGTTTCGACCTACACGGGGCGGAAAGTCCGGGATCGTATCGCCATGACGGGCGAGACGACGCTCCGCGGCCGTGTGATGCCGGTGGGCGGCGTCAAGGAGAAGATTCTGGCGGCCAAACGCGCCGGGATCAACGAGCTGATCCTCTCGGAGGAGAACCGCAAGGACATCGCCGAGATCAAGCCCGAATACATCGACGGACTGACCTTCCATTACGTGAAGACCAACGACGAAGTGCTGAAACAGGCGCTCATATAGCGACCCGAAAGAAGTAAAAGGTGGAAAGTTTTGTTTTTCACCTTTTACTTTTTTAATTTTATGGATCAATTCCTCTGCCGATGAAATTTATCGCAATCATACCGGCGCGTTATGCGTCGACCCGCTTCCCGGCCAAACCGTTGGCCGTGCTGGGCGGGAAACCCGTTATCCGGCGGGTCTACGAGCAGGTGGCGGGCGTACTGGACGATGCCGTGGTCGCCACGGACGACGAGCGGATTTACGATGCCGTGGTGGCATTCGGCGGCAAGGCCGAGATGACCTCGGCAGACCATAAGAGCGGCACGGATCGCTGCTGGGAAGCCTACCTCAGGCAGGGAAAGCTCTACGACGTGGTCGTCAACGTGCAGGGCGACGAGCCTTTCATCCGGGCGTCGCAGCTCGAAGCCGTGAAGCGCTGCTTCGACGATCCCGCGACGGACATCGCCACGCTCGTGAAACCCTTTGCCGAAGCGGACGGCCTGGCCGCGCTGGAAAACCCCAATTCGCCGAAGGTGGTGCTCGATGCGCAGTCGCGGGCCATCTATTTTTCGCGTTCGGTCATCCCTTACTTGCGCGGCGTCGAACGCTCGCAGTGGCTTGCGCACCATACGTTCTACAAGCACATCGGCCTCTATGCCTTCCGCACGGAGGTGCTGCGTGCCGTCACGGCGTTGCCGCAGTCCACGCTCGAAAAGGCCGAGTCGCTCGAGCAGCTCCGTTGGCTCGAAAACGGCTACAGGATCGGCGTGGGCATCACCGACGTCGAGACCATCGGCATCGACACGCCCCAAGACCTCGCACGTGCCGAGGAGTTTTTGTCACACCATCCGGAATTTATAAAATGACAGCTATGAAATTCATCGCCGGCCCCTGCGTCATCGAATCCGCCGAGTTGCTCGACACCGTGGCCGAACGCCTCGTGGCGATCAACAAGGCCCTCGGGACGGATATTATCTTCAAGGCCTCGTTCGACAAGGCCAACCGCACCTCGATCTCCTCGTTCCGCGGCCCCGGACTCGAAAAGGGGTTGCGTATGCTCGCCGACGTGCGGGCGAAGTGGGGGCTGCGCCTGCTGACCGACATCCACGAGGCGTGGCAGGCCGCGCCTGTGGGCGAGGTCGTCGACGTGATCCAGATCCCGGCCTTCCTCTGCCGGCAGACCGACCTGCTCACCGCCGCGGCCAGGACGGGCAAGACCGTGAATATCAAAAAGGCGCAGTTCCTTTCGGGGTTGGACATGCAGTACCCCTATGAGAAGGCGCGCGATGCGGGGGCTTCGGAAATATGGCTCACCGAACGCGGCAATATCTACGGTTACAACAATCTGGTGGTCGATTTCCGCAATATCCCCGACATGCTGCGCATCGCGCAGACCGTGGTGATGGATTGTACCCATTCGGTGCAGCGTCCCGGCGGTGCGGGCGGTACGACGGGAGGCAACCGCGAGTTCGTGCCGGCCATGGCCCGGGCGGCACGGGAGTTCGGTGCCAACGGCTTCTTCTTCGAAGTGCACCCCTGCCCCGACTGCGCCAGGAGCGACGGCCCCAACATGTTGCAACTCGACGATCTGGAGAATCTCATTAAAACCTTGCTATAATGACCGATACCACCAAAGCGCAGATCCTCGACCTGGCCCGCAAGGCCATCAATACCGAGATGCTGGCGCTCAAGCACATGAAGGAGACCTTGGGTGACAATTTCGCCGATGCCGTGGAGCTGATCCTCGCATGCAGCGGCAAATGCATCGTCACCGGCATGGGCAAATCGGGGCTCGTCGGGCGCAAGATCGCCGCGACGCTGGCCTCGACCGGAACCCCGAGTTTCTTCCTGCATCCCGGCGAGGCCTTCCACGGCGATCTGGGGATGATCTCGAAGGACGACGTCGTGCTGGCGCTCTCCTATTCGGGCGAGACCGACGAAATCCTGAAGATCGTGCCTTTCATCCACTCCAACGGCAACAAGCTGGTGTCGATGACGGGCAATCCCGAATCGGCGCTGGCGAAGAATTCCGATATCCATCTCGACGTGAGCGTCGAAGAGGAAGCCTGCATCCTGCACCTCGCGCCGACGACCTCGACCACGGCGCAGATCGCCATGGGCGATGCGCTGGCCGTGTCACTCATGCAGATGCGGGGCTTCACGAGCGTCGATTTCGCACGCCTGCATCCGGGCGGCAGCCTCGGGCGTCGCCTGCTGATGACCGTGGGCAACGTGATGCGTTCGCACGACCTTCCGGTCGTGGCGCCCGACTGCTCGGCGACGGATATGATCCACGCCATCAGCAAGGGCGGGCTGGGGCTTATCATCATCTGCGAGGGTGACCGGATCGAGGGCATCGTGACCGACGGCGACGTGCGCCGTGCGATGGAGCGCCGCCGCGCCGAGTTCTTCAATATCAAGGCCGCCGATATCGCCACGCCCAGCCCGAAAACCATCTCCGCGGATAAGAAACTGATCGAGGCCGAGAAGATGATGACCCGTAACAAGGTCACGTCGCTGCTCGTCACGGACGATGCCGGGAAATTGCAGGGCGTGATTCAGATTTACGACATCAAATTATAGGGCTTTCGCTGCTGCGTCACGCCGCCTGTACGGGCGGCGTATGCGGGACGGCGTGCCCGCCGTGAAAACACAAGGGGGGCGGTATCATGGTACCCCCCCCCTTTCTTGTCTGCCGCGGTATGCCTCCGCGGGGTCAGTCCCCCTCTTCGAGCTGGAAAACCTGTTCGACGGGTTTGCCGAAGATCCGGGCGATCTTCAGTGCCAGTACCGTCGAGGGGACGAAGCGCCCGGCCTCGATGGCGTTTACGGTCTGGCGGCTTACGCCGATGGCATCGGCCAACTGCTGTTGGGTCATGCGTACTTCGGCGCGTTCGACTCGAATCCTATTCTTCATCGCGGAGCGTTTTGTTAAGCCGGTACATGGCCATGCGGAAAAGCAGGTAGTAGATGGCCGGGATGGTGTACAGCAGTACGAACATGCAGGTCAGGAACTCGAAGTCGTAGAAACACAGTGCCAGCAGGATCAGTAATATGTAGTTGGCGTATACGGAGATGAACAGGCTGTTCAGCCGCAACGAAGTAATCATTTCGTCTTCGTTGCGTTCGCGGGCGAAGCCTATGAAGATCAGGCCGATGGCCGTGCCGATAAGGGCCGTGTTATTGAGCAGGTGCTCGTTCAGGCTGTCGAGCCAGTTCAGTTTGTCCTGCAGGAAAAGCATGTAACAGCCGAGCAGGACGGAGGGAAGCAGCAATATCCATCCGATTTTCTTGAAACCGACGGGCAGTAAATAGTCTTTTTTCATAATGCAGTTTTTTATTTGTTTTTGCAGATACAGGGTTCGTTAGGCATTTTCATCCGCTTCCGGTGTGCGGCATCGGAGCCGCCACAAGCGCAGATTGAAAATGATTACGTATACGGCGCAGATAAATACCGGATTGGAAAGCCAGTCCGTCCATGTCTTGATTCGGACGATCTCACCCAAAGTTAATATCCGGGTTCCGACGTAGAAGAAAGGAATCCGGAGCAGGTTGACAATGAAGAACAGGTAGATGACGGCGACCAGGGTTTGTCCGCGCAGCGAAGAGATGTACTCGTCTTCGATCCGTTCACGGGAGAGGGCGATTATCGGCAGAGCGATCATGGCGATCGTTGCGGCCGACAGGAGCCATGTGTCGGTTCGCTCCTCTTCGACCGGCCGGAGGACCATTATGAGAATGAAAGCCAGGGCGACGATCAGCAGGATTGATGCGAGGTGTTTGCATCGGTGCGGCAATAAAAGGTTTTTAGGCATACGGTAATCGTTTTAGTGGTTTGACTAATACAAATGTAAAGTTTATTTTGCATTTTGGCAAGCAAACACGACAAAATTTTTGAACACTAAAAAATTAGAGGGCCTTAAGGCCCTCTAAAAATTTTGTCCGCAATTCCCGGGAATTCATCGGCTCAATCCGGATTCGGCCCGGTGTCACCGGTTCGCGTTTTCCTGTCCTTGCATTCTGTTTACCGGCTTCTGTTCGCTGCTTATTGTTCACAGCCGGGTATTCGCGGTTTGATCTTCACTGCCTGTTGTTGACCGTTCGCAGGTTGTGTTCCGGAACCGGATTTCCGCAAACTGCTTTTCCGCCTTCCTCCGGATGCCGGATCCAGATACCGGGTGCTGGTATCGGAACATACACACCGGGCCCGGGCGCCTGTCATCGGCCGCTCGATGCTTGGCGCCGGTGACCGGCCATCGCTGCTGTGCCGGATCGGGTTTGCCGTCGGGTCAGCCCCGGATGTAATGCGGCATATCGGCGGGAATCTCCATCGAGATCTCTGCCAGCCCGCCCACGATGCCGTCCACGCGCCAGGCTGTCTGGTAGATCATTTTGCGGACGCCGTTTTTCTCGATCGTGTAGGCATTCGTGCCCCCGTCGGCGAGCAGGCGCCGGATAATTCCGCGCGACCGTTCGCTGTGGCAGTCGAAGAGGTTTTTGCCGATCATGTCGCCGTGCCGGGCGAAGGTCGTGCGCGCCTTGTCGTTCATGTAGAGGATCGTGCCCCCGGTGTCGCATACCGTAACCGCGCAGTTCATGCCGTCGGCCCAGGGATAGGGATTTTCTGTCGTCATATTGCCGTAGGTTTATCGTCGGGGAAAAGCCTCCCTTTTCAACGGGAGGTGCGGAGTGATTATGGGCATTGCAGCGAAGATGCGGAGGTTAACCCCGGTTTACTGCTGTATCTTCACCAGCTGTTCGCGGTAGGCGTTCAAGATGCGCGATTTGGAAATGAAGCCCAGGTAGCGGTTCTGTTTGTCGACCACGGGCAGCATCCAGGTGTGCTTGTCCTCGAATTTCTCCATGACGCCCTGTATCAATTCGTGTTCGAGTATCTTGTCCGGGGGCTGGATCATGTAGTCGGAGATCGGCTGCCCGTATTTTTCGTGTTTGAACATGTCTTCGCGCAGGTCGTCCAGCTGCACGATACCCAGCAGGTGTCCGAAGTTGTCGATCACGGGGAAGATGTTGCGGCGTGCCGTCGAGATGATGTGCACGATGTCGCCTAGCGTGAAATTCTCCTTGATGCGCAGGAAATCGGTCTCCATCAGATCGTCGAGCTTCAGGAAGACGAATACCGACTGGTCTTTGTCGTGCGTGAGCAGTTCGCCCCGCTGGCGCAGTTGTTTGGTGTAGATCGAGTCGGGGTCGAGGTAATAGTCTACGGCGAACGATATGCAGGCCGTGATCATCAGCGGGATGAACAGTCCGTAGCCGTTCGAAAGTTCCGCGATGAGGAAGATCGAGGTCAGCGGCGCCTTCATCACGCCCGACATCACGCCGGCCATGCCCACCAGCGTGAACGAGACGACCGAGACGTCCCAGTCGAAGAATGCATTGCACAGCAGGGCGATCGAGGCTCCCGTGAACGCCCCCACGAACAACGACGGCGCGAAGGTTCCGCCCACGCCGCCCGCGGCGTTGGTCGAGGCCATGGCGATGACCTTGAAGAACATCGTGGCGATGACGAAGAGGATGACCACCCAGTCGATTTCCCGGAAGCGGTAGAAGAGCGAATTGTCGAACAGCTCCTGTGCGCGGCCGTGCATCAGCGACATGAACCCTTCGTAGCCTTCGCCGTAGAGCGGCGGGAAGATGAAGATCAGGATGCCCAGCACGGCGCCGCCGACGAGCCATTTCTTATATTGGCTGTCGATCTTACGGAAGAAGTTGCCCACGCGCAGGTTGGTCGAGGTGAAATACCAGGACATCAGCCCGCAGCATACGCCGAGCAGGATGAAAAGCGGTATCTGCCACAGCTCGAAGGCGTCCTGCGGCTGGAGCGTCACGGCCAGTATGGGGTCGAAGCCGCGCAGCATGAAAGCCATCGTACAATAAAACAAATATAAATTATGAACAAGAAG
>OGPO01000943.1_pt1 | contig 20969 bp, 16 predicted proteins | sample 1553041 | NCBI WGS metagenome assembly OGPO01 (sample SAMEA2580281, study PRJEB22360) | human gut metagenome | biome: human gut; feature: human-associated habitat; material: faeces | place: Denmark | collected 2008/2010 | reverse complement strand
CACAGATACGCCCAGAGCGAGGGGCTTGGTAAACACCCCAAGGTGGTTGAGAACTCAATCTCTCTGTGTCGTAATTGTCTCTGCTCAACTAAAACCGAAGTTTCAAGCTCCATCCTAAAAATGAGCTAGGCTCATTTTAGGATGGAGTAGTTGACAGGCCCCATCGACGCTCTTGGTTCAATATAATAGACTAAAGATTTCCACCTGTACAGACAACGTTAACCTAATCTGCAATAACTGTCTGTAATATCTGCAATGAAGTAGATCTAATGGCAGCATAGTTATAGTTATAGTTATAGTTCTCCACGCTATATCTACAATAGCCTGACAGAACACACTTTTTTAGTTAGTTACTAATTGAAAAGTGACTTCGTTGTCCGTACAGGTGGACAAATTTTATTCTTAAAAACCAAATCAGGAATTTCTAAAACAGGTTCATCAAAGATTTTGGATGAATCAGAGCTTTCTTGAATGCTATTTAAGCGATTGATATGATTTGGAACATCTTGTAAGATAGAGCTATCCATGTGGGGAAGTCCTTTTAGTATTAATTTAAATCCCCACATTATTACCCCATCTGTTAATCTCATGTCAATCATTTTTACACCAGTATCTCCAATCTCTGCTAAAATCCCCTGTATATCAAAGGTTAATATAGTGTAGTTTTCTGTTACAGCTTTAGATCTGAAAACTGACACTAATACCTATAATTTTTTAGAATCCCACCTGGTTTCTAATTGAACCCTAAATATTTTTGAATAAGTCATAATTTGGGCTCTTTCTTAGCTTAAAATAAAGTGCTAGATGCAAAATATGGTTTTAAAAATATTTTAATTTCAAAAGCGCTTATGTTGAGCTTTTAATTGTTGAGCTGTTAATTGCCACATAAGTACCCAATTTCAGTCTTGGACTAGGGTGCTTTGATAAGCTTAAATAGCATATTGCTGTTGTAGTATAGGCTTGAAAGAGCTTCCTCGTTCTGTACCAAAAGGAAGGTGACTCTTTGAACATCATATTTATCTCATCAGAAGTTGCAGACATAATTAAAACTGGTGGTCTAGCTGATGTTGCTAAGGCCTTACCAGCGCAACTCAAAGCCAATGGACACAATGTACGTGTCATTATGCCTTGCTATAGCTTAATTAAAGGTGTAGAGAACTTTCCTGTCATTGGCTCATCAACTTTAAATCCAGGCACAGATCGTCAGATTGATTACAGCATCCGTCAAACCTTTATTGCTGATGGTTTAGAGGTATGGCTCTTAGAATGCCCTCGCTACTTCAACAGAACCTCTATTTATGGCGATAATAACCAAGCTTACTGGGATAATGGTGAGCGCTTTGCTTTCCTCGCCTCTGCTGCTCTTGATGCTTGTAAGGCCTTAAACTTCTGTCCAGATATCGTTCACTCTAACGATTGGCATGCTGCTTTAAGCCCAATGATCTTACGCATTAAGTACAATAACGATCCTTTCTTTGATAAGACTCGCTCAATTATTACTGTACATAATGGCGCTTTCCAAGGTTGCTTTGATCGTGGTCAGATTTACTTTATTCCTGAAGTTGGCCAAGTTTACAACGACTTTATCTTACAAGGTACCTACATTAACTTCTTAAAGTGTGGTGTCTTCTACGCAGATAAGATTACTACTGTATCCCCAGGATATGCAGCTGAGCTTACTACCTACTTAGGCGGTCATGGTATGACTGTTAACTTCCAAAATCGTGCAGGCGATTTAGTAGGTATTATTAATGGCTGTGATTACTCAGACTGGGATCCATCAACCGACCCTCACTTAGAGGTTCGTTACAATATCGATAGCCTTGAGCAAAAAGCTTTAGGCAAGCAGCTATTACAAAAAGAGCTAGGCTTACCTATTGGCGATATCCCTATGTATGGTATGGTAGCTCGTCTTACCGACCAAAAGGGTGTTGGTATTTTAATTCCTATTTTAGAAGAGTTCTTACGCCACCGTGTTCAAGTTGTCATTGAGGGCACAGGTGATCCTGCCTTAGAGCATCAAATGCATGAAATTGCTAAGCGTCATCCAGATAAGATGGTCTTCCGCTCCGTCTATGACAATACCTTAGCTCACCGCATTGAGGCAGCCTCTGACTTCTTCTTAATGCCATCAATTTTTGAGCCATGTGGTCTTAACCAGATGTACTCCTTAGCCTATGGCACTTTACCAATTGTACGTGGTGTTGGTGGTTTACGTGATACTGTTATCAACTATGATGACAATCCAGAACAAGGTAACGGCTTTATTTTCTGGGATCCTAATGCAGGAGCTCTATTAAGCTGCTTACGCCGTACCTTAATTTTCTATTTAGAGGCTCCAGAGGAGATGAAGCGTCTACGTCATAATGCTATGAAGGTACGCTTTAGCTGGGCTGATTCTTGCGCTAAATACGAACAACTTTATTCTGACGCTCTTACCAAGCCAAAGTGGTGGTAATGCGTTTATAAAGGCTAGCCTTAAGTTAGTTTAGCCAGGCCAAGCTTGGCCTAGCTTGGCTTGGCTTAGCCTAAGCCAGGACAGGCTAAGCTCAGCTCAGCTTGGCTAAGCGCAAGCAAAAAAAGGATGGGTTTTGCCCCATCCTTTTTTGTTTCATAAAAACTTTAGTAGTAGTTTAGCTATTAGTCTTTCTTAGAGAAAGCTGCAATAGCATCTTCAATACGCTTGAAAGTACGCTCACGACCTACTAACTCCATAGTATCACCAATACCTGGAGAGGTTGGGGTACCAGTCATAGCTAAACGTAATGGCTGACCTACCTTGCCCATACCTACTTCATGAGCAGCAGCTACTTGCTCTAAGGCCTTATCAATAGTTGGAGCATCCCAAGAGGATAATTCTTGCAGCGCTTTTAAGCTGTCTTGTAAGATCTCAACTGAGCCTTCTTTAATCCACTTCTTAACACCAGCGGCATCATAAGAGGTAATGTCCTCAAAATAGCAGCGAGTTTTCTCTGCCATTTCCTTTAAGGTATGAGTACGCTCGCAGTAGTTCTTAACTACTAACTCTAAAGCTGGGCCTTGAGCCTTATCAGTATCAATACCTAAACGTGCAAAGTGCCACTTAAGCTCAGCAGCTACCTGCTCACGAGGTAAGGACTTCATGTATTGAGCATTTAACCACTCAAGCTTTTTAGTATTGAAGCTTGATGCAGACTTGTTAATCTGCTCTGGAGTAAAGAGCTCAATCATCTCAGGAACACTAAAGATTTCCTGATCACCATGAGACCAGCCTAAACGTACTAAATAGTTTAATAAAGCCTCAGGTAAGTAGCCATCTTCACGATACTGCATTACGCTTACTGCACCATGACGCTTAGATAACTTATTACCATCATCGCCTAAAATCATTGCTACGTGACCAAAGATAGGCTCTTTAGCACCTAAAGCACGATAAATATTGATCTGGCGAGGAGTGTTATTTACGTGGTCGTCACCACGGATAACATGGGTAATACCCATATCGTAGTCATCTACTACTACACAGAAGTTATAAGTAGGAGTACCGTCAGAGCGCTGAATAATAAAGTCGTCTAATTCTGAGTTTTGGAACTCAATACGACCCTTTACCATATCATCAAAAGCAACTACGCCAGTGTCTGGATTTCTAAAGCGTACTACATATGGCTCATCTGGGCTGTGTTCAGTCTTATCATCACGGCAATGACCGTCATAACGTGGCTTTAAGCCCTTTTCCATTTGTTCAGCACGAACTTGCTCTAAGCGCTCTTTAGAGCAATAGCACTTATAAGCCTTGCCCTCTTTAATAAGCTGGTCAATAACTTCCTTATAGCGATCAAAACGCTTGGTTTGGTAGTATGGACCCTCATCCCATGAAAGGTTGAGCCACTCCATAGACTCTAAAATGGCATCAATAGCTGGCTGGGTAGAGCGCTCACGATCGGTATCTTCAATACGGAGCACAAAGGTACCACCACAATGCTTAGCATAAAGCCAAGAGAATAAAGCAGTTCTAGCACCGCCAACGTGTAGATAACCAGTTGGAGATGGGGCAAAACGAGTTTTTACTTTTTCCATAATTACGCCGCTTTAACTTCTTTTTAAGACTTGGTTTGGGCCTAATAAGTAAAGCCACCTATGTCTATAACAAAAAAATTATTGCGGTCTCCTCTTTAAAAAAGTCGGGACAAAGGCGTTCCTGTAATAAAGTGAACTACTCAATCTATAACCGTAAAGTTTGGAGGGAATAGTTCACTTTATTACAGGAACGAAAAATCAAAATAAGTGGTGCTATTTTAGCACTTCAATAACACTTTCTTGAAATTATGAAATTAAGATTACTAGGATTTAACTCAAAATTTACTCTAAGCAATAAAATCCCACTCATATCTTATTCTGCTTGCTTTTGCCTTAAATATCATATTTTGGCAGTTACTATAAATTATAGTTCTATTATATTTAACGACCTTTAACAAAATTTTTGATTTATTGGGTTAACATTAGATAATTGCTGTGAATTAAGGACATCTTAAATTGAGCGATCACAACTTACAGGACAAACTCTCAAAAGTAACTTTATCTCAAGAGAGCACTACTTGTGAGATAACTAACTCACAAGCACTTGATCATAATGACAGTGCAGCTAATGTTACCGTGCCTAACTCTTTAGATAAATTAGATTCTCTGCCTACCCCTCCTGAGTCTGTGGCAAAAGAGAATAGCAATACTACTTTTGAGCATCATGACGAAGATTTAATCTCTCAGGTAGCTACTAGCGGCCTTTCTTATGAAGACAATAGCACTAGCTATAATTTCCAAGAACCTTTAGTACTTCAACCTGATCATGAGTCTATTCATGGAACTCCAGCTAGCCGTGGTATTGCAGTAGGACGTATTTCCTTCTTGCAACGCAATACTCAGCTTGCATCACGTCACAATATTGAAGATGCCGAAGCTGAAGTTGAGCGTTTTGAAAATGCCCGCCAAGAGGCCATTTCTCAATTAGGCTACTTATATGAAGTTACTGTTGAGCGTTTGGGTGAACAGAATGCTGTAGTATTCCAAATTCACCAAATGATGCTTGATGATCCTGATTATGTTGATGCCATTGAGCAAACTATTAGGGATGAAAAGGTCAACGCAGAATACGCAGTAGATGTAACGGGCCAAAAATTTGCTGAAATATTCAGTCAAATGGACAATGACTATATGCAAGGAAGAGCTGCTGATGTCATTGATGTATCCCGCCGTTTAAGTGATATTCTCAACCAAGATTCAGGTTTAAAAAAACCACATCAACTGGTAAATGCTCAAGAACCTATCATATTAGCCACAGATGACTTAGCTCCATCTGAGACTGTTCAACTAGATCAAAATTTAGTAAAAGGCATTATTACCTCAGCAGGTTCCTCCCGCTCTCATACTGTTATTTTCGCCCGCACTTTAGGCCTCCCTGCGGTAATTAGCATTGGCAATAAGCTAACCCCTGATTTAGAGGGCAAGCTGGCTATTGTTGATGGCGGAGCTGGTATTGTTATCATTGATCCTGATGAGAAAACTCTTAGCATGTACGCTGATCGCAAGCGTACCGAAGAGGCCTTAAGAGCTCGCTTAGAACAGTTTAGAGGTAAAGAGACTCGCACTTTAAGTGGCCGTAAAATCAGCCTTTATGCCAACATCGGCGCAGTAAGCGACCTTGACTTAGTTAAAAGCTCTGATGCTGAGGGTATTGGTCTTTTCCGCTCTGAATATATCTACCTATCCTCTAATGATTACCCAACAGAAGAAACTCAATTTAATATTTATAAAGAAGCTCTGTTGGCCATGGAAGGTAAAAAGGTTGTTATTAGAACCTTAGATATTGGTGCCGATAAAACAGCTGACTACTTTATGCTTAAGCATGAAGAAAACCCAGCTATGGGCATGCGAGCCATTAGAATTTGCCTCACTCATCCTGAGATTTTTAAAACCCAGTTGCGTGCGCTTTATCGAGCCTCGGTATTTGGACAACTAGCCATTATGTTTCCAATGATTTCCTCAGTTGAGGAAGTTAAAGATTGCTTACGTATTTGTGAAGAGGTAAAGCAAGAGCTCACGGATGAGAATAAGAGTTTTGCTGATAATATCGAATTAGGCATTATGATTGAAACTCCAGCCTCAGCCATGATCTCAGACCTACTGGCAGAACATGTTGATTTCTTTAGTATCGGCACCAATGATCTAACCCAATTTACCTTAGCAGTAGACAGACAGAATGCTGAGGTAGGACGCTTCTTAAACCCATACCATAGAGCAGTAATTCGCCTTATTGAAATGACAGTAAAAAATGCTCATAAGCATGGTATTTGGGTTGGTGTTTGCGGTGAGTTAGCCGCCGATGAGGGCTTTACTCACGAGTTGGTACGTATGGGCGTTGATGAGATATCAGTTGTCCCATCATCTGTTTTGATGATTCGTGCCCGCATTTCAACATTAGGATAATCAGTGCCCTTATGGGCACTAAGGCTTTATGCCTGATATTTATATTACTAATTACTTACAACATGCTTATTAAAGCACGGCTCTGTAGAGCTTATACATTAGTAATATCTAATCATAGGAATTAAAAATTATGGCTCAATGCGTTGTGATCTCTGATGAAATTACAGGCGCTAGTTCTGTAGGTGCCATGCTCCAAAAGAACCGCTCTAGTGTATGCTCCTTGGTGAGTTCTCGTGGTTTAAAAGATCCTACTACTCAAAAATACGACTGCTTAGTTTACTCTACTAACAGCCGTAACCTTATGCCTACTCAAAGCTACCAAATGGTCTTTTATGCAGGAAAGCTTTTAAAGTCTAAAGATGTAAAGATCTACGCTAAGCGTATTGATCCTGCTATGAGAGGCAATACCTGTATTGAAACCCAAGCACTATTGGATGCTTTGGGCGATAAAGATCGTGTAGCTATTGTAGTTCCAGCCTTCCCTGAATTACGCCGCTCTAATGTTGGTGGCTATATTCTAGTAGACGGCAAGCCTATCCAAAAATCACTAGTAGGACTTGATGATTTACGCCCTGCTGATAGCGGTCGTGTGGCCGATCTTTTTATTGAGAAATTCCGCTATAAAACTGAGCCTTTTTACTTAAAGGAACTCTTTCATGGCTCAGATTATTTAGCCCAAAAGATTAAGGCTACCGCTGAAAACGGCACTAGAGCTATTATCTTTGATTGCACCTCTCAACAAGACATTAACATTATTGCTGATGCTGTAATTAAATCTGGCATTAAATTTATCGCTGTTGATCCAGGCCCATTTACCGCTACCTTAGCCCGCAAGGTAATGCGTAATGTCAGCACCGAGCAAGCATCCAATCAAAAGATCTTTGGTCTAATTGGTGGCTCTAATCCTCTTATTGCCGCACAAGTTGAAATGCTACGCTTAGAGGAGAAAGTGCTCTTTGTACCTGTTAAAAACATTGATCTCATTGAGGACGATCAAAAACGTGCTGCGGAAATTGAGCGTGTGGTTAGCAACATTGTTGCTCGCTACAATGACTTTACCACTGTAGTTGCCGTTTCCGACCATTTAGGCGCTAACTCTCAAATCCTAATGCAATTTGACCAAATGTTAGAGGAGAGTAATCGCAGTGTAGTTGAGGCTATGGATTTAATTGCCACCGCTTATGGTCAAATTACTCGTATGGTGCTAGAGCGTTGTCCAAACTTTAAAGCCATTTACTCCACAGGAGCCGAGTACACCGTAGCTATTTGCCGTGAGCTTAAGTCTTTAGGCATCAATATCCAAGGTCAGGTTTTACCTCTTACCGCTTATGGTCAGTTATTAGATGGCCCGTATAATGGCTTACAATATGTCACCTCCGCCAGCTCTGCTACTGATCCAAATACTTTAATTGAGAGCATCCAATACTTACGTCGTAAGATGCTAATCTAATTTAACTTAAGAGCCTATTACCCATAAAGGCAATAGGCTCTAATCTTACTTGCATTTTTATTTTTAAAGCTTACAATTGGCGTATTGCGACTTTAGTTTAGTGGTAGAACAAAAGCTTCCCAAGCTTTTGGTGCGGGTTCGATTCCCGTAAGTCGCTCCATCCCCAACCTCTATCCTAAAACCTCCATACTTAATCCCCTTTATCCCTTATCACCTTTCAGCTGATTACACACATCTGCATCTGCTCTTACCCACCATATCAGCATAAGATAGAATGGAAGCTAGAATACAGACTGTATATCTTTTAGGTTAATCTTGCACTGCAAAGTAAGTGACTTATATATGGCAATTCTATTTTCAGATTTTATCTATAAAGCTAGATGTAGATATGCTATATTTCATACACCTATCTTAACAGGATTATCCATATGAACAATGTTAACCCTCAACTCCCACCTCTGCTCGTGAAAAAGACTGGTAATGTTTTTTACGTGTACACTTACCAAGCAGAGTGGATTCCAAAGACTTATGATGAAAATGGTAATGCTATTGGTGGCATTGCTACTAATAATAAGCGCTCTATGGTAGGTAAGATTTTAGACGGCAAGAATGAGGGCCCTATTAAGTTCAATGATAAGTTTCTAAAGGACTATCCTGAGTTTAGAGATTATATTGTCTCTAGAAAAGGCAAGGGCTTATATGACATTAAGCATATTGATGACTTCTCTACCGAGAATGCTCAAGATTTAGAGGTCATGAACACTCTTGTTGCCAGCAAAGAGTATTCCATTAACGACTCTGGTAAGTTAGTTAAATCAGCTACTGCTGTTCCTTTGCGCAAAGCCTCTAAAAAGAAGTCAGCTTCAAAACAGGCCTCCCAGACCCAAATGAAGGCTGATTTAAAGTCACTATCGAAGCAATGCACTGAGATCCAGGATTCTTCTCAAGCTATAGCAGATATTGTTAATGATATTCTCTCCTCTGAGAAAGCATTAACTATTGATAATTTTGAACTCCTTCACTCTAAGCATTGTGAGCTTCACAAACAAAGCATGGCTGTTTTACAGTCACTTTTGGAACATGTTAAAGATGTTCACAACGTCATTAATCAACAAGACGCTCTTTTAAATAAAATCTATCAGATATGCGACAATATCAAAGATTAGTCTTCTGCTAAGTAAATACTACAACCTAAAAATAAGGACGTAGTTGATGCAGCCTTGCAAGCCTAGCACTAGCAAGGCTATGCTAGGATAGGCTAAGCGCAGCGAGAGCTGCAAGCCCAGCGCTCAGCAAGCGCAGCGCAGCAAGCGAGCTCAGCGCAGCGAGCAAGCGTAGAGGTTGGGCAATAAAAAAGCGCCAGAGCTTATCGTAAGCCTTGGCGCTTTTTTTAATAGCCGAAATTAGAATAAATTAGATTAATTCTGCAGTGGTCTTTAAGAAGCCATTTTGAATTACATAACGAATCTTAAAGTCATCATTAAAGACAATTAAGTCAGCACGATAGCCATGGTCAATCCAACCAGATTCGTAGTCTAAGCCTAAGACACGAGCTGGAATAGTTGAAGCAGCCATCAGGGCATCATCAATCGGAATACCACAAGTCTTAACTAAGAACTTAACACCGTCCATAAGACAGATATTAGTACCTACTAATGAGCCCTTAGCATCGATAAGACCACGCTTAGAGTCGTTAAATACTTCAGTGCCAGCTACAGTAAAGCTATTCATGATTTCAGGTGAACCTGCAATAGCTTGAGAGTCAGATACGATGTACATACGATCTTGGAGCATTTGATGCACAATACGTACAATAGCAGGGTGAACGTGACGACCATCAGCAATCACACCAGCTCTTACTGTTTGAGCATTTAATACGGCACCAATAATACCTGGCTCACGACCATTGATAGGACGCATAGCGTTAAAGAGGTGGGTAATATTATTTACACCCATCTTAAAGGCATCCACGGTATCGTTAAAGGAGGCATTAGTATGGCCTAAAGATAACTTCATACCCATACCTAATAGTTCCATAATGAACTTACCGCGCACCACCTCTGGAGCTACAGTCATATAGGCAATATTATCGATGTTATCACGCAAGTAGGCTAAATCTGAATTACTAATACCACGGATATAACCACTACCATGGAATCCCTTACGCTCAGGATTAATAAATGGGCCTTCTAAGTGAATGCCAGGACAAACACCAGGGTGCTTATCCATAAACTTACGTACCGCAGCCAAAGCACGGGTCATACTCTCACGAGGGCCTGAAACTAAGGTTGGTACAAAAGTTAAAGTACCACGTAAGGTCAACCAGCGACGCATACGCTCTAAGCCATCAAGACTTAAGTCAGAGGAGAAAGTAACGCCCGCACAACCATTGACCAGCAGATCAATAAAACCTGGGGCTACGTGCATACCATTAAGATCGATCTCCTCAGAGGTACCATCCTCAAGCAAGACAGGATCTAATGGAATAATACGGTGATTTTGCACCGCTAAACTATCAGCGCCTTCAAGAACACCTTTAGTAAGGTGTAATTTGGCATTGCGTAATATGGTTGCTCCCATGGTTTCACTTCCAAAGTTGGTTGCTAGAATCAAGCCTGCAACAACAAAAAAACTTTAATATTAATTTTTTGTTTTTTTAAGGCTAAGCTTAATGGGCTCGCTCCAGCAGAAAAAATGCGGAGTACAGAACCTCTGTAAAAATCGGTCACTAAAGGAGATTACTCTTGTACTGCTGAGCCATTATCAGCTGGTGTTGGCTCTTGAGTTTTACCTACTAAGCGGGCTGCCTTTTTTTGGCGCTTAGCTGCAAAATCTGGCTTGCCTTTATTCTTCTTATCACGTAAACGTACTTTCTTGCGAGGCTTCTTATCCTCTTTGGCCTTTTTATCAAAGCCACCATTAGGTGAAGCACGACCACGCTTTTTCTCACTTTGATGAACTACACCAACCTCATCAAAGGAGGCACATAAGCCCTTAATGGAACGACGCTCAATAGTACGCTCAGTATAGCGCTCAATACGCTCTAAAGTAGCAAATTCGTCCGCTTGTACTAAGCTAATTACTACACCCTTAGCGCCTGCACGTGCGGTACGACCAGCTCTATGAACATAGATTTCACCTTTTGAAGGTAAATCAAAGTTATAAACATAGGCTACATCTTCTAAATCAAGACCACGTGAGGCTACATCAGTAGCAATCAGTAAGGATACCTCACCGTCACTAAAACGACGTAAAGCAGCCTTTCTCTCCTGTTGTGAACTTTCACCCTTTAAGCTAGCAAATGCCGTGCCTTGACGTTTTAAGATAGAAGAAAGCTTTGATAAATTATCTTTAGTTCTCACAAAGATAATGCTTTTACCCTTAACGGTATTAAGCAAGTGCAATAAGATCTTAACTTTTTGCGTATCATTAGCAGCATAATAAGCACGAGACTGTAACAGTTCAGGTAGCTTTTCTTGACTTTCCTCGCTCTCACCTACCTTAACCTCAAAAGGATTGTTGAGCACGTTGCTAGCAAAATCACGTACACCAAAACCCTCTAAAGTGGCAGAAAAGAGCATAGTTTGATAGCGGCGATCAAGCTTAATAGTGATATTAGCAATATCATCTCTAAAGCCCATATCAAGCATACGATCGGCTTCGTCAATAACTAAGATTTCAACATCTCTACTATCAAACCAAGACTTCTTTAAGAACTCTTGTAAACGACCAGGGGTAGCACAAACAATAGTAGGAAGAGAATCACGTTGTTTGGCTCTATCTTCACCACCAATAATACTGCCACAGGTAATAGGCTCAACAATTTCGCCCTCGCCAGAGCTTAAAGCCTCATCTTGGGACTCTAAGAGCTTTTGAGCAACCGACATAACTTGAACGGCTAACTCTCTGGTTGGCTCTAAAATAATACATTGCACGCCTTTACGTGGTCTTTGTGCTAAACGGGCAATAATAGGTAATAAGAAAGCAGCACTTTTACCTGTTCCTGTAGGAGCGCCACCTAAAATATCAGCACCTTCCAAAGCTTGAGGAATAACCAAACTCTGAATAGGAGTAGGCTCTTCCCACCCCATTTTTTCTACAGCATCAAGCACAAAACCAGGTAGAGTAAACTCTTCAAACATTCAAAAAACTCTCAAATTATTAAATTACAGCCCGTCTATAAACCCTTAGGCTCAAGCACTAATTATTAAACGCCCTCACGACCTGCACGGGTAGCATGACAAGCAATAATGGTATCAACCATTTTCTGACGGCGCTCAGTATTTGGGGTAGCCGTTTGATGTAGCCAGCGGAACAACTCTAAATCGCTAGCATCCAATAAATCAATGTAATCATCAACTACACTTGGATTCATCTTAGGCAAATCAATATCAACAAAAGGCAATAGCATCAGATCAAGCTCACGCATACCACGACGAGACTGCCACTTAATCTTGCCCCAGTTAATTTCGCTCATAATATAAAAATCCTTTTCCCAAGCCTTTTTCAGCAATAATTAATAAGGAGGCTCTACTGCCTCCTATTTTCAACCAAATATCTTATTATGGTATACCAAAAGTCTATTTTTATCCTAAAAAAATTAGGAACTACCCCTACTCAACAGTGACAGACTTAGCCAAATTGCGAGGCTGGTCAACGTCACTACCTTTGATTAAGGCCACATGATAAGCCAAAAGTTGTAGTGGAATAGTAAAGACTAAGGCACTGATAAAATCAGGAGTATGAGGCAAAGTAAAGACCTTAAGATGTTTATCATCAACTTCTAATTTTACTGTAGTATCAGTAAAGATATAAAGTTTGCCGCCTCTTGCGCTAACCTCTTGGATATTGGAAATCAGTTTAGGCAACAGCTGATTGTCAGGGGCTACGACAATTACAGGCATATTACTATCAATTAGCGCTATTGGGCCATGTTTTAACTCACCTGAGGCATAACCCTCGGCATGGATATAACTAATTTCTTTAAGCTTGAGTGCCCCCTCTAGAGCAATAGGATACATCATGCCTCTGCCTAAAAATAAACTATGATCTAAAGAGACAAAATCTTGAGCTAAGGTCTCAATAACCTTATCAAGCTTTAAGACTTCACTAATGAGATTAGGAATACTCTTAAGATCTGCAATTAAGCTTTGAGCTTGTTCTTTATCAATATGATTATGAGCCCTACCTAAAGCAATAGTAAGTAAATTAAAGCATAGCAATTGGGTAGTAAAAGCTTTAGTAGAAGCCACGCCAATTTCAGTGCCTGCACGAGTTAATAGACTATAGTCACTCTCTCTTACTAAAGAGCTATTAGCTACGTTACAAATACATAATGAAGCAAGATAGTTTTGTGTTTTAGCAAGCTTTAAAGCAGCTAAAGTATCAGCAGTTTCACCAGATTGTGAAATGGTCACAAAGAGACTGTTGCTAGGCACAATGGTCTTTTTGTAGCGATACTCAGATGCTATAGAAACATTAACGCTAATTTCAGCATATTGCTCTATTAAATACTTACCTACTAAGGCGGCGTGATAAGAAGTGCCGCAGGCAACAATCTCTAAATGATCAATGTCCTTTAATAGCTCGGTAAAAGAGCACTTAACCTTATCGTGGTTAGCAATAAAGCTATCTTCATCAATATCACTATCCTTAAGCCTACCCATCATAGTATTAACTAAGGCATCGGTTTGCTCAAAGATTTCCTTTTGCATGTAGTGCTTATAAGGGCCTTTACCTAACAACTCACTACTATGTTCTAGGCTATTAACCTCACGGGTCACGGCCTTATCATGGCTATCAAAGAGCTGGTAGTCATTACGGCCTACTATGCCTCTATCGCCGTCTTCTAAGTAAATAAAGCGTGAGGTAACACTAGTGAGAGCTAAAACATCAGAGGCAACAAAGTTTTCACCAATGCCCAGACCCAACACTAAAGGTGAGCCTTCTTTAGCAATATAAATATGGTCATGGTCATTATCAAAAATTACCGCTATTGCATAAGAGCCTTTAACCAAGGATAAGGCACAAGATAAAGCTTGATAGTTTAATTGCTCTAAAGAGAGCTCTCCTTGAGCACCGTGTTTTTCCTGTTTTTGGTAACAACTATCAATTAAAGCAGCTAATACCTCAGTATCAGTAGAACTCTTAAAGCTATAGCCACTATTAAGTAATTGCGCTTTTAACTCTTGGTAGTTTTCAATAATACCGTTGTGCACTAAAGTTACAGCTCCCACCTGATGAGGGTGAGCATTCTCTACACTAGGACGACCATGAGTAGCCCAGCGAGTATGAGCAATACCTATCTTGCCATTTTGCTGTTGCTCTTTGACCAAATTCTCTAAAGCACTAACTTTACCAGGGCTTTTAATAATCACCTTACAATCATCATCACACATACAGATGCCTGATGAGTCATAGCCTCTATACTCTAAAGACTTAAGCCCATAAATTAAGATTTCGGCAATAGGACGCAAAGCAACAGCGCCCACAATTCCACACATACATTATCCTTATTAATATCTGTAAAGCCTCAAAAGCCTTACAACCACACACATACACTATCAAAAAAAATCTTACATGCGTTCCAAGACCAAAACCAGCCCTACCATGCAAGCATCGTGCACCCGCCAAAGCAGTGCCCAAGCGCCCGCTATGGCACCTTACACGCATACGCTATGGAGGTGTCTTTGCACCGCCATAGGCCAGATACTGGCAGCTACATTGGAGCAGGTTGCGCCAGGAGAGCAGGCTGAACCTAGCTCTTTTGACATAATTGAAACTATACCTAAATTGAGTCAGTATGAGCCATAATTTATAAAAAATCAGCATCACTTCCTGTTGACGCTTTTGGGTGTATTATTTATGGCTCTCATTGTTTGTTGTAGGTGATCTTTATTATGAAAATTCTAAAATTATTAGTTCTTACAATGGTGCTTGGTTCAGGCACCTGTTTGGCAGGTCACATGCGATCTGATGGCATGGGTGGCTATTACACTCCTGATGGCCATATTCGCTCTGATGGTATGGGTGGCTATTACACTCCTGATGGGCACGTTCGCTCTGATGGCATGGGAGGCTATTACACTCCTGATGGGCATATTCGCTCTGATGACATGGGGGGCTATTACACTCCTGAGGGCCATATTCGCTCTGATGGCATGGGCGGCTATTATACTCCTGATGGGCATGTTCGCTCTGATGGTATGGGCGGCTATTACTATTAAGCAGGCATTTATGATTATGTTAGCTGTACATTTAGGAATTTCACACCCATAAAAATACCAAGGTGCATATCTTGATATGGGCCAATATTGGCTCTTAATTACTTTTAGATGTCTAGGCAAGAGCATAAGAAAGATAAACTTGAGCGCAGCGGTAGCTTGAGCTTTTGTAGCTAAAAATCAGGCAGCTTCTTTTCTTTTATACAATCCATTTTTTTAGGCAGGGGTTAATAAAGAAAAAGCTAAGAGCACTTTAATGCCCTTAGCTTTTAATTATTGTTTAATTTTGGCGCTAGCTGTGCACGACTAAACAGCAATAGGAGCCTTGATGACTGGATATGGGTCGTAATCGACTAGCTCAAAATCCTCAAACTTATAGTCAAAAATACTATCTGGCTTACGCTTGATTAACATTTTTGGTAAAGCACGTGGAGTACGACTTAATTGCTCTTTAGCTTGCTCTAAGTGGTTGAGATATAAATGGGTATCACCACCAGTCCAAACAAACTCACCTGGCTTTAAATTACACTGTTGAGCCATCATCATGGTTAATAAGGCGTAAGAGGCAATATTAAAAGGCACACCTAAGAAGAAATCACAGCTGCGTTGATAAAGCATGCAGCTTAAAGCGCCATTAGCTACATAAAATTGGAATAATAAATGGCAAGGAGGTAAAGCCATATTATCCACATCAGCTACATTCCAGGCATTAACAATTAAACGACGGCTGTTAGGATTGTTTTTAATTTGCTCAACCACGTTAGAAATTTGGTCAATGACACGGCCATCAGCGCACTCCCAGCGTCGCCATTGCTTGCCATATACAGGGCCTAACTCTCCATGCTCATCAGCCCACTCATCCCAAATGGTAACCTTATTATCATTTAAGAACTTAATGTTGGTATCACCGTTAAGGAACCATAAGAGCTCATAAATAATAGATCTTAAGTGAACCTTCTTAGTAGTTAACAAAGGAAAGTGTTCACTAATATCAAAACGCATTTGTGTGCCAAATATAGAGCGAGTGCCAGTACCTGTTCGATCTTCACGTACTACACCCTCTTCCATAATTCTCTTCATTAAGTCGAGATAAACCTGCATTATAGCCACTCTCCATTAAAAGCATACTAAAGCTATGCTTGTATCAAACAACAGACATAGGAAAGATGTTTTGAAAGTGACTAAGCATCTTTCCTATGTCTGAAACAAAAGACATGAAATTATAAAACCTACCAAGGCACTATGCCTAGTGAAAGTTTCCGAAAGTTCGTTTGCTGTCTAAATCAACATCATTAAAGATAACGTCTGCTCCAAGGCAGGTATAGTTGTTAACGAACTATGGGAAACTTACCTTGCTATCAATAAAAAGCCCCTAAGACCAAAGACAGTTTAGGGGCTTGTTAACTAAAAAATTAAGTTCAAATTATTATTGGTTAATGCTTGGATCTTGCTTAGCATTAGGATCATGCTGAGCATTTTCTTGCTTATAAAGAGCAATAATTTTTCCTAACCCCTGAGAAATAGCATACACCTCATATAAAGAACGTATTTCATTGACTGAGCTCAAGGTTAAAGCCTTTTTACCCAACTCTTGTAATTGCTCATAGCTGACACGGCGCAAAATATACTTGATGCGTGAAATATATGAGTAATTCATAGACAATGAAGTATAGCCTAAGGATAAAAGCAACAATGCCGATAAAGGATCGCCTGCACTTTCACCGCAAACAGTAATGAACTTGCCATGCTCATTAGCTTTGTTCACTAAATCCTTTAAGCAGCGTACCACTGATGGGTGGAAGCAATCATAAAAGCGTTGTACTTTTGGATTAGAACGATCAACAGCTAATAGGTATTGCATTAAGTCATTGCTACCAATTGAGAAGAAGTCCACCTCTTTTGCAAGTTCATCCATGAGGTAAATGCAAGATGGCACCTCAATCATGACACCAAAACGAGGTAATGTTACCTCCTCACCAGTCTTGGAGCGTAACTCATTGGCAACCTCAATAATAGCCTGCTTAACAAAGAGCACTTCCTCAATGCGTGACACCATTGGGATCATAATCTCTAAGTTGCCATACTTTTGATGCGCCTTAAGCATGGCTCGCAATTGAGTGTAGAGGATATTAGGCATATCCATAGTTACACGCACACCACGCCAACCTAAGGCAGGATTATTCTCCTTATTAGGCAGATAAGATAGGCCTTTATCTGAGCCAATATCTAAAGTACGCATGCATACAGCTTTAGGGCTAAACTGTTCTAGCATATGAGCATACCAGTCATACTGCTGCTGCTCACTAGGGAAAGTCTTACACAGCATAAAGGCAATTTCAGTTCTAAATAAACCAATATTGTCACTACACTGCACAATATCATCAGACTTTTGATTTAAGCCAGCATTTAAACCAATGGTGATATGGCGACCATCTAAGCACTCAACTGAGTTATTGATCTCACGATCAAATAAGCTATGCTGTTCACGGCTTTGATTAACTAATTGCTTAAACTCGTCTACTACACTCTCAGGAGGATCTAAAATTACCTCACAATTGCGACCGTCTACGATAATGGTATGACCATCAATATCATTGATATTAAGGTTAACACCCAAGACTGATGGAATACCAAAATCACGAGTCAAGATAGAAGCATGGGCACTGGCAACTTTGGAGGTAGCTACGAAACCTACAATCTTATCTTTAGGCAAATCTGCTACTAATGATGCAGGGATGCTTTCCATAATCAAAATGACAGGCTCGCTAATATCAAATTCACGATTGCAAGCATGTACTAAACGAGAAATTAATACCTGACCAAAGTCCTGAATATCAATTACCTTATCATCTTGACCTGAAATTTGGGCTTCTTTAAGGCGGCGCTCGATAACAAATTTAACAGCTGAGGTAGCCATATACTTGCCATCTTCGATAGAAGAAACTACCTCATCTTGGAAAGTTGAGTCATCAAGTAAACGACCATAGCTTGAAATATAGCCAAAAGCAGCCGATCTCTTTTCACCCTCTTGCATCTTTAAGGTGGCACGATCCATTTCGATTTGCAATTGGAACATGACTTGGTTAAAGAGCTCAACCTGCATCATAGGGTCGTCACATTGCTGGATCTTTACTTCCTCTAAGGATACTTCTGGTTGCCAGACTAAAGCTGGAGCAATAGCTACTTCACCTGTGGAGCTAATACCCTTAAGACGCTGTAGGACATCATCTTCAACGCTATTTTCTTGCTTAGAGCGGGCAATAATAGAGCCAATTTGAGCAGCTAAAGTCACCATAAAGGATTCTTCTTGCTCTCCAAATAATTGCTTGTACTTACTTTGTACGACTAATACGCCAAGCTTAGCGCCTTGATTTAAAATCGGCACGCCCAAGAAAGATAAATACTCATCCTCACCCACATCAGGTAAGTACTTAAAGTTAGGATGAGAAGTAGCATCAGCTAAGTTTAGGATCTCACTGCTAGTGCCTACTACACCTACTAAGCCTTCATCATAACGCAAGGTAGCTTTGCCTACCGCCTGTTGGGAAAGGCCATCAGTGGCCATGAGGCGATATCTTTTACGAAATTCATCGAGCAAATACAGAGAACAGCAATCTGCTTGTGTAGTTTGACGGATATGCTGAACAAGCAGGTTCATGGCTTTTTTTAAGTCATGTTCCTTAGAAACTTCTTGAGTAATCAGGCGCAAAGCTTGTAAAAAAATTTGTCCGTCCATAGCATCACTCCGCAAAACAATTAGTTAAAACTAGCTAAATCCTTGCGGAAGCCTCCTTGTTAAAATTCGATTAGATAAGTTTTGCCCCACTAATAAACTTATACGGGCGCTACCTGAAAACTTTGGTAACCAAAGTCTAGTCAAAAGTAGCTTTTGTATCAAACAAACTTCAAAACTCAATCTAACCTTAAAAACTTATGTAAATCTTTTAGCTTATTGCACGTGCTCTATACCACACACAGTATAGCAAAATACCACTAAAGCTTAGAACAATACTTTAGTTTGTGATGTCTTAACTAAAATAAACCTAAATCAAGTTCACAACTATCTAAACGAAGGACAGTAGGAGCAAACTCAACTAAAGTCTTACGATAAACTTCCTGCTTGAAAGCTACTACATGTCTTAAGGGGTACCAATAGCTAACCCAACTACAGCGATCAAACTCAGGATGCTTACCATTGTTAAATTTTAATGCTCTTTCTAAACAATCGTCATCAGTTAGCCCAAGCAAGAACCATTTTTGTTTCTGTCCTTGGTAGTTACGATCTCTATAATCATCAAGCATGCGTTTGGGGACACGGTATCTTAGATAGCGGCGTGAAGTTTGCGCTATATAGACATCATTCTGGCTTAGTCCTAGCTCTTCATATAGCTCTCGATACATAGCCTCTTCCTCAGTCTCGTTATCATTAACTCCTCCTTGAGGAAACTGCCATGTATTTTGTCTAGCACGCCTGGCCCATAGTACCTGACCTTTGCTATTAAAGATCACCATACCTACATTAGGTCGGTAGCCATCTTCATCTAATTCGCTAAACCTCATAGTGATCTTAAATACCAAAACATCATCAAACCATTACCTTAAAAGCAAGTTTTTCACTTTAAATCCAAGACATGAAAAAGAGCATTCCTCTTTGAGCTATATATGAGCTATATAGCTTAGAAGAGATGCTCCTCCATGATTATTGTTTGCTTAAAGAATATAAATCTTGCTCAAGTATTAATTATCACATATCAAGGCTAACAATTAATTATGCTAGCTCTCAAAATCAAACATCAATCATGCTAAAACGTTGTTAAGAGCATTGGCTAACCACTAAGCGCTAATCAGATATTAGCTTATGTTTGTTTAGAAAAAAGCCAAGAGCAAATGTTAAGTTTTTATGTGCTTAAATTAAGTTAGTTTATTTAATGGTAAAAGTAGCAAAGTTTGGATAGCCACTAGGCACAAGTGCAAAATTTTTTGGTAAATTAGCCTTGTTAGATGGATAAGGGATGTTTGTTATGAGTAATACAGTAGATTGGACTAACAATGAGCTTAATAGCCCACTATTCTTTGCTCCGCCTAAAGATCTAACTACTCTGCTTGAGAGACTTGATTTAATAGTTGGACGTTCGCTACAAGAGTTAGCAACCCTAGCTAAGGTTCATATTCCTGAAAACAACCTCAGTGGCAAAGGTTTTTGTGGCCAATTATTAGAAATATTTTTAGGAGCCAACGCTCATAATCTTAGTCAGCCTGATTTTCTTAATTTACAAATTGAGCTCAAAACTTTACCTGTAAATTCAGATCTCAGCCCTCAAGAAAGTACCTTTATTTGTAGTGCCGATATTAATCCTGAACGCTATATACCTTTTGAGCATTCAGCCTTGTACCACAAAATTAAAAATATTCTTTTTGTCTTATTGTTAGCCCCTAAGGGACTACCTATTAAAGATCGCAGAATTATTGGTTACTTTTTTTACCAACCAGATCAAAATGAGCTTAATCAAATAGCCACTGACTATAATGAGTTTTGTGAGCTTATTTTCTCCTCTAATGCCCGTAGCATTAATGGCTCATTAGGTAACATTATTCAAATGCGTCCTAAGGCAGCTCATAGTAATGTCTTTACCCCAATTAGAGATAGTCAAGGTCAAACCACCTACGCAGGTCCCAAGGGCTACTACCTACGAGCCAGCTACACCAAAAAGCTCATAGCCAACGCCCTCACCTCTTAACCCCCTATAAGCCTCCTGACTATCCGCCAGGCAGCCTGCCATCAAGCTAGCCAGCTAGCTAGCTAGCTTGCAAGCCTAACTACATACCTTCTTGCCTGC
>OGPO01000921.1_pt1 | contig 21448 bp, 13 predicted proteins | sample 1553041 | NCBI WGS metagenome assembly OGPO01 (sample SAMEA2580281, study PRJEB22360) | human gut metagenome | biome: human gut; feature: human-associated habitat; material: faeces | place: Denmark | collected 2008/2010 | reverse complement strand
TCGAGCCCCTGCTCCGCATAAAGTTCCCGGAAAAGGCGCCCCGAAAGGATGATCGAGATATACTGGTCGGCGGTGCAGAGGTTGAAGAAGATGCCCGCGCCGACGGTCGAAGCCACGGCCGAGAAGGCACGGCGTACGAAGCGCAGGAAAACGGAGGTCAGCGCCCCCAGCATCCCGCTGCCGGTCATCACGCCGCCGAAGCACATGGCGCAGATGATGAGCCATACGGTATTGAGCATGCCCGCCATGCCGCGCGTCGCAACCAGCTCGTCCAGCTGCGGGCTTCCGGTAGGGATCGCCGTCGGGCCGAAGCAGCTCATCAGCACGCCCTTGAACCCCGACATGAAATCCAGCCCTCCGACTCCGGCCACCTTCGCCACCAGTTCGGGCTGCGCCAGCAGCATGGCTATGCAGGCGAAAACCGCGGCGCAGAAGAGCGTCACGATGGCCGGGAGTTTGCGCACGATCAGCACGCCCGTCGCCACGGGCACCGCCAGCAACCAGGGCGTGATGCGGAACGTCCCGCGCAACGACTCGGCATACATCCCGGCATGCGTGCCGCCCGTATGATCGAGCGTCAGCCCCGCGATGACGAAAACCGCCAGCGCGATGACGAACGACGGGACGGTCGTATACAACATGTAACGTATGTGCGTGAAAATCGGAACCCCGACGGTCGACGACGCGAGCACCGTAGTATCGGACAGGAGCGAGATCTTGTCGCCGAAGTAAGCGCCGGAGATGATCGCCCCCGCGATCCACCCCTCGGGGAAACCCATGGCCTGCCCGATGCCCATCAGCGCCACGCCGATCGTGGCGATCGTCGTCCACGAACTGCCGGTCATCAGCGACACGCCCGCACAAATGGCACACGAGGCGACCAGGAAGAACGAGGGGTGCAGGATCTTCAGCCCGAAATAGATCATCGTCGGCACCACACCGCTCACCATCCACGACCCGGCAATGGCGCCGATCAGCAACAGGATGATGATCGCCGAAGCCGAAGCCCGGATATTGTCGATGATCGCCTCTTCCAAGACCGCCCATTTACAGCGGTAAATACCGATGGCCAGCATGACGCAGACCGACGTGGCCGACAGCAGCGCGATCTGGCTGCCGCCGTTGATCGCGTCCCCGCCGAAACAGCGGATGACCACGTAAAGCAGCAGCGTCAGCACCGCGAGCGGCAGCACCGACACCCACGGCGAAGGCAGCTTCACCGCGTTCTTTCCCGATTCCGGATTCCCATTAACCATACGGACGGCAAAAATACGAAAAACTTACCACATATCCGCACACCCGGTACCGGGGATAACCATTTCCGACCGGAAGATATGCGAGTGCGACTTTTCGGGGCGCATTGTTTTTTATTTCCGAAATTTTATCTAATTTTGGTAAAACATAGCGACGGATATGGCGGCACAGACAATCAAAAAGATCTTCCGGTTCTACCTCGACGGGTTCCGGAGCATGACCGTAGGCAAAACCCTGTGGGCCATCATCCTGGTCAAGCTGTTCATCCTGTTCGCAATCCTCAAGGTATTCTTTTTTCCCGATTTCCTGGCCGGGCAGAGCCCCGAAGAGCGCAGCCGTTCGGTCATGAAAGAACTAACCCCCGACAAATAACCATCGCTTATGTTATCGGATTATCTACAAACAGTCGACTGGTCGCGTGCGCAATTCGCCATGACGGCCATTTACCACTGGCTTTTCGTCCCGCTCACGCTGGGGCTGGGGTTCATCATCGCCATCATGGAGACCCTTTACGTCCGCACGGGCGATGAGTTCTGGAAGCGCACGACCAAATTCTGGATGCGCCTGTTCGGCATCAACTTCGCCATCGGCGTGGCAACGGGCATCATCCTCGAATTCGAGTTCGGCACCAACTGGTCGAACTACTCGCATTTCGTGGGCGACATCTTCGGTGCCCCGCTGGCCGTCGAGGGCATCATGGCCTTCTTCATGGAGAGCACCTTCATCGCCATCATGTTCTTCGGCTGGAACAAGGTCTCGAAAGGCTTCCACCTCACGGCGACATGGCTCACGGCCATCGGCGCGAACCTCTCGGCACTGTGGATCCTGGTCGCCAACGCCTGGATGCAGCACCCCGTGGGATGTACGTTCAACCTCGAAACCGTGCGCAACGAAATGACCTCGTTCTGGGAGGTGCTCTTCTCGCCCGTGGCGATGAACAAGTTCTTCCACACCATCACCTCGTCGTTCGTGCTGGCGGCGCTGTTCGTCGTGGGCGTCAGCGCCTGGTACCTGCTCCGGCACCGCGAACAGAAGATGGCCCGCAAGAGCATCGCCATCGCCTCGGCCTTCGGCTTCGTATTCGCGCTCGTCACGGCGATGACGGGCGACAAGTCGGGCGCCGTCATCGCCCGCGTGCAGCCGATGAAACTCGCGGCCATGGAAGCGCTCTACGACGGACAGCAGGGTGCGCCTCTGACGGCCATCGGCATCGTGAGGCCGGAGGCGGAACGCACCTCGAACGAGGACGCATTCTATTTCAAGATCGACATCCCGAAACTGCTCTCGATCATGAGTTTCCGCGACGCCGACGCCTATGTGGCGGGCATCAACGACCTGGTGAACGGCAACGAGAAATACGGCGTGATGTCGGCCGCGGAGAAGATGGAACGGGGCCGCGTCGCTGTAGGTGAACTGGCCCGTTACCGGGCAGCGCTCGAGGCCGGCGACCAGGCGGTGATCGACCAAATCATCGCCAAGTTCGACCCCTCGAAGCCCGAGGGCGAAGAGTTCCTGCGCGAATATTTCGCCTATTTCGGGTACGGCTACCTCGACACCCCGCAGCAGATCGTCCCCAACGTACCGCTGCTCTTCTACTCGTTCCGTGTGATGGTCGGTGCCGGGTGCTTCTTCATTCTGCTGCTGGGCATCGTCTGGTGGCTCAACCGCAAGGATAAACTGGCGGACAAGCGCTGGCTGCTGCGGGTCGCCGTATGGTCGATCCCGCTGGCCTACCTCGCTTCACAGGCCGGCTGGGTGCTGGCCGAGGTCGGACGCCAGCCGTGGGCCATCCAGGATCTGATGCCCGTGGGCATCGCGGCCTCGAAGATCGGCCCCGGGTCGGTATCGGCCACCTTCTTCATCTTCCTCGCGCTCTTCACGGCGCTGCTGATCGCCGAGCTGAGCATCATGTTCCGCCAGATCAAAATCGGGCCCGAAAACGAAAAACAGTAAACGACTATGGATACCCTGGTACTTTTGCAACACTATTGGTGGCTGATTATCTCCCTGCTAGGGGCACTGCTCGTATTCCTGCTCTTCGTACAGGGCGGGCAGGGGCTGCTCTACGACATCGGCAAGACCGAAGAGGAACGTAACATGTTGGTCAACTCGCTGGGCCGCAAATGGGAATTCACTTTCACGACGCTCGTGACCTTCGGCGGCGCATTCTTCGCCTCGTTCCCGCTCTTCTACTCCACGTCGTTCGGCGGCGCGTTCTATGTATGGATGGCGATCCTGCTGGTGTTCGTCATCCAGGCCGTGGCCTACGAATACCGCCGCAAACCGGGCAACGTCTTCGGCGAAAAGACATTCAACGTATTCCTGATGATCAACGGCATCGCCGGGCCGCTGCTGCTGGGCACGGCCGTCGGGACACTTTTCACGGGCGCAAACTTCACGGTCGACCGCCTCAACCTGGCCTACGGCGCCGGAAGCGGCAGCGCGACGGTCATTTCGCAGTGGACGACCCCGTGGCACGGGCTGGAAGCGCTTACGGATATCTCGAACGTCTTTCTGGGCATTGCCGTAACATTCCTCGCCATGACGCTGGCCTGCCAGTATTTCATGAATAACATCGACGACAAGACCATCCACGAACGTGCCCGCCAGCGGATGATCCCCGCGGCAGTCTGTTTCGTACTTTTCTTCGTAGCGTGGCTCGGCATGCTGCTCTTCGCCGACGGCCGGGCGGTCGATGCCGCAGGCCGGATCTCCATCGAGCCGTACAAATACCTGCACAACTTCATCGAGATGCCTTACCTCGCTGTGGTGCTGCTCCTCGGCGTAGTGGCGGTGCTGTGGAGCATCGGCCTGGGCTGGCGCGGCCGGCGCAACGCCATCTGGTTCGGCGGTGCGGGTACGGTACTGACGGTATTGGCGCTGCTGCTCTGCGCCGGATGGAACGACACGGCCTATTACCCGTCGCTGGCCGACATGCAGTCGTCGCTGACGATTTACAACTCCTCATCGAGCCTCTTCACGCTCAAGGTGATGTCGATCGTCTCGCTGCTGATCCCCTTCGTCGCAGCCTACATCTGGTACGCATGGCGGGCGATGAACCGCAAGCCGATCACCCGCGAGGAAATACGCGGGGACGACCACCAATACTGAACCCGGCCGGGACACGGAACCGCCCGAATAAAAAACCCGCAGCCCGCATCGGCAAACGGCAGGCGGCGATCCCTACGTGGGAACAATAAAAGGAGAGCATGAAAACCAGCATATTGATAATGGCGGCCGTCCTGTGCGCACCGGCCGCCCTCCGGGCGGCCGAACCGCTCCGCATAGGTGTTGCGGGAGTGTCGCACGGGCATATCCACGAAGTGATAAGTAAAGCCCACCGCGGAGATTTCACGGTCGTGGGCGTATGGGAGGCAAACGACAGTCTCCGTGCCGCCACGCACCTGCACGACAAAGTCGACGGGGCGCTGTTCTATGCCGACCTCGCCCGAATGCTCGACCAGACCAAACCCGAAGCCGTAGTGGCGTTCGGGCCCGTCTACGACCACCTGCAGGTGGTGGAAGCATGCGCCCCGCGGGGCATTCACGTAATGGTAGAGAAACCGTTGGCGGTCAGCGTCGAGCATGCACACCGCATCGCCGACCTGGCCCGCCGCTACGGCATCATCGTAATGACGAACTACGAAACCACATGGTACGCCACCAACGACGAGGCGTTCCGGCTCGTACGGACGGGCGTAATAGGCGAAATCACCCGAATGAATATTTTCGACGGGCATCAGGGGCCCGTCGAGATCGGGTGCGGCCCCGAGTTCCTGGCATGGCTGACCGACCCGAAACTGAACGGCGGCGGCGCAGTCATGGATTTCGGATGCTATGGCGCCAACCTCGCCACCAAGATGTTCCTCGGCGAAAAGCCGCTGAAGGTTTCCGGCGTGCTCAAACAACAGAAGCCGCACATTTACCCGAAGGTGGACGACGACGCCACGATAGTGCTCGAATACCCGACGGCAACCGTAGAGATAATGGCATCGTGGAACTGGCCCATGAACCGCAAGGACATGCATATCTACGGCAGCCGCGGATATATCTACCAGGACACCGCGACCGACATGCGCCTGTACACCGGCGGCAGGGAAACGCACCTCACCCCGCAACGGCTGCCGGCTCCTTACGACGATTCGTTCCGTTACCTTGCCGCACTGGTTCGTGGAGAAATAACGATGGCGCCGTACGACCTCTCGGCGCTCGAAAACAACGTGACCGTCGTCGAGATACTCGAAGCCGCCAAACACAACGCGGCGGGCACCCCGGTACGTCCCGCCCAACCGCCCCGGACGAAATAGGAATTTATATCCGCCGCCGTATGCAACCGGTGCCGGCAGGAACCGCTCCCCCGGCCTGAATTACGAGGAGCCGGCTGCCGGATAACGAATATCCTGCTGCCGGCTCCAAAGAGCGGTTCTCCGTAAACCTCACGGCCCACGGGCCTTATATTCTGCGGGATCCTACGGGCGTTATTTCCCCTCCTCGCCGAACGGGTACTGGTTCTGGTGCACGTCCTCGAAACGCATCCCCTTTTCGTAGGTCTTCATGGCGCGGCGACTCATACCCATCGAAGAAAAACCGCCGTCGTGGTAAAGGTTCTGCATCGTCACCTTGCGCGTAAGATCCGAGAAAAGCGTCAGCACATAGTCGGCGCAGTCGTTGGCCGAGGCATTGCCCAGCGGCGACATGTTCTCGGCGAAATTCATCAGGTCGCCCATTCCCAGCACGCCGCTTCCTGCCGTGGTCGGCGTCGGCGACTGCGACACGGTGTTGATGCGCACGTGCTTCTCACGGCCGTAGATATACCCGAAACTGCGGGCGATCGACTCCAGCAACGCCTTGGCATCGGCCATGTCGTTATAACCGTAGAGCGTACGCTGTGCCGCGATATACGAGAGCGCCACGATCGACCCCCAGTCGTTGATGGCGTCCTTCTTGCGGGCCACCTGGATCGCCTTGTGGAACGAGATCGCCGAAATGTCGAGCGTCTTGGAGAGGTAATCGTAATCCAGGTCGTCGTATGTGCGCCCCTTGCGGACGTTGGGCGACATGCCGATCGAGTGGAGCATGAAGTCGAACTTGCCCCCGAAATGTTCCATCGTCTTGTCGATTAGGTTTTCCAGGTCTTCGACGCTCGTAGCGTCGGCCGGGACGACGATCGTATTGCATTTTTCAGCCAACCGGCCGATTGTACCCATGCGAATAGATACGGCAGTATTCGTAAGGACGATTTCGGCCCCTTCTTCAACGGCGCGTTCCGCCACTTTCCATGCGATCGACTGCTCGTTGAGTGCTCCGAAAATAAGGCCCTTCTTGCCTTTCAATAAATTGTATGCCATCCTATTTAGATTAAAAATTCGGGCAAATATAACAAAAATATTTGAAACGGGCGAACCGCCGTCCCTGCAAACCGCGGCAAACGGCATGTCCCCGAACCAAAACACGGGTTGTAAATCACGGTTTTTTCACGTTTTACACATTTTTCGGCTTTTTATCGTACCTTTGTGCCGAATAAAACATGCACATGACCATTACAGACGATTTCAGCGCCCTGGGGCTTTCCGAGCAGATGCTCGAAGCCGTACGCGCCAAGGGATTCGAGACGCCCACCGCAATCCAGAAGCTCACCATCCCCCACCTGCTCACAAAACCCAACGACATCATCGCGCAATCGCAGACCGGCACGGGCAAAACCGCAGCCTACGGACTGCCGATACTCCAGACCCTCGAACCCGCCCGCGGGCCGATACAGGCCATCATCCTCGTACCGACACGCGAACTCGCACTCCAGGCGGCCGAAGAACTGCTCTCCTACAACCGCGAAAAACGACTCTCGATCACGGCCATCTACGGCGGTGCGGCGATGAGCGAACAGCTGCGTCGCCTTGCCAAAGGCATCGACATCGTCGTCGGGACACCGGGGCGCGTGCTCGACCACATCCGCCGCGGCACGATGAAACTGGAAAACGTCCGTTACCTCGTGCTCGACGAAGCCGACGAGATGCTCAACATGGGCTTCGTCGAGGACGTCGAAGAGATCATGAGCCACACCAGCGACGAGCGGCGCGTGCTGCTCTTCTCGGCCACGATGCCCGAGCGCATCATCCGGCTTTCGAAAACCTACATGCGCGACACGGAGATCGTGCGCGTGGAACACAAGCAAATCACGGCCGACCTCACGGAACAAATCTATTTCGAGGTACGCGAGGCCGACAAGTTCGACGCCCTGACCCGCATCATCGACGTCGAACCCGAATTCTACGGCATCATCTTCGCCCGCACCAAGATCGGCGCCGACGAAACCGCCTCGCGCCTGACGGTGCGCGGCTACGCAGCCGAGGTGCTGCACGGCGACGTGTCGCAGGCGCAGCGCGAGAAGATACTCCGCAAATTCCGCGACCGCACGATCAATATCCTGGTGGCTACCGACGTGGCCGCCCGGGGCATCGACGTGGGCAACCTGACCCACGTCATCAACTACTCGCTGCCGCAGGACTCGGAGAGCTACGTGCACCGCATCGGCCGCACGGGCCGCGCCGGCAAGCAGGGAACGGCCATCACGTTCGTCTCGCCCTCGGAGTTCCGCGGCCTGAATAACCTGATGCGCGACATCAAGGTCGAGATCAAACGCGAAACCCTCCCCTCGCCGCAGGACATCGTAGAGATGAAACGGCTGAAAATCAAGGAGGAGATGCAGGAGATCGTCGAAAACGAAAGCTACGACGGGTACAAGGAATTCGCCGAAGAGCTGCTCGCCGAATACACCCCCGACATAGCCCTGGGTGCGCTGCTGCGCCTGGCGTTCCGCAGCGAGCTCGACCAGAACAACTACCCCGAAATACGCTCCTTCTCGGTCGACCGCAAGGGTACGGCGCGGCTGTTCCTGGCCGTGGGCAAACGCGACGGCTACACGGCACGCAAGCTGGTCGACATGCTCAAATTCAAATGCGGCCTGCGCGACAAATATATCAACGACGTCCAGATTTCGGACAACTTCTCGTTCGTGAGCGTCCCGTTCCGCGATGCCGAGGAGGTCGTCCGCAAACTCAACCGGCTGAACCGCGGCCGCCGGCCGATGGCCGAGATCGCCCGCGACGGGGAAAACGGGGCGCAGGAAGCCCCGGTTCGCAAGCCCCGCCGCACAAAAACCGAGGATTACCAGACCGCCGGGCAGACATACGCCCCGGCACCGAAAAAGCCGACGCGGAACGTGAAGCCGGCAACGCCCGTCCCGGCAACCCCGGCGGCGTACGACCCGGCGCCCGCCCACGACGAAACGGTACACGCAGAACCCTCACACGACCAAACGGCATATGACCAAACGTCATCGCCGCGCCGGAAGCTGAAAACCAAGACCCAGCCCCACCCGGACATCCCCGATTTCAGCAAAATGTCGAACGAAGGTTTCGACTGGTCGGCATTTATGAAATTCGACGAAGGCACGGCATGGGGACGCGACGAGAATGGCAAAGGCAAGGGCAAAGCGACCAAAAGCGTCCGCAAGACCCCGAAAAAGACGGTCACAGCCGCCCAGCGGGTCGCCGCCAAAGGCAAGAAACGGAAATAACGGTTCCGGAAGGGACACCGGGCAGTATCTTTTCTTCCGTCCGCCCATATACACCACGAAACGCGGTTGCAGATAATCTGCAACCGCGTTTTATTTGGCAGGAAATGAAGGAACAGAACCTCCCGAAATTCGCCGTATATCAGTCTGTTATTCTTTGAACTTAATTTAAGTACACAGAATAGCCTACGGCCGATTTGCATCGTTTTAGCTTATATTGCAGATGGTTATAGCAAAGAAAAAAGGATAATCTAGTGACCCAATCACTCTTATTTCTCACCTATTTTTTATTTTTCGTGTATATTCATCCTTGATGCGGGTGAAATTTGCTTTTACCTGATTATACTCAACTTCTTGCTTCTCTACCAATTCTAGGCCTAATGCATATATTTCACTTGTTATTTTATTATCCAGTTTCGTCGTTTCAGCCGGGGTCAATACGTTGTTGAATCGGGAAAATAATTTCACCTTCAAATCCAACAATCTTTTTTCGTACCGTTCAAGATTGTATTTCAGGTTGTAATCAAGATAGGTATTGGAAATATGTCTCTTTTCACCGTCCATATCATACTCGATTTTTTTCACCTTTTTCCCCACCGCATTGAAAAGCGCAGAAACGGACTCGTCAAAATCTTGAAGGATAAAGTCTACCCATTTGTTGTATATATTAATCTTAAAACGCGATACATTGACATTTTCGGGTAAGGGATGGAATAATAACATGAAATTCATCTGTGTTTGAGGTAGGACTATATATCTGTCACCCGCGTATTTTTCTGGCAAATTATCAAGGCACATAAACTCGCCCTCATGGATAAAGCCCTCTCCATCCACCAACAACACCTCATTCGAATCAAATCTCCAACTGTCATGTCCGCCAATATTTTTTATGTTCACAATCAATCTATCAGCAATAAACTTGGATTTAGTCTTGCTATTTCCCATCATTAAGTGGATTGGGCAATCTTGATAGTATTCTCTATCCTTGATATAACGACAGTCCCTGTTGCATTTTATCTCGACATTCCTCTCAAACGAGAGAATCGTATAGATAAAACCTTCATTTTCTTTTGGAATATTGATATCGCTCATAAATATTCAGATAACAAATTATATTCTTTTAAATTTATACAAATTTAAAAAGATAATGATGATATCCAATTATTTTGATTCAAATAATAATTTCTATCTTTGCTCCTGCGAACATTATTTTCAAAAAACCTTTTCACTGGATTCTCAATACGGGAAGCCACGAAAAAAGTATGCGCAGAGCCGTTGGGGAGCAATCCCGCGAACGGCACCTGTATTGAGCCCGTAAAAAGGTGAAGATAGTGTTCGCAGCTGCGCACACTTTTTTTTGTATTATGCGAACACTATCTTCCGTCCGTACCCCGGTACAGACACGCCGCAAGGCCAGCCGCAGGCGGTTTCCGCCGTGCAACCTCCCGATCCGGTTCCATTTTCACCCGTCCGATTAGCAAACGACTGCTAACCAAATCGCTATTCTCTTTGTTGTGCCCTGTTGCACGATAAGGACAGCCCTTTTTATGCACGTCGTATCCGCTGCCACACCTTTTTACTTGCGCCCCCGCGGCCACGGCGGGCGCAAGGCCGAAGCCTCCCCCGGCGGAGGCCTGCAAACACGCTGCGCATGTTTTCAAACCCCGCAGGCTTCGTCTGCAATCTTAAAATCAAACAAAATGGAAACGAATCAAAACCCCGCGCAGGAACAGCCTGTGCAACCCATAGTCCCCCAAACCACGCAGGCCGCGCAACAGCCGGACATCGAACAGATCGTCGCTCCCGCCATGGAACCGGCACAGCCCGCCGCGCAATCTGCCGCGCAACCCGCCCCGGCACCGCAACCACAACCACAACCACAACCGCAACCCGGGCGCCCCGACGAACTGCTCTACGACCCCGACGAAACGGCGCAGATAATCCGCCACCTGACGGACGGCTATTTCGACCCGGAATACGTCCTGCTTTTCGGAAAGCTGGCCGGCGGCACGCCCCACAGCGAGGCCGTGGCCTACGACCTGCTGATGGTCGTGCGCGAAACGCCCGAATACGACTGGATTCGGGCAAAACGCATCCTGCGGTACAGGATGCCGTACCGCCACCGGAAGGTCACCTACATCAATCCCTATATCCTGCCGTTGAACTATGTCGAATCGCATCGGACGCCGTTCCTCTACTTTGCCCATGCCGAGGGTGAACTATTGCATTGCAGCGACCACTATCTGTTTCGCCGCCCGAAGCACCCGATTGACTTTGCCAAAGCCTATGCCGACGCCAAATTCCATTTCGACACGTTCCGCACGCTCGGCAACGACCTGCTCGAACAGGCGCAGGATGCGTTTGCCGGGGGCCGCAACGTGCGGCTGGCGGCACAGTTCTCGGCGCAGGCGATCGTCTATTTCTACCACACGCTCTACTATGTCTATCACGGTATGGAGTTCGACATCCATGATCCGGTCGTGATGCACGACCGGATGCGGACGCTTTCGACAAAACTAATGCTGGTATTCGACGACAACCATATCGAAAACATTTTCACGTTGCCATGCCTGAAACAGGTGCTGTTAAAAACGTCTTACAGCGCCGAGTTCTACATGGCTCCGCAGGAATTGGAAATGCACATGGGGCGTGTTCAAAAGGCTGCCGAAATAATCGCAAACTACTGCGGCCTGCGGCTGGAACTCTATAAAGAACTGGGCACGCAATAGGCCACACCGACACCTGAATAAGACAAGAGGGGCTGATGGCCCCTCTTGCTGTCGATTCTTCATACATTCGGCGGAAAGAGAGGGATTCGAACCCCCGGAGCCTTGCAGCTCAACGGTTTTCAAGACCGCCGCAATCGACCACTCTGCCATCTTTCCGGGGACAAAAGTAGCACGGTTTTTCCATTCTGCCAAATCTTCACCCCGATTATTTTCCGCCCGGGCGGAGCCGGACTTCAAATTAAGGACATTATTTTTGACTTTTAGGAAAATTCCATATCTTTGTCAACAAGTTAGGTAAGGTCGCAACTTTTCACACATTATAGAACATGAACAAATCGCAGCTGGTCGAGGCGGTAGCCCTCGACGCTAACATCTCGAAAGTCGACGCGCGCAAAGCGGTCGATGCCATCATCCGGGTGACCGTACACAGTCTCCGGCAGGGTGAGCGCCTTACCCTCACCGGGCTCGGGACATTCAGCGTGCAGCAGAAACCCGCACGTATGGGCCGCAATCCGCGCACGGGCGCCCCGGTGAAGATCCCGCCGCGCAAGGCCATCAAGTTCCGCCCCACGGCCGAGGTCGAGTAATTTCCACTGCGTTTTTTAACTTTTTTCACACATGCCAGAAATCTCACAACGTGCCGAGCTGATGCCGGCTTCACCCATACGCAAGCTCGTCCCGTTGGCCGAAGCCGCCCGGGCACGCGGCACCAAGATCTACCACCTGAACATCGGCCAGCCCGACCTGCCGTCGCCGCAGACCGGGCTCGACGCCCTGAAAAAGATCGACCGTACGGTGCTCGAATACAGCCCCAGCGACGGATATCGCTCGCTGCGCGAGAAACTGGTAGGTTACTACGAACAGTTCCAGATCAAGCTCTCGCCCGACGACATCATCGTCACGACGGGCGGTTCCGAGGCCGTGTTGTTCGCCTTCATGTCGTGCCTCAACCCCGGCGACGAGATCATCGTCCCCGAGCCGGCCTACGCCAATTACATGGCCTTCGCCATCTCCGCGGGGGCCGTGATACGCCCCGTGGTATCGTCGATCGAGCAGGGATTCGCACTGCCCGACGTCGCGGAATTCGAAAAGCTCATCAACGACCGCACGCGCGGCATCCTGATCTGCAATCCCAACAACCCCACGGGGTACCTATACACACGCAAGGAGATGAACCGCATCCGCGACCTGGTCAAAAAATACGACCTGTTCCTCTTCTCCGACGAGGTCTACCGCGAATTCATCTACACCGGGTCGCCCTACATATCGGCCTGCCATCTCGAAGGCATCGAGCAAAACGTGGTGCTGATCGACTCGGTGTCGAAACGCTACTCGGAATGCGGAATCCGTATCGGGGCGCTCATCACCAAGAACCGGACGCTGCGTAACGCCGTGATGAAATTCTGCCAGGCGCGCCTCTCGCCCCCGCTGATCGGACAGATCGTCGCCGAGGCTTCGATCGACGCGCCGCGATCGTACAGCACCGAAGTCTATGAGGAGTATATCGAACGACGCAAATGCCTGATCGACGGGCTGAACCGCCTACCGGGCGTATACTCGCCGATCCCGATGGGCGCCTTCTATACCGTGGCACGGCTGCCGGTAGAGGACAGCGACGATTTCTGCGCATGGTGCCTCTCCGACTTCGACTACCAGGGCGAAACCGTAATGCTCGCCCCCGCATCGGGCTTCTACTCCGATCCGGCATGCGGCCGCAACGAAGTCCGCATCGCCTACGTACTCAAGAAGGAAGACCTCGAACGGGCGTTGGTCGTACTGGGCAAAGCGCTCGAAGCATATAACAACCGGAAATAGCCCGACCGGCAATCTCGGACACGCAGTGCGGCACTATCTGTGCCGCACTTTTTCTTGGAAGCCGGTGTGTCCGGCTCCACCCGGCGTTTCGGCCAATCCTATACCATATAGGTCAATTTTCAGGAATTTTAGGCCAAAAAGTTTGGGTGGCAGAGATAGTTTTCCTACTTTTGCCCTCGATTTTTACACGCCGCAACGGGCGTATAGTATAAACCAAACCAATACGTTATGAAAAAACTTTTCCTTCTTCTGGCCACCGCTGCCGTCACCTCGGGAGCATACGCCGAAGGATATCAAGTGAACAACCTCTCTTCGAAGCAAAACGGTATGGGACACGTGGGTACAGCCATGAAGCTCAACTCCGAGTCGATCTGGTTCAACCCCGCCGCCGCCTCGTTTCAGAACTCCCGGTTCGACATCTCGGTCGGCATCACCGGCATCGCTTCGAAAGCCACCTATACGTCGCTCCCCGACTATACGGGCAAAGCCAAACCACTGCACTACACCTCGGACAACAGCATAGCGACCCCGCTCTACGCCTATTTCAACTACAAACCCCTCGACTGGATGTCGGTCGGCCTGGCTTTCAACACGCCGTTCGGCTCCTCAATGGACTGGGGCAACAACTGGCCGGGGGCGCAACTCGTCCAGTCGATCAACCTCAAGGCCTACAATCTCCAGCCTACCGTCTCGTTCAAACTCTGCGAACACCTCTCCATCGGGGGCGGTCTGATGATGACCTGGGGCAAGTTCGACCTTTCGCGCTCGCTGCTGCCCATCGGTGCCGACAATCCGCAGAACAAAGCGCTCATGGGTGCGTTGCAAATGCTCAACCCGCAAATGCCCGACCTCTTCGAAATGGCCGGGGACAAGAACCTGATCTCGCTGGGGCTCGAAGGCAAAGCCAAAATGGCCGTCGGAGTAAACCTCGGTGTGATGTGGGACATCAACGAACAGTGGTCGCTGGGCTTTACCTACCGTTCGAAACTCAAAATGAAGGTGGATTCGGGTTCGATCGACCTGCGTATGATCGACAATACCCAAATCGCCCAGGTCATCGGACAGCTCCTGCCCCAGTTGGGTCTCGACCCCGCCAAGCTCACGTCGGCCGTCGTGAAGACCGAGCTGCCCCTGCCGGCATCGCTGACGTGGGGTGTCAGCTTCCGTCCCGTTCCGAAATGGGAGTTCGCCGTCGACCTGCAATATGTGCTCTGGAGTGCCTACGACAAACTCGACGTCAAGATTCTCGAACCGAGCAGCAATACCCCCGTGCTGAACATTCCGGTCAGCGATAAAAAATACTCCAACACGCTGGCGTTCCGTTTCGGCGGCCAGTACCACGCACTCGACTGGCTGACCGCCCGTATGGGTATGTACGTGGATGAAAGCCCCGTGCGCAGCGACTACCTCAATCCCGAGACCCCGTCGATGACCAAGCTCGCCTATACGGCCGGCGTCACCTTCCGCCCGATCAAATGGATGAATATCGACATCGCATACGGCTACGTCAATTCGGCCGATCCCGAACGTACGGGTTCCTATCCCTACACCAACTCGGTGCTGGGCATCGTGAACGAAAAACTGGCGGCAGCAGGCATTCCCGAAAGCCAGCTCACCAATCCGGTCACCGATTTTTCGGGTAATTACACCGCCCGGGCCCACACATTTTCGATCGGCGTAGGGTTCAGTTTCTAAAACCGGGAAAAATTATTATATTTGCGGTGCGCTTTGCAGAAAAGTGCGCCGCAATTTTTATCCGGCCTCATAGTTCAAGGGATAGAACGAGGGTTTCCTAAACCCTAAATTCGCGTTCGAGTCGCGGTGAGGCTACGAAAAGGGAAAGGTTCCGACCTTTTCCTTTTTTCGTTCCGCCCGGACGGGAGCAGCTTAAATCTCCGGCCGGGAAAGGGAACATCCGACAATTTACATTATCTTTGCCTCACATATAAAGCCAGTTTATGGAGTCACTCAAAGAATTATATAAGATCGGCAACGGCCCGTCGAGCAGCCACACGATGGGGCCCAAAAAGGCTGCCGAACGTTTTGCCGAACGTAGTCGCGACGTCGATTCATACCGTGTGACACTCTACGGATCGCTCGCCGCCACGGGCAAGGGACACCTCACCGACGTGGCGATCCTTTCGGTGCTGGAGCCCATCGCCCCGACCCAGATCGTCTGGGAACCGAAGGTCGTGCTGCCCTTCCATCCCAACGGCATGTTGTTCGAGGGGCTGAAAGCCGGCAAGGTCGTCGACAGTTGGACGATATACAGCATCGGCGGGGGTGCCCTGGCGAACGAGAGTTCGCGCCTGGAGATACCCGCCAGCATCTATCCGCTGACGACCATCTCGGAGATCAAGGACTGGTGCTACCACGAAGGCAAAACCTATTGGGAGTATGTCAACGACTGCGAAGGCCCCGAAATATGGGATTACCTCGACCGGATATGGACGGTGATGTGCGAAACGATCCAGCGCGGCCTGAACAACGACGGCGTACTGCCGGGAGGGCTCAAGGTCGCCCGCAAGGCGAGCACCTACTGGGTCAAGTCGAAGAGCTACACCGACTCGCTGAAATCCCGCGCCCAGATCTACGCCTACGCCCTGGCGACCTCCGAAGAGAATGCCTCCGGCGGCATCGTCGTAACCGCCCCGACATGCGGGTCTTGCGGCGTGGTTCCGGCAGTGCTCTACCACCTGGCCAATTCGCGCAACTTCCTGCGCATCCGCATCCTGCGCGCCCTGGCTACGGCGGGACTATTCGGCAACGTGGCCAAAACCAACGCTTCGATCTCCGGCGCCGAGGTCGGCTGCCAGGGCGAGGTCGGTGTAGCATGTGCCATGGCCGCCGCCGCGGCATGCCAGCTTTTCGGCGGCACCCCTTCGCAGATCGAATATGCCGCGGAGATGGGGCTCGAACACCACCTGGGGCTCACCTGCGACCCCGTATGCGGATTGGTGCAGGTGCCCTGCATCGAACGCAATGCGATTGCGGCAGCCCGGGCTTTCGATGCCAACGCCTACGCCACGCTCTCCGACGGCTCGCACATGGTGAGCTTCGACCGGGTCGTGGAGGTGATGAACGAAACCGGGCATAACCTCCCGAGCCTCTACCGGGAAACCTCCGAAGGAGGCCTCGCCAAGCGTTATAACGGCAAGAAATAATCCGGACAGGATTCTTACGGCGGGGAACCGTGTTTTTTTGTGCTCCGGGATTTTTCGCAATTCGGAACAGGGAATCTTCCAAAACTCAGACCGATAAGCATCCGGATAGCGAATGACCTCCGACTGCTCGTGTTCATGCCCTTTGAACGGCTGCACGGCTGTCTTTTGCACAATCGCCCTGCGCTCCGTCCAGTCGCCGCGTGCGCCGGAATCCGCATATTCATAGCTTTAGCTCCGCTCCGTAGCACCATCGTAATTGTGGGTTTCCTCCCGGCGTGCCACAAGCCGCCCCCCGGAATCGTAGACAAGGCGGCTTCTACTCCGGGTTCCCGTAGAACCGCATCGGTTCGAGCCAACCGTCCGGCGGCATCGTCTAAAAATTCGGTCGACCGCCCCCCCTGCCGCATCACCCTCGTATTCGAGTTCCTGCGCGGCGATCCGGGCTACGGCACCATAAGTCAGCGATGCCGGCCTCCCTGCCTGTGCATCCCCTCCATACAGAAACACCCGCCCGATAAAAGCACGGCCGGGAGTGCCGCCGGGAGAGCGAACTATTTCGATTCCAGCTAACCATCGGGACAGTCCGGTTGAAGATAATCAGGAATCCGGACAAAAAAGAAGCCGTTCCCTGGGGAACGGCTTCTTTCGAATCGTATATGCAGCCTCGGATTTACTGCGCCTGCTGGAGCGATTCCAGCTCGGCTTTCGAACCGACCACAAGGTTGTCGTAATCGCGCAGGCCCGTACCGCCGGGGATCAGGTGACCGCAGATAACATTTTCCTTGAGGTTTTCCAGCGGATCGACCTTGGCCTGGATCGCAGCCTCGTTGAGCACCTTGGTGGTCTCCTGGAACGAAGCCGCCGAGATGAAGCTCGAAGTCTGCAACGCGGCGCGGGTAATACCCTGCAACACCTGCGTCGAAGTAGCGGGCACAATGTCGCGCACCTGCACGGGTTTCTGGTCACGGCGCTTGAGGCTCGAATTCTCGTCGCGCAGCTTACGCAGCGAAACGATCTGCCCGGGCTGGAGCGACGTCGAATCGCCCGCATCGGTGACGACCACCTTGTCGTAGAGTTCGTCGTTCACATCCATGAACTCCCACTTGTCGACCACCTGGTCTTCGAAGAACCGGGTATCGCCGGGATCCTCGATCTTCACCTTGTTCATCATCTGGCGGACGATGACCTCGAAATGCTTGTCGTTGATCTTCACACCCTGCATGCGGTATACCTCCTGCACCTCATTGACGATGTACTCCTGCACCTTCGTCGGGCCGAGGATATTGAGGATGTCGCTCGGGGTGATCGCACCGTCGGACAGCGGGCTGCCGGCCTTCACGTAGTCGTTCTCCTGCACGATGATCTGACGCGACAGGGGCACGAGGTAACGCTTCACGTCACCCTGCTTCGAGGTGATGATGATCTCGCGGTTACCGCGCTTGATCTTGCCGAACGATACCTCGCCGTCGATTTCCGACACGATTGCCGGGTTCGACGGGTTACGGGCTTCGAACAGCTCGGTCACACGCGGCAGACCGCCGGTGATGTCGCCGCCCGACTTGCCGACGGCACGCGGAATCTTGATCAGGATATCGCCGGCCTTGATCTTGGCGTTGTCCTTCACGACGACGTGTGCCGAAACGGGCAGGTTGTATTGCTTGACCTCCTCGCCCTCCTTGTTTACGATCTTGATGACGGGGTTCTTGGTCTTGTCCTTCGACTCGATGACCACCTTCTCCGAAAGGCCGGTCTGTTCGTCACGCTCCTCACGGTAGGTAATACCCTCGACGACGCTGTCGTAAACGGCCTTACCCTCGTATTCGGAGATGATAACGGCATTGTACGGATCCCATTCGCAGATCAGGTCGCCCTTCTTGACCTCGGCACCGTCCGCCATGAAAAGCGTCGCGCCGTAAGGCAGGTTGTGCGTGTAGAGTACGATCTCGGTCTTCGGGTCGACGATACGGAATTCCGACTGGCGCGAAATGACGATGTTGATCGCCTCGCCGGAGGCATTCTTGCCCTTGACGGTGCGCAGCTCGTCGATCTCCAGACGGCCTTCGTATTTCGAAACGACATTGGTCTCGACCGCCGAGCCTCCGGCCACACCACCGACGTGGAACGTACGGAGGGTAAGCTGCGTACCCGGCTCGCCGATCGACTGCGCCGCGATGACACCCACGACCTCGCCCTTCTGCACCATGCGTGCGGTGGCAAGGTTGCGGCCGTAGCACTTCGCGCATACGCCCCGGCGTGCCTCGCAGGTCAGCACCGAGCGGATCTCCACCGATTCGAGCGGCGATTTCTCGATCGCCTCGGCAATCGCCTCGGTGATCTCCTCGCCCGCCTTGCAGATGACCTCGCCCGTCAGCGGATGGATTACGTCGTTCAGGGCGACACGGCCCAGAATACGGTCGTAGAGGGTCTGCACGACGTCGTCGTTGCGTTTGATGGCCGTAGCCGTCAGGCCGCGGAGCGTACCGCAGTCCTCCTCGTTGATGATCACGTCCTGTGCGACGTCAACCAGACGGCGTGTCAGATAACCGGCGTCAGCCGTCTTCAGTGCGGTATCGGCAAGACCCTTACGGGCACCGTGCGTCGAGATGAAATACTCGAGCACCGAAAGTCCCTCTTTGAAGTTCGAGAGGATCGGGTTCTCGATGACCTGCTGGCCACCCTCGACACCCGACTTCTGCGGCTTGGCCATAAGGCCACGCATACCGCTCAGCTGACGGATCTGCTCCTTCGAACCGCGGGCGCCCGAGTCGAGCATCATGTATACCGGGTTGAAACCGTCGTCGTCCTTGATCAGCGTGTCGATCACGACCTTCGTCAGCTTGGTATTGATGTTCGTCCAGACGTCGATGATCTGGTTGTAACGCTCGTTGTTGGTGATAAGACCCATGTTGTAGTCCTCCATGATGGCGTCCGAACGCTCGTAACCTTCCTGTACGAGTTTCTCCTTGGCATCGGGGATAATCACGGCGTCGAGGTTGAACGACAGGCCGCCGCGGAATGCCATGCGGTAACCCATGTCCTTGATGTCGTCGAGGAACGCGGCCACCTTGTCGGCACCGGCCTTCTTCATCACCACGGCGATGATGTCACGCAGCGAACGCTTCGTAAGGATCTCGTTGATGTAACCCACCTCCTTGGGTACCACCTGGTTGAAGAGGATTCGGCCGATGGTCGTCTCCTTCAGCTCGCGTACCGGGTTGCCGTCCGCGTCGATGTCGTCCACCATACACTTCACAATGGCGTGCAGGTCGGCCTGGCCTTCGTTGTAGGCGATGATCGCCTCCTCGGGGCCATAGAATGCGCGGCCCTCGCCCTTGACACCCTTGCGGGGTTTGGTGATGTAGTAGAGGCCGAGTACCATGTCCTGCGACGGCACGGTGATGGGTGCGCCGTTGGCGGGGTTAAGGACGTTGTGCGAACCGAGCATCAGCAGCTGTGCCTCCAGGATGGCGGCATTGCCCAGGGGCAGGTGCACGGCCATCTGGTCGCCGTCGAAGTCGGCGTTGAACGCCGTACATGCCAGCGGGTGGAGCTGCATTGCCTTGCCCTCGATCAGCTTGGGCTGGAAAGCCTGGATACCGAGGCGGTGCAGCGTCGGGGCACGGTTCATCAGCACGGGGTGTCCCTTTATGACATTCTCCAGAATGCCCCAGATCACGGGGTCTTTCCGGTCGATGATCTTCTTTGCGGATTTCACCGTCTTCACGATTCCGCGCTCGATGAGCTTGCGGATCACCAGGTTCCGGCCCCGGACCTTGGCAATGGACTGGAGCTGCCCGTCGGCGGCGAAGGTGATGAGGGGCTTGATCTGGAGCATGGTGCCCGCCATGGCCGTCACCTTGCCGATGCGGCCGCCTTTCTGCAGATACTCCAGCGTGTCCACGGAGAAAAAGGGGAAGGTGTTCTGGATCAACCAGGGCACCCGGCGCTCTGTCAGCGTCTGCCAGTCCATCCCCTGCCGCAGATCCTCTGCCAGCTGGAGGATCATCATACCGGTGCCCAGAGACCCGCTGACGGAGTCATATACCCGAATGGTCAGGTCCCTCCGCTCCTCCGCCAGCAGCCGCACCATGTTGTAGGTGCCGGATAGGCCGCCGGAGAGCATCAGGGCGATGACCCCGTCATACCCCGCCGCGGCGATGGCGTCAAAGGCGTCCGAAATGTCCTGAGCGGCGGGCAGGGAGGTCTGAGGCAGCTCTCCGGACCGCAGCCGGGCATAGATGTCGGCGGCGTGGATGTCCACGCCGTCCCGGTACTCTCCGTCTTTGCACAGGATCCGCAGGGGCACGACAAAGACCTGGTTTTCCGCCGCCAGTTGAGGGGAGAGGTCCGCACAGGAATCCGTGAGCAGGGCGATTTTTTGGGGTGTCATGGTCACATCTCCAAACCTTTCTCTCATGCAGGGCCGGCAGACCTGTCCGCCGGATCGGATGATATGGTGTGCCCATTCCGTCACACCATGTCAATATAACCTAGTATATGGAATGCTACCGTAAAAATCAAGAGGAAAATCCCCGTAGGGGGAACAGGAAGCCCGTTCCTGTCTACTGGTGAAATTTTGTAGCGAGAGGACTTGCCAAAGGCGGCGGATTTCCGGTATGATAAAACACAGGATCTGAAAGGGAGGAAAGACCGTGCCGCTGGATGTGAAGGCCGCTGTGGCGGATGCACTGCTGGAGCTCATTCGCCGGAAGGATGCAGACAAGATCACCGTGAAGGACCTGGTGGAGGTCTGTGGGATCTCCCGTCAGACGTTTTACTACCACTTCAAGGACATTGTGGATGTGGTGGAGTGGGCGGCTCAGCAGGGAGTCCAGCGGCTGGTGCGCGAGAGCCTGAACGCCGCCACCCCCCAGGAGGCCCTGGGCGTCTTCGTGGATTTTGCCGTAGAATCC
>OGPO01000917.1_pt1 | contig 21497 bp, 15 predicted proteins | sample 1553041 | NCBI WGS metagenome assembly OGPO01 (sample SAMEA2580281, study PRJEB22360) | human gut metagenome | biome: human gut; feature: human-associated habitat; material: faeces | place: Denmark | collected 2008/2010 | reverse complement strand
CAGTATCTTTTTCATCCGGTTTTCCTCTCTTACTCTTCTATTCTCCAAGTCCGTTCTCAATGGCATGCACAAGCGCCGCAAGCGCTTCCTGTTCATACCCCGCGGGGGCGAGGCAAAAGCCCCGCCGCAGCCCGCCTGTAATTTCACGCTGGCCCTTTCTGCCGGGCAGCTCGTCGTCGGGCAGGTGTGGGACGAGGCGCTCGCGGACGTCATCGCCCCCGGCGACCGCATCCTCTCGCTCGACGGGCACCCCTGGGACGGCGACGTCTGCCGATTCCTGCTCGACCCCGACCCGCTGGACGGTACGGTGTGCGGGATCGGGACGGCCTCCGGGCAGCATGTTATCCTAACGATTGAAACCATGAAATAATGCACGTACTGGAATACCTGCACCGCAATGTCAAGACCGTCGCCATGCTGACGGCCATGGTGGTCGGGGCGTTGCTTTGCCGCCCCGTGACCGCCCTCGAGGGGTGGACGCACCAGATGATTACACCCTCGCTGATCTTCCTGATGCTCTTCGTCACATTCTGCCGCGTCAAGCCCCGGCAGATGAAGCCTTCGATGCTGCATTTCTGGCTGCTGCTGTTTCAGGTCGTGGTGAGCGTGGCGGTCTACTTCCTGCTGCTGCCGCTGAATCCCGTCGTGGCGCAGGGGGCGATGATCTGTGTGCTGGCGCCCGTGGCGATGGCCGCGGTGGTGATCGCCGGGATGCTCGGGGCCAATGTCCCGACGATGGCCACCTACAGCCTCGTGTGTAACATGGTGATCGCGCTCGTGGCACCCGTCGTCCTGTCGTTTGCCGGGACGGGGGCGTGCTCCTTCACGCAGATACTGGCACGTATCGCGCCGCTGCTGATCATGCCCTTCGCGGCTGCGCAGTTCTGCCGTTTCGTGCTGCCCGGGGCGGCGAAATGGATCGGGAACCACAGTCAGATTTCGTTCTACATGTGGCTCGTGTCGCTGGTGGTGATCATCGGCCGTACGACGGCCTTTATCCTCGATTTGCACGATGCTTCGCCCGCGACCGAACTGTGGCTGGCATTCGCGGCGCTGGTGATCTGCCTGGTGCAGTTCAAGGTGGGGCGCACGCTGGGACGCCGCTACGGCGACGCCCCGGCGGGCGGGCAGTCGCTCGGGCAGAAAAACACGGTGCTGGCCGTATGGATGTCGCAGTCGTTCCTCGACCCAATCTCCTCGATCGCCCCGACGGCATATATTGTCTGGCAGAACTTTGTGAACAGCTATCAGTTGTGGAAAAAGGACAAAGAAGAACGAATAAAGTAGATATAAGTATCTGATAAATATAAATTTATATTTATTTAATTTCTTTTCTCTTGTTTCCGCGGTTTTCCTGTTTTAGCCGATAAATGCCTTTGTTTTGTTACTATTTTGTTACTCAAAAGGCGCGAAGTAACAAAATAAATCGCTATATATGCTGTTGTAACGAAAACGGAATTAGGGTATGGCTAAGAAGAAACAGGAGATCAAGTTCAAAGCTCCGGTGCAAATCCGGTTCAAGCAGCTTGCCAACGGCAACTAATCCATCTACTTGGATTATTATACGGGTGATGTCATCCGCAAGGAGAACTATGTCGGTGGTAAGCGGCAGTACGAGTTTCTGAAACTCTACCTGATTCCGGAGCGGACACGCGAGGATAAGGCGAAGAACGAAGCGACGCTTGCCCTCGCCAAAGCGATCCAGAGTAAGCGCATAGTGGAGATACAGAACGACGCGCACGGGTTTCAGAACACGAACAAGTCCAAAGTAAATCTGCTCGACTATCTGGAGGGCATCGGGAAACAGTCAGCCGAGCGGGGGAGCGGGAACTATGCGCGAACGGTGCTGAATACCGTCCGTGCGTTGAAGTTGTTTCGGGGTGATTATATCGCGTTTCGCGATGTCGATAAGCAGTTTCTTTCGGAGTTTACCGATTTCCTGCGGCAGATGCCCAAGGCCAGCAAATACGGGGTGCGGAAAACCGGAGGCGTGCTGGGAAATAATTCGGTCGTTTCCTATTACGGCACGTTGCGCACGGCGATCAACCGAGCCTATAAAGAGGGTATCATTACGATCAACCCTACTAAGGAGTTTGATTTTGCAGATAAAGTGCGGCAAGAGCCGAGCCGCCGGGAATACCTGACTATCGAAGAATTAAAGCTGTTGATAAATACCCCGTGTCGGCATGGGATCGTGAAGCAAGCCTTTCTGTTCAGTTGCATGTGCGGACTCCGTGTGAGCGACATCCGGAAACTGACATGGAGCGATTTGCAACAGAGCGGCGGGCGTGTACGCATCGAAATCAAGATGCAGAAAACGAAGGAACCGCTTTACCTGCCTATCTCCGATGAGGCGTTAAAATGGCTGCCGGAACGCGGCGAAACGAAAGACGGCGATATAATCTTTCCGTTAACGCACGAAGGGACGGTAAACGACACCCTGCAACATTGGGCAAATGTCGCCGGAATCACCAAACATATCTCGTTCCATGTGGCGCGACACACTCATGCGACGATGCTGCTGACTTTAGGCGCAGATTTATATACGGTCAGTAAATTACTTGGGCATAAGAATATTGCGACCACTCAAATTTACGCCAAAATCGTCGATAAGAAGAAAGAGGAGGCGATCGGGCTGATTCCGAATCTGACCGACTAAACCGAAAAAAGAGCGGGTGAATTATACATGAAATTCGCCCGCTCTTTTTTGCCCATCTTTCGTGTTTTATTTATCAAGGAGATAAACCGAGTATTTATACAATATATTATATTTGTAATGAATTTGAATTATATTAAAATAATATACAAAAAATGAGGGAAATTGTTATTCCAATAAATGGAGAATCCAAGACAATAAGTAGCGAGCAAAATTTTGTCATAGTTGGAGCAAATGGAAGTGGTAAAAGTCATTTGGGGGCATGGATAGAACGACAAGAGACAAATGGGAGTGTTCTTCGAATATCAGCTCAAAGAGCATTATCTATACCCGAAAATATTACCATTAAGAGTGAAGAAAGCGCATGGAACAAAATGTATTATGGTACAGAAGAACATCAAGATAAGGGGTATAAATGGAACTGGGGACAGGAATCTACAACAAAACTGATAAATGATTACGATAGTGTTCTTTCCGCCATATTTGCCCGGAAAAATAAGGAAAACGATTTGTACGTAAAAGATTGTAAGGCGAAAGAGATTTCTGGGGATGCTAAGGCAAAGGTACCCATGATGATTACAGATAAGATAACTCTCATATGGGACTCTATTTTCCCACAAAGAAAGATAATATTTGAAGATGCAAAGGTTAGAGCTCGTTTGGTAGATAAGATTGAATATCATGCAAAAAATATGTCAGATGGAGAGCGTGTTGCTATTTATTTGATCGGTCAGTGTCTTATTTCGCCAGAAAATACAGTAATTGTAATTGATGAGCCTGAAATTCATCTTCATAAATCTATAATGTATAAATTGTGGGATAAAATTGAAGAATTTTGTCCTACTAAAACTTTCATATATATTACACATGATTTAGATTTTGCCGCATCAAGAAAAGAGGCAACCAAGATATGGATAAAATCTTATGATGGTAAGGATGCTTGGGAGTTAAACATTATTTTTCCTGATGAGGAGATACCGGATAGCCTAATCTTTGAAGTGCTGGGTAATCGAAAACCTATACTGTTTGTGGAGGGGGAAAGAGGAAGTTATGATAATCAATTATATCCATATATTTATGAGGATTATAGTATAATTCCTTGCCATGATTGTTCTAAAGTTATAGAGATGACAAAAGCTTTTAATAACCCGCGCATTAGAACTCTACATAACTTTGACATTAAAGGACTAATAGATCATGATTATATGACTGAAGAAGAAGTTGAAAGTTATAAGGAGTCAAAGATATATACTTTAGCTGTAGCGGAAGTTGAGAACTTATATTTGAGCGAAGATATCGTCAAAATAGTTGCTATAAACCAAGCTCTGAATCCAGATGAAGCATTTATAAAGGTTAAGGATTTCTTATTTGATGCATTTCAGGCTGAGTATGATTTGCAATTGGCTGCAATGTGTGCAAAAGAAATTAGGCATAAATTACAATGCTATACCAAACCCCAAGAAAATTCGTTAGAGGCTTTGAAACACCAAATGGAATTGCTCAAAAATTCTATTAATGTTGAGTTGATATATCAAAATCGGAAACATGAAATAGATCAAATCATTGAAAGTAAGGACTATGCTGGTTTGCTAAGGATATACAATCGGAAGAGTTTGCACGAACGTGTTTCTCCGATACTAAAATTATCTGCCAAAGAATATCCTAATCTAATTTTACGTTTATTAAAAACGGATAAAAAGAATGCAATTGTACGTGCTTTAAAGAATTACACTCCGGATATCAATATCGCATAAAATATACATTTAATGGAATGGGTTCGTTGATGGATGATATTTTAATAACCTTGTATAAAAACAAGGATGAATTATGGACGGTCTGGGGTTAAAACCACAATTCGACAGAATACAACGTATTTTCAACCGTTGCATTGGTCGTACTTATCAAGTGTTGGCAGATCGTATCGCTGTGAAATCCGCCTACCTCGACTGCGAGCAGATGCGGGAGTTGGAAAGGCTGGAATACATCCGTACTGCCGACGAGCTGGCGCAGTTGTATCTGCGTTATTCCGTACTGTCCGACATCCGGAATTACTACTCAGATCCTGCCTTTCTTTGGGAAAGCAGTTTCTTCGAGGCATTGAATCCCGGTGAAAAGAAAAAGTATCTTGCGTTCTCCGTCGTTGCGTTCGACCACTCCCGATACGAGCAAGATAATACGACTTATGATGCCGAGTTGCCTTATTTCTCTGCTGTCGTGAAAGCTGTCGTTCTGGAGCGTTATGCCGCTTATCTGCAAGACCGGAAATCGAAAGTAGCCGCGCAAAAGGAGCCGAAAGAGGTTGTAATGACCCCGAAAGCCGTGCCGCCTATCGCGGAAACGGATAATCCGTTCGATTCGATGCTGACCGATGAGCAGATCGCTTTTCTGGCCGAAGGCATCAACGACGTTAAGATGTTCAACGTGCCGTTAACGGCCGATGATCTGACAGCGATCCTTGCGGGCAAGCCCCATGCAATCGTGCGATCGAACAACAACCGCCTCGTCGCTTTCTTTTTTGCCGGATTGAGCAGTCGCGGATTGATAACACCGAATTGGCAATCTGTAATCGCTAACTGCAAACTCTTTCTTTCCAAAGACCGAAGCCGCGATAAATACATCAATCAAAGCGACTTATCCTCGGCGACAAACTACATCCGCGATATAGGTATAGTGGGGAAATATGCAACCATCGACAGGTATCTCAAGCAAGTGAAAAAACTTTGAGAATAGGTTGATACCTCAAAGATAGTCAATCCGCTATCAAGTTTCGCAGCCATACATTTGCCCCCGTAACTGTTACAACCATACGGAGGGTCGACACTCCATTTGTTTAATTTTAATCTTCTGAATATATGGAGAAAAGTATTGAAATGCGGGTTGCGGAACTCGAAAATCTGGTTTTACATTCCAAAAACGTACTCAGCTTCGAGGAGGCGAGCCGTTTTCTGAATCTTTCCAAAAGCTACCTGTATAAACTGACATCGGGCAACCTGATCCCTCACTATAAGCCGCAGGGGAAGATGCTCTATTTCGAGAAAACGGAATTGGAGGCATGGTTGCGTCAGAATCCCATAAGGACACAGGCGCAGACGGAGGCGGAAGCGCAGAAATATGTTCTTGCACGTCCCGCGAGGAAGTAACGATGGAAGCGCAGCACAAAGTTTCGGCGGAAACGACCGCTTCATGGCGCGATGCCCGGTTGCTTGTGACGGACGTGTTCGAGGCTCCGCCCGTGATCCTGCGTGTGGGCGATTCGATTGTGGGGACGCTGGGTAATTTCAGCGCATCGACCGGCAAGGCAAAGAGCAAAAAGACGTTCAACGTCTGCGCGATTGTGGCGGCAGCCATGACGGGCGGCACGGTGTTGGACTATTCGGCCTCTTTGCCGCCGGAGAAGCGCGGAATCCTTTATGTCGATACCGAACAGAGTAAGTTTCATTGCAAGCGGGTATTAAACCGGATTTTGCGGCTTGTGGGGCTTTCTGCCGACGTACATCCGGCGGGCTTGGAGTTTCTATGCCTGCGGGGTTTTGCGACCAAAGACCGGCTGAAGAAGATCGAGGAGGCTATCTATGAAATCGATGGTCTCGGACTGGTCGTGATCGACGGCATCCGCGACCTGGCGCACGACATCAACAGCCCCTGCGAATCGACCGACCTTATTACGAAGCTGATGCAATGGACGGACGAGCGCAAAATCCATATCCATACCGTCCTGCACCTGAACAAAGGCGATGACAATACGCGCGGGCATCTGGGAACGGAGTTGAACAATAAGGCTGAAACGGTGCTGCAAATCACCAAAGACGATTTCGACCGCGATATAAGCTCGGTTGCGGCCATGCACATCCGGGATAGGGATTTCGAGCCGTTTGCTTTTCGCATCAACGACGATGCGTTGCCGGAGTTGGTCGAGAACTACCAACCTCGGCAGTCGGGCGCGGCCAAAAGTTTCGACTATGCCGAGGTCTGCAAGGCCAAACACCGTGAGGCGTTGCAACTTCTGTTTTCCGAAGCTGACCGGGTTTCTTATTCATCGCTTATTGGGAAGCTCCAAAACAGCTATGCCGCCATCGGCCATTCGTTCGGCATCAACAAAGCCAAGCAATTGAAGGTTTTTTTGGAGAATAAGCGGATGATCGTCAAAGAGGAGAAATTTTACCGTTACAATCCCGATTTCCACTATTGACCCTTTCGGACAGTTTAGTCCAAGACGGGTGTATATATTATTAAACCATTCTAAACCGGTACGGCGGGTTAAACCCCGAACCGTACCGATTAAACCGAGTGAAAAGAAAAAGATCATGGACGCAAAAACAATCAATAAGTTTTCGATAAGGAAATACCTTGCCGGACGGGGCATCCATCCGGCAAAAGACAGAGGCTATTACGGGTTGTATCACTCTCCGTTGCGGGAGGATCGCAATCCGAGTATGAAAGTTGATTATGACAAAAATCTGTGGATCGACTATGGTGCAGGCGAGGGTGGGACGCTGATCGACCTCGTGATGCGCATGGAACGGTGCGATGCAGGGACGGCCATGCGGCTGTTGGAGCAACAGATCGGAGGCGCAACTACTTTCTCTTTTCAAGGGGATTGTCCGGCATTACCGGAACGTATACCCTCGATTATTGTCGAAGACGTGCTGCCGCTGGAAATTCCAGCGTTGCTCTCTTATCTCATGGAACGAGGCATCGACCTCGATACGGCGCGGGCACATTGCTCGGAGGTGCATTATCGTGTGGCGGATAAGCCCTATTTCGCTGTCGGATTCCGCAACGATACTGGAGGATGGGAACTGCGCAACCGCTATTTCAAGGGCTGTACGTCGAAGGCTCCGTCGACCCGAAACGGCGGTTATCCGACATGCCTCGTATTCGAGGGTTTTGTAGACTTCTTGTCGTACCTGACGCTCAAACGCGCCCCGAATCCTCCGCACAATATTGTCGTGCTGAACTCCGTGACGAACCTCTCGAAAGCCGCGCCGTTCATCGCCTCGCACGAGCAGGTCTATGCCTACCTTGACAACGACGATGCTGGGCGTAAGGCGACCGCCGAACTGAAACCGGTTTGCCGGAATCTGTCCGATCAGTCCGTCCATTATCGTCCGCTCAACGATTTGAACGATTACCTGCGAAGCCGCTGGCCCGTGAAAGAATGCAAACGGTCGGGCGGTCGCAAGTTATAACGTCGCCCGGATTGTCGCCGGCACAGTCGCCCACCGATCGGCCGCTCCGCGCCCGCGGCTTTTCCTCACGAAAAAGCCATAACCTATTAGGGCTTTTTCCGAGCCGCATCACTTCGTGCTGCTGAAAAAGTCCCAATAGGCCAAAGGGGACGCCCCTTTGGAAACCCCTTGCGACCGTTCCGGCCGCCGACCGCACAAGCGGTCGAAGATCCGACGACCACATTATCAACCGCTAAAACTACCGCTAAATATGGGATATGTCGTATTGCATATAGATAAAGCTCCGGGCAACGAGGCTGCGATGACCGCCCACATTGCCCGAACGCACATGCCGCCGAACGCCGTGCCGGAGCTGACTTACCTGAATGAAGAACTGGTTGAATTTCCAGAGGGCGTGGCCGACCGCACGGAAGCGATCAACTACCGCCTCGACCATGCGGGTTTGACCCGCAAGATCGGAACGAACCAAGTTCGCGCCATCCGCATTATGCTGACCGGATCGCACGACGATATGAAACGTATCGCCGCCGAAGGACGGATCAAGGAGTGGTGCGCCGATAATCTCGATTGGCTCCGAAAAACCTACGGCGAAGATAATGTCGTGTCAGCCGTATTGCATCTGGACGAATCGACCCCACATATTCATGCGGCAGTCGTGCCGATTGTGACGGGTGAGCGACGCAAAGTCCGTGAGAAGAAAACCGATGAGCCGGGCAAACGCAAATACCGCAAGAAATCGGTCGCGCGACCTCGGTTGTGTGCCGACGACGTGATGACACGCGTCAAGCTCAAGGGGTATCAGGACAGTTATGCCGAAGCGATGGCGAAATACGGATTGCAACGTGGCATTGACGGTTCGGAAGCCCGGCATGTCACCACCCAAGAGTTTTACCGCAACGCCATCGCCCAACAACAGGGGTTGCTGGACAATATCGGTGAATTGCTCCGTATCGAGGCGGAGAAACGGGAAGCCATTGAACGTGCTTCCAAACAAGAGCAGGTAACCCGCGATGAACTGACCAAAACCGAAGCCGAGTTAAAAGCGGTAAAAGGTGAGTTAAAAACCGAGCGACTGAAGAATTCCGCCGCTGAGGTTGGTACGACCATTATCGACGGTATCGGAGCAATGATAGGCATGTCGAAAGTCGAGCGGCAAGAGCAACAAATTGCCGAACTTCACGGGCAGATCGGAGAACTGAAACGAGAAAACATTGCTCTACAAAAAGAGATCGAAACCCAAAAATCCACGCTTGAACGGATAAAGGATGAATCAGAGAAAGTTATGCAAGGCTTGCGCAGCGAGATCGCCCACTTGCACGAACTGATGCCGGAGTTAAAAGGATTGATACAGGTAGAGAAGATATGCCAAGCGGTGGGATTCGGCGCGGAAATGACAACGCGGATTGTGCGCGGGGAATCCGTTGGGTTCAAAGGCTCGCTTTATTCGCCGGAACATAAAAAGTGGCTGCATACCGATCATTCGACGGCTAAGACTGAAAACGCCCCGCAGGATAAAGCGCGTATGCGCCTGACAGTGGACGGGATTGACGTGTTCGGTTGGCTCAAACGAAAATACGAGGAACAATACCCCCGTCCGCAGGTCAAAGAACCACTGCGACAACCTATCCGCAGAGGGATAAAACGTTAAACGGGAAAAAGAGGGCATCAGGAATTGTGACGTTCCCGAAGCCCTCTTTCTTTCGGTAGGCGGATTATTGCTGTTCGCTTAACTCCTTATAGAGTTCGAGCCTTAATCCGGCATAATTTTCGATAATTCCGGCCGCTTTCTGAACGCGATCCATGTGCAGTTCCAACTCCTGCGGTGACATGTAGAACTCGGCGCAATAAGGTGTTTTCATCAATACCTCCTTCAACCGAGGCAGGGTGAATATGTTTTCGATGTGATTGTCGTCGAATACCAGCATCAATTTCGTGGAAAGCGTCCGCATCCGGTCGTGCATCACCACCGGATCGTGGATGTCGAACTCCATACCGTGGTAGACATAGTAGAGTGTGTGGTAGAAATAGACCACGGCCTGTGCCGTGAACTGCGCCGCCAGCCGCACGTTGCGCCCCTCGATAAAGGCATCCTGCGCCTGTTCCAAAAGGTCATAACCGAGCATGCGGAATGTGTCGAAATGAAATTTGGCGTCGGCATAGGCTTTGGCGAAATTGGCCGGATGTTTCGGACGACGGAAATGGTAGTGGTCGTTGCAGTAGAGTAGTTTGCCCTCGGCGCGGGCGAAATAAAGGAACGGCGTCCAATTCGATTCGACATAGTTCAACGGCATGATATAGAGATTGATGTAGGTAATCTTCCGGAGGCAATACGGCATTCTGTACCGCAGGATGCGTTTTGCCCGCATCCAATCGTATTCGGGTGTTTCGCGCACGACCATCAATAAGTCATAGGCCGTAGCATCGCTGTGGCGTGTCCCGCCGACCAACTTTCCGAACAGCAGGATGTATTCCGGGTCGAAATAACCGTCGGTCAGGTGGTGGACGATCTGCGCGGCCTCGGCAGGGTCGTAAAGGAGTTCGGCAGGCTGATCGGGTTGTTGCTGCGACGCCGATTCGGTGGGTTCCGAATTGGGAACGGGTTGCGGTTCGGGCTGTGTGGTTACGGTAGTTTCGTGAACTATGGTTTGCGCAGGCTGTTCCTGCGCGGGGTTTTGATTCGTTTCCATGTTGTTGATTGTTTGAAATTTGACATAGTGAGGGCTATCCTTATCGTACGCAAGGGCACAACAAAGAGAATAGCGAGTTGATTAGCAATTACTTGCTAATCCGGCGGATGAAAATGGAAACGAATCGAGAGGTTGCACGGCGGAAACCGCCTGCGGTTGGCCTTACGGCGTGTCTGCGTCAGAACGCAGACGGGATATGTAGTTCGCATAAAAAGGAAAAGAGTGCGCAGCTGCGAACTACATATCCCCCTTTTACAGGTTCAACAAGTGCCCCTCGCGGGATTGCTCCCCAAGGGCTCTGCGCACAATTTTCCAATGTGTGGTTGACTTGTTGAACACCAAACATAATAAAAGGGGTGTAAAAATTAATATGTAATTCGCAGGAGCAAAGATAGTAATAATTTCTAAAGTAGCATTCTTTCCCTTTAATCATTCGTGTTTGCAATATAAAATATGTATATTTGAAGTAACCTAAAACTTTAGAATATGAAACTTAAATATGCTCGTATAAAAAATTATAGGGGAATTAAAGATGAAACCTCCATTTCATTTCAGGATTTTAGTTGTATTGTAGGCAAAAATGATGTGGGTAAATCCACTATATTAAAAGCAATAGACGTATTTCTTAATGAAAATAATCCTAATATAGAGGATAAAAACGTATATAGTGATTCCAATTTTATCGAAATAAACTTGATTTTTGATTCTGCGTCAAGTCCAATTATTTTGGATGATACTATTCCGGTATCACTTTTTGATGAAGAATTAGTTGATGAAAATGGATTAATCTCAGTTAAAAAGGTCTGGGATGTTTCCCAAAAAACGATTAAACCTAAAATCTTTTTATGTCGCAAGATATATGATGCAGATGATTTTGTTATGCTGAATGAGAAGGAATTACGCACTCTTTGTGCTAAGTTCCATATAGATACGGCAAAAGCGAACGGAGAAGAATATAACAACAAAGAAAAGCGGGAGAAATTGCGTGCATATCATCATGAAGCAGGCACGTCTTTCCGTTATGATTTTGAAGAAATACCCGTTACGGGTACAACTCGACCTAAAAAAATAATTGAAGCATTAAAGAGCATATTACCGACCTTTGAATATTTTAGAGCAGATAGATCGCTTTCGGATAGTGATGCTTCTGTCCAAAAATATTTTAATAAATCAGTTGATAAATATATCAATCTGACAAACAGACTTTTAAGAAGATTTTACAGGGGTTTTAGTAACGATTTGGAGAATGTGCGAAATTCGCTACTTTGCGTAATCATCTTGTCAAATAACCCTTGTCAAAAACAAAGGTAGGAATTTTCTTTGAACTTGCAAAAATATTCGATTTAAGTGCTAAATACAAAACGAAGGCACGAGGTTATGAGCCTCGTACCTTCTTCCCTTTTATTTCTTGTTACCGTGTTAGATGGCTTTGATGACGAATGGGCAATAAGATTAAAATGGTTTTCTGCAAATTACGAAAAATAATTGATATATAGCCTATTTTCCGGTAATAAAAATGTAGCGACGGTGTTTCACAACTCTGTCGCTACCGCTACAACTAAAACAAGTTTTTAACCTTAATTTTTATCTTCATTACAAATGAATACAAAATAGTTGATATTTGCAAATCATCTGTCCGTTTCCGGTACGAGCCATTCGGGGGCATGAAAAAATGGTATGCCGCATGATAGTGGTCGGAAATGCGCCGGAGCCCGATTCGGATGTGTCGGATGGAAAAAAGGACTCCGTCGTATAACGACGGAGTCCCGGTTTATGAGTGAAACGGATCGGCGGGGTTAGAAATTGCCTTTGTCCTTGCGGTCCCACCACAGACGGGTGCCACCGGTGTCGCCGTCGCCTTTCACTTCGGAAGATTCAGCCTTCAGCAGCTGGATGGCATTGTTCACCTCGACGGTGTTGGAGCTCAGTTCCGTTTCGTTGTACAGCAGGCGGCGCGGGCCGAGCTGCGTGTCGATGATCGAGGGGGCCAGATTTTGCTTCGGACGGAAGAGTTTGGGGTAGCCCGTGCGGCGGTAATCGGCCCACGCTTCGGTCGAGAGCGGGAAGTTGGCGATCCATTTCTGGGTGATGATGCGTTCGAGCTTTTCTTCATTCGAAGCGCCTTCGTCCCACTTCACCGTGATACTGGTGGTCGGATCGGAGTTGTATTCCGGCTTCCACGGGTCCGTATAACCCTCAGGTGAGGAGGTATCGTCGTTGATGTAGCTGCTGATAGCCGCATCGTCGATAGCCGCCCAGTCGGGGGCCGTCAGTTTCTTCTCGGTCCATGCTGCCGCGGCGTCGGACTGTCGGTAGCTCTTCTGGTTGCGGATGGAAACCTCGATACCCTTTTCATAGAGTTCCTTTACGCTCTGCTGCCCGGCGTCGGTCCAGCGAAGTTTGGCTTCGGCGCGCAGGAACCAGCCTTCGGCGGCGAACATGATGGGCTGCGGCGTCGCATATCCGCCGGCCAGAAACGAGTAGTAGACGCGCTGGTTGTCGTTGCCGCCGTTCTTATTGCCCAATTCGCAGCCTACGGGAACTCCGATGTATTGCGCTCCCTTGCGGATCAGGATGTCGCTTTCGTTGTATATGTCCTCGTTGTTCTGGTCTTTCTCGCCTGTCGGTTCGGCGGTCTTCTTGACCAGATGGCGGACGTTGGTGGTGAAATAGAGCGGGCGGCGCGGGTCGTTGTAGCCGTTCATGAACGCTACGATCGACGAACCGATGCCCGAATCCAGCCAGTCCATCATGCGGCGCAGTTCGTTCGAGTAGGACTTGTTGATAAGGATGTCCTTGTCTTCGAGGACTCCGGCCTGAATGGCTTCCTTGGCGTATTTTTCAGCATCGACGGGGTTTACCTTGACGATGCGCAGCGCCATGCGCAGCTTGAGCTGGTTGGCGATCTTCTTCCAGAGCGTGCGGTCGCCGTTGCACCAGCAGTCGAACGATGCGAGACCTGCGGTCTCCGTATCCAGTCCTTCGAGCGCTTTGTCCAGCTGTGCGAATATCGCCTTGTAGATATCTTCCTGTTTGTCGTAGGCGTAGCTGCTGGGGCGTTCGGCCAGTTCGTCCGCTGCGAGGACCGACGAATAGGGAACCGGGCCGTAGGTGTCGGTATACTGGAGCAGGTTATACGCTTCGACGATGCGGGCTACGGCTGCGAAGTCATGCTGTCCGGCGGCGTCGCACTGTTTGATCAGCCGGCGGGTGTTGTTGAATATTTTCTGCATGAAGTTCTCGTGCATGCCGCCGCAGAACCCGCGGGCGAGGTCGTAACGCGCCATCGTCCAGTTGCTGTGCGGCACCTCGAAATAACCGCCGTAGTTGTCGATCGACAACGAGGTCCAGTACTGGAACAGGTTCTGGTTGGTGGGGTAACTGAACGAGAGGGGAGTGGAGAACTGCGCTTCGAACGGCAGTTCTTCGGGGTCGATCTCGTAGGGATTGGTGTTCAGCTCTTCGAAATCTCCCGTACAACTTCCCAACAGTGCGAGGGGAAGCGCCATTGCGGTAACGTTTCTAAGAATATTCTTGAGTTTCATAATGTGTAAACGCTTTTGATTAGAAATTCAGTTTCACGTTCAGACCGAAGCTGCGCGTGGTCGGCAGGTTGAAGACATCGAAGCCTTGCAGGCCGTTGCCCGTACCCATCGACACGTCGGGATCCATCGGGGCGTCTTTGTAGAAGAAGAAAAGGTTGCGGGCGATGAACGCAAGGGTCAGGTTTTTCGACTGGCCGAACAGGTTACGGAAAGTGTAGCCCAGCGAAATCTCGCGCATACGGACGTTGGTCGCGTCGTATACGTAATCCTCGACGTTGTAGACCGAGTTGAAGCTTGTCGCGCCCACCACGTCGTAGTAAGCCTTGACGTTCGAGAATTTGATGCCCTCGCGCATCACGTAGCCGCGGTCGCGCGCCCGGCCCGTGCGTTCCGATACGCCGTATCCGTCGAGTGTGGCCTCGGTCATCGAAACGACCTTGCCGCCGATGCGGAAGTCGATGAGCATGCTCAGTGTCAGGTTCTTGTAGCGGAACGTGTTGTTCCAGCCCATGTTCCACTTCGAGTTCATGTTGCCCATGTATTTCAGGTCGGAATTCTGCTCGCCGCCGTTTACGGGGATCTGGTAGTCGGCGCCTTCGGGGGTTTCCGTCACCAGTTTGCCGCTCTCGTCGCGTTTGAGCGTGCGGACGTAGAGGTCGCCATACTGGCCGCCTTCATAGAGGATCACTTTGGCGCCGCCCAAGTTGGAGACCGTTACGCCGTCTTGGATACCGTCGAAAAGCTCGATGATCTTGTTGTCGTTGTACGAGAGATTCAGATCGGTGGACCATGTGAATTCGTTGCCGAAGTCTTGGAACCAGCCGGCCGTCAGTTCGAAGCCTTGGTTCTGGACGTTGCCCGCATTGACGAACTGCGATTTGTAACCGCTCTCCCACGGCAGCGTCACCTCGAAGTACTGGTTCTTGGTGTTGGTCTTGTAATAGGTGGCGTTTACGTGCAGACGGTGCTGGAAGAACTCTCCGTCGAAACCGACCTCGAACGAGTGGGTCTTTTCGGGTTTCAGCGTGCGGAACGGCACCGATTCGGGCGGGTTGATGGCGCCTTGGTCGCCGTAGGTATAGCGCGGATTGGTCTTGTAGACGGGGACGTCGTTGCCGACGATGGAGTACGAACCGCGGAATTTGAACAGGTCGATATTCCGGCCCATGTCCACGAAACGGTTGAGCAGAAGGCTGGCGCCCACCGAAGGATAGAAGAACGAGTAGCCGTCGGTGTAAGCGAGGGCCGACGACCAGTCGTTACGGGCCGTCACGTCGAGGAAGAGCGCCTCTTTGAAGCCGAACGTGACAGCTCCGAAGACCGAGTTGAGCCGTTTGCGCTCCAGTCCCATGGTCGTGCCGTTCATGTAGAAATTCGACGGGTTGAAGATGTTGGGATAGTAGGCGCCGCCGTTGCCCGGAGCGACGAACTTGCTCTGCTCGTAGAGCAGGCTCACGTTGTTCGAACGTGTCTGCATCATGCTGGTGCCGAGGGTGGCGTTGAGCGAGAAATCGTCCCACGTATGGTTGTACTGGGCGAGCAGGTCCGCATAGAGCTGTTCGCTGAAGTAGCGGTTGTCGTCCATTTTGCCGTAGGTGTATTTATTGCCGTAGGACGACGCGTAGTGGTTGCGTACGTAGTGTTCGTCGGCGCGCTCGTAGCGCATGCGGCCCGTGAGCGAAAGTCCGTCGATGATCTGGTATTTGATCGATCCGCCGAATTCGTAGCGGTTGCGTTCGACGACGGGGCGTTCGCGGTTGAGCAGCCAGTAGGGGTTGCTGTTGGTCTCGTCGGTGGTAGTCACCCAGTTCTGGACGTTGGCGTTGAGCTCGCCGTTGTAGGTCTCGAAGTTGCTTTTGTAGCCGTTCCAGTCGCCGCCGCGCGGGAAGGTGTAGGTGCCGACGAGCGGGTTGAAGACGAAACCGCCGGCCGGCTGGTTCGAGATGTGCTGGTTCACGTATTTGGCGTTGAAATCGACCTTGATGTGGTCGTTGAAAAGGTCGAAACCGACTTTGGCGTTGAGCGTGTGTTGCGAGTAGTCGTTTTCAGGGGTGATGCCGCCGGATGTTACGTTGCCGTAGGAGAAGTAGGCTCGCAGGTCTTCGGCGCCGCCGTTGATCGAGATCGAGTTGTTGGTCGTCCAGCCCGTACGGAAGAACTTCTCGGCGTAATCGGGAGCCTTCGACGCGAGTTTGTCGCCCCAACTGTATTGGCCGTTCGCCCCGTATGTGTTCTGGAATTCGGGCAGCGAGAGCGGGGTGTCAATGGTCGTGTTGCTCGATACGTTCACCGCCAGACGCCCTGCCATGGCCGATTTGGTCGTGATCATGATGGCGCCGTTGGCGGCTACCGCACCGTAGAGGGCGGCGGCCGACGCGCCTTTCAGCAGGGAGATCGAGGCGATGTCGTCGGGGTTGATCGTAGACATGGCGTCGCCGCCGTCGCGCTGGGCGCCCCAGTTGCTGTCGACCTGATCGGACGTGATGTTCATCATCAGGGGGACGCCGTCGACGACGACCAGCGGCTGGTTCGAGCCGTTGATCGACTTGTTACCGCGGAAGAGTATTTTCGACGATCCGCCCGCGCCCGTCGAGTTCGGGGTAATCTGCAGACCGGCGGCCTTGCCCTGCAGCGCGTTGATCATATTGACCGACTTGATGTCGGCCACGTCATCGCCGCCGACCGTTTCGGCAGCATAGGAGAGTGTTTTCGACTGACGTTCGATACCCATGGCAGTCACTACGACTGCGTTCAGCTGGTTGGCGGTCGTCGTCATCAGGATGTCCAGTGTCGTCTGACCTGTGTAGGTCACCTCGTAGGGGTCGTATCCTACGTAGGTTACTTGCAGTACGTCGCCGGGCTGCAACCCTTCCAGACGGAATTTGCCGTCCATGTCGGTTGTCGTTCCGCGCGTCGTGTTCTTCACAATCACCGTTGCTCCGAGAAGCGGCCCGGAGTCGTCTTTGATCAGGCCTTCAAGGGTGCTGCCCCCCCCCTCCTGCGCGTAGGAACGCAGAGCGGTAGCCGGCGCAATGAGACAAAAGGACGTCATCAGAGCAAAGCAGATGAAAAGTGCTCGGTTGGTTAATTTCCTCATAAATAAGTGGGTTTTAGTTGAACAAGAGTAAAGATTCCGGAGTGACGCCGTATCTTTGGTTTGATAGAAAAAGCAGTGTTATAGCGGCATATTTTAATGTTAAAAAGTAGTGTTATGAAATCAAAGATAAATATATTTTAATTAAATATCAAATTATATATTAAAAAATAATACGTGAAGTTCAGTATGTCCATAATGATATTTCGATTGTTTATTTCATTATAAATATATTGAATTTCAGCAAAATACACAAATGTCTTTGTATAAATTTTACGCATGATTTATTCGTGTTATGTTAAAAATATTAACGGACGTTATACGGATAATCATATTTGCAAATTATTCTCGTTGTTATATTGAAAACCATCTCCGCTAATTGGTGAGGAGTACTCTGCGTTTTCCGATGGTTTACGCCTAACTTTTTACGCTTCGTGTCGGCACGAATTTCTTTCGACTGATCCTCGTCCTCGGTTTTTTGGCTATGGGCTGGATTTCGGCAGACACTTCGGCTTTAGGCTTCCGCCCCCGCCTTTTTGGAGGCACTACCTGCAGGCAGTCTATGGCTTTCAGCCGCTCGTATTCCTCGCGCAACTCGTCGATGATCCGTCGGTTGTTGCTTGCAATACAATCGCGCAGGAGTTTTACATCTTCGCGGCTGAATCCGTAATGTTTAATCGTTTCGCGCGTCAGTTCGAAGGGCGCGTTTTCCAGAACCGCCCGACGGCACAGATAAGCCAACAAATGCGGATATTCCGTTACGAAAATTTCTACCGTCAGCTCCTTGCGGCTCGTAGCGCAGAAACGCTCCTCCCCGTTGAAAGGGTTCTCCATCAATTCCCATTCGGGAAACTTCGTGGCCCATTGCTCGCGAAAAAAATAGGCATTGAAATTAACCCGGAAAGAATCGATGCGGCTGTCGAAGTTTTCGTAATTGTCGTTAAACTCCGCAACTGAAAATGTCTTTTCGTCGGGATGGCTTTCTTCATCGTCCAGCGTAATCCAAAATACCGATTTCGGAGCACCGCACAAGATTGCATAGACAAAATGCGCCTTCTTTTTCAGATCATCGAAAAATTGCCGGATGTCGCTTTTGCGGATGTCGCAATCCAAACAGTCTTGAAGCAGATTCCCCAGCGTATAGGATTTTTGTGGCATGGTTCAGTAGTTATGGGTTTATAGAACAATTCTTAAACGTACGCAAAGGTTATAGGCACTTCGAGAATACAAAATAAAGGGACGACCGAATTGTAATTGCAATAAAATAACGATTGTCTGTTAACTAATCGTGGTTGGTCATCCCTTTTTCTATTAAAAAGACAATGCCAAATACGTTAGGCGATGGTTGTGTGACAGTGATGATGTAAGTCCGTATCGAGTTTCGGCATTGCATTTAACAAATATCTTAAATTATTGTGAGAATACAAAATATATCGTAAAAAAACAGGTGCGGAAACAGTAAAGTCAGTAGTGGGAAAATATGAAGCTAAGATTCGAGTATCCCGCACCCGTTATCGTAAAATTGAAGTATCGAAAAAGAGGGGCGGTAACGGACTGGTACGCCTCACACCACGATAAACGAAAAAGAGCATCCTTCGGCTTATCGTTTCCGTCCGCCCCTCGGCTTCCGAAACGCGAGCCTATGGAGGCAGGAGATTTCGGAAGCATTGTTACAGAAGAAGCAGGAACCGCAACGGACTTACTTGACATGATAGCTACATCACTTCCCTTGTCACTCTCTTTTTTAGCGGTTCCTGCATGATGAAAAACGGGTGCGGGACTGTCGATGAAAAAAATAGTGACGCAACTTCGACATGAAGAATTCCAATGTCCCGCACCCAGTTCGGAGAACGGCCCGCCGTTACCAGATTTAGGTGCCTTTAAAGCGGGATTATTATCGACGGCGAGCGTTCTCGTTACAGCGAATGACGGCGCCCCACCCCGCACCGACCGAGGGTCGGCGGAACGTGATTCTTTCCGATTGGGAGTATATGGCCGTAACATCGTATTATTAAGGGTTCGTTATTAAAATCCTCGTTCCGGCCTAAACACATAAAAAAGCACGGAACGCAGGTACAGCCCCAACGGTCGGCCTTGCGAGCCTTGGATTGGTAACTGCCCTTACGCCCGTGCCCGCCCACGGCACAAAGCCGCAGGCATGACAAGGGTTTCAGACAAATTTTACACCAATCCTAAAACCTATTATATCGCTATAATAGTCGCAAGTTTACCGCTGGTATAAAGGTTGTCCTAACCTTATGAATATGTTACGGCTATGGCGCCGTTTTCATCCGCAAAGGTAACATATCTTTTTCAATTTTAGTTATGCGACCCGACTGATGCCATAAAAGAATGACGAAACGTGAACCCGGCTCTGAAGAACCCCGCTGTCCTTTACAAGAAAGGTATGCGGCTTGCGTTACTTACGCTGCGTAGGTCGTAGGAAACCCGTCTGACCTCGTAACACAAGAGGCCCACGCCCGTCAGGTGTAGTTGCCTTAAATGTACTGCCCCGTCAAGGCGTGGTACGACCCGACAAGGACTCTCTTGTTGCCGCAGACTGTAAATTTCCTACGTTTACGCAAACAGCAACGCGATTCACGCCTTTACAGCGGATCGCTTGTCCCAAAGGTAGCACAAAAAATTCGAATCCGCAATATGTTGCGGGCACTTTTTGTGCCGTAGGGTTTATGCCGCCCGAATAGCCCATGTTCTGGCTTTAACGGAATACGCCGTCCTAAAACAACAACGGGACGGCCTTTTGGTTCCGTCCCGCTCGTGGTTACATCTTCATCCCGCGCCTTTGCTCCGTTTGTTCGATGTCAATTCCTATCCGCTCGTAAAACTCCTTTCGTTGCTGTCTGAACCACTCGTCGCAGTCCTTTCCGTTTATGGTGAACTGGAACCCGCTCGGCCCGTCCTTGTCGGGTTTGAATTGGAGAATGACATCGTTCGCCCGAAACGTATGATTATACCTTATCGAATGCAGCTCGCCCGTATATCTGTAAGGTTGCATCGTAAACAACGCTTTGGTCCGCTCCTTGTCCAACCCGACATCCTTGCAGTAATTTTCCCATTTCAACAGCCCCTTTACATAGGGACACAACTCATCGACACGCATCAAGGCTTTTATGACTTGTTGTGCTTCCTGTTTAAGGTTGGCCACCTCTTTATCGTGTCCGGCCTGCATGGTCTTGATCTCTTGTTGCAGTTGCCCGATGCACTTATCCTTGTCGGCAATTACCCCTTGCAAATCTGCAATCTGTTTTTCATACCTCGCGGGCTTGGGGTCGTGGAACAACGCTCCGATCCTTTCTACGGCTTTCGTCGTGGCATCCACGGCCACGCCTTTGAGTTTGTCGGTCTTGATCTCCCGCCGCGTCTGTGCCAACTCCGTTTCGGCTTTCTCCAATTCTTCTTTCTTCTTCCTCCGCTGTTCGTCGATAATGTTGCAGTCTGTCTGCGCGGCTCGTTGCTGTGCTTGGAGTGCGGCAATATCTACCGTGAGCGTCTTTTGCTGTTCTTTCAGATTCTCGATCTGTTCGGCCATTTCATTTTTCCGGACGAACACCTCGCGGTAATACTGCTGCGTGGAAATATGTTTTGCTTCCGATCCCTCGACGCCGCGTTGCAGTCCGTATTTGGCCATCGCTTCGGCATAGGTGGTCTGGTAGGCTTTGAGTTTGTCCCGTGCCATCACATCGTCGGCACATAGACGCGGGCGGTCTTTCTTAGTGCGATAGGTTCTCTTTCCGCTTTGGGCGTTCTTCTCCCGCTCCAGCTTGGCCTTTCTGCGTTCGCCCCGTGTGATCGGCACGACGGTCGCGTGTATATGTGGTGTTTTCTCGTCCAGATGCAGGACTGCCGACACAACGTTTTCCTTTCCGAAGGTCTTTTGCAGCCAGCCGCAGGAATCCTTGGCCCAAGCATCCAACTGTCCGGCCTGCCGGATACGCTTCATATCTTCGGGGCTTCCGGAGAGCATGACACGCAACGCCCTTACTTGGTTCTTTCCGATCTTGCGTTCCAGTCCTGCATTGTCCAGCCGGTGCTGGATCGCTTCGGTACGGTTGGTAACTCCTTTGGGGAACTCTACTAATTCTTCGTTCAGGTAGGTAAGTGTCGTTATGACGTTGGCGGGTGTTATTCTCCGCTCGACGTGTCCCGACATGGCGACGTCCGTTCCGGCTGCCTTCTCGATATGCAATACGACATAGCCCATAGCGGTATAGTTTCAGGTGGTTTGGATAATCTGTTCTCGGCGGCATCGGAGCGAAGCGGATAAGGATTCGGAGTTGTCCCGGCCGTCCGGCTTGCGGAGTTGCC
>OGPO01000899.1_pt1 | contig 21770 bp, 17 predicted proteins | sample 1553041 | NCBI WGS metagenome assembly OGPO01 (sample SAMEA2580281, study PRJEB22360) | human gut metagenome | biome: human gut; feature: human-associated habitat; material: faeces | place: Denmark | collected 2008/2010 | reverse complement strand
ATCCCCAGTAAACACTGGGGATGGAGTTGTATTGTCATAGGGGTTGGATGCTTACAATCCAGATGATTTGAGTAGGCTTCTATTTGAATATCCTAAATCACAGCATCTTCCTGTTGATAGAGAATTGCTGATGGCTTCTGTGGATTTGATGAGGTATTCATGTGAAAGAAACAACATGGATGTTTATAGAATTAGCAAGGGGTATTTAGTAAATGCGGCAACATTAGAGCAGATACCTGTGGGGTATGAATACTATAATCTGTCTTCACTTTTGCAAGATACTTTTATACGGATTACAGACTTGTCAACCGATGAAACATTGAAACCATTATGCTATGACAACATCTTGGTACAAGTATACTATAATATATTTTGCAAGGGCTTTAATGGCGAAAACAACTATGCTACAATTTGGCATTCATTAAATAAAATAATGGAATCTGAGAATACGGAATGGTTTCAGCAATATTGGTCTGCTGCTATCTCATATTGCGGTCTTATTGTCAAAAATCTGCGAAGTGATGCTTCGAAATATGTATTTAAAAATCAAGCTCGTTTTTTGGAATTTCATCATGCCTTGGGTGCCATGCTGGTGTATCAGCGAAAAAATGAATGGCTACATTATATATCAACGACTGATAATGTTAGTCCAAGGAAATTTGATTTGATACCTGGATCTTTAGATCAAATATTCTTCTATGTGGTTAGATTTGAGCGTCTATCCGACAGACCTTGGGAGCTTACTGGCAAATATCAAATGAATGGAATATCCAATGATGTTAATTCTGACCAAACAATATTGCTGCAATTGTATCGCTATTTTACCTTGTTGATTATACGTCTTTTCAGTTATAATGACTATAATATCGGCTATTGCGATCCTATGCAATTGCCAAATATCGATGGTTATGACTTAAGAAAATTAAAGGATTTAAAAGGAACTGTGGAACGGATTCTTCATACTGTAAATTATTGGTATGATGACAATCGTATATCGGAAATCCATCTTCCTGTAACTCCAGAAAAAAGCAAAGTGATAAAACTCTTAGATGGATTGATAGAAAAGATAAATGCAGGGATACAGTTCCATATTAACAATCCAGAATTAGATACCGATAAGTTTGAAGAATTGAAGTCTCTGCTGGCAGAAGCTGACAATAAAAGCAAGGTTTTGGCAGATATGCCTAATGAAGAGGAAAAGAGAAACTGGGGAGCTACAAGTATCGAAATGACAATTGAACATCAGTTGGACGCAGATATAAGCAGCAAGGATGGATATAAAGGATGGAGTAATTTCCCTGAAGTCATATTGCAAGCCTTGAATACGAAAGTTGCAAGATACATTGATGGTTGCTATTCATTTTTAGAGCCTCTTGCAGATTTACGCATCAGTGAAAAGAATTTGTTTGCCGCCTTGGATAAACTGCAAATTCCGAAGGAATGCCTTATCTTATCCATGGGTGTTTACTTGGGTGGCATAGATGTGAAGTATAATAAGAAATCAATTTTGACGTATGATTATACTAACAATACGTGTTCTTATGGTAAAATACCAGTGATAGAAAACAATTCAGCTTATTCTGTTGTTTATGTCATAAAACAATCTGATTTGCTCAAGATGGATACTCAGTTGGCAGACGAGAGCGATAAAGTTATTAAGAACATGACATTGTTGGATGGTTCAAAGAAACATCTTTATACAAATATTGATGAGATTATTCAAAAAGAAAGCCCTACACCGATTCTGAAATTGGGAAAGAAAATTTGTCTCTATACAAAACAGAATATAGAAATTATCCGCATCAGAGTGGCAAGAGATGGAGACGATTCTATGGAAATAGCAAGACTGAAACAATGGAAAGAATATTTGAAAACAAGCTTAATAGATTAGAAAAAATATCAGCATTGTTGAGTGATATGGCTATAAAAAGCAAAGATAATATGTTGTTTGTTTTGGTACATAAAAAGCTGATACATACATTATACGTTGAATTTTCACAATTATGCCAGTGGTTGTCTGAACTTGGCAATGATATAATAGCAAAGTTTGGGGCGCAGATTTCTGATGTAGAAATGGTGTGCTATTTGGGTGAGTTTGCTAAAGAACATTCATCTGAAAAAAATACGCTTGTTGATGTCTTTAAGCAATTACTTGAGTTATTTAAGTTTTTATTAGATAAGCTACCTAAAAAAGATAGTTTTTAAATTACTGCTGGTATATGTCAATAGAGTAGTATCGGTACAATGTTCACTATTATATCTGATATTGAGCGTGAAAAATTATTGAAACAATGGTTGGGTATCTCTATAGGCATAGATGATATATCAAAAGAGCTCTTATAAAATTCTGTCAAGATATATTGAAACAGGCAAGGATGGAATATGGCAGAGAAAAGAAAAACTAGGAGAAATATATGAAGTCGAATATTATTTTTACACTACTTACGGCATTTATGTTGATAGCTATTTCTGTCGGCTTTTACATGCAATGGAATCCTACAGTAATAGTTATATTGTTGGGAATGTTATTTGTGGGTACCATTTGCTATTTGATTGGCATTTGTCAACATTTAATTATGCCAAGTGTTAATTCCTGGAAGGAGAAAATACATAAAGCCTATCGAAAATACATTCGCAGAATAGCTGTCAATTGTGGTCGCAAAGTCATCCGATGGAAATTAGAAGATGCGGGGGAAATACACATATCTTTATTGTCTCCTATAGACGATTTCAAGAGACATAAAGAATATATTATCCGTCTAAAAAATGCGATAGACCAACCAAATGTATTCAATATAGCTTTGACTGGCTCTTATGGAGCAGGCAAGAGTTCTATACTTAAAACTTTCAAAGCATATTACCCGGAATATCATTATGTGAATGTGTCGCTTGCGTCTTTTGTTGAGGTTAACTTATCAGATGGTGATAATACTGTTAAGGGCAAAGAAGATGGCTTTGAGGAACAGTTGGAATATAGTATATTGCAACAACTTTTCTACCATGTAAAAGCTACAAATATACCAGAATCAAGATTTGGGCGTATAGAAAGAATATCTAAAAAGAAACGGATTTTGATGGTTCTGGGCATATTGTTGTTTGTTGTAGCAAACTTATGCCTGTTTTGTCAGGAACAGGTGACAAAGTACTTCTTGATTCCAACAGAAGTCTTGAAATCTTCATTTTTATTTGGGATAAGTATATGTGTATTCATTATTGGTATATGGGTTGTTTTGTTCCAACTTATTCTTTTTATAAAGAAGATTAGTATCAAGAACCTAACGTTAGATAAGGCTACGTTAGAATTTGAAGAGAAGAAGAATGTTTCCATTATGAATCGCTATTTGGATGAGATTCTTTATCTCTTCCAGGGAAATAAGTATAATGTGGTAATATTTGAAGATATCGACAGATTTGAAAATACTCATATATTTACAAAATTGAGGGAATTAAACCTGATTCTTAACCAGTCTGAAGAAATTGGCAGGAGAATAGTCTTTCTATATGCATTGAAAGATGACATTTTTGCCAATGCAGAAGAACGGACAAAGTTCTTTGACTATATAGTTCCTGTTATTCCTTTCGTGAATGCTTCTAATTCTGGTGACTTGTTCAGAAGAAAAATTACTGGCTTACGTATTCCTGAGGTAGAGGTAAGCTCTTCATTTATTACGGATATATCTGCGTTTGTTAATGATATGAGGGTATTGACAAATGTCGTGAATGAGTTTGACCTCTATCGTAACTTGCTTGACAAAAAATTGAATAAGGAAAAATTGCTAGCTATGATTCTATATAAGAATCTCTATCCAACGGATTTTTCTTTGTTGCATCAGAATAAGGGTGTAGTCTATGAGGCTTTTATGTCTGCAGAAACATTAAGAGATGAAATTCTAGAAGATGATAGAACACAAATAGATAAGGTTGATTCCAATCTACAGGCTATAAACGAAGAATGCCTTAGAAACTTGAATGAATTATATGCAGTTATAATAGGAAAATTTATAACGTTATATCCTGATGGAGGTTGGTATTTGTATTGTGATAATAAAAGAAGAGGCATAAGTGAATTTTATTCTGATGAAAATATTTTGAAAATATTAAATGGTCAAGTAGGATTCTCCGAGGATTATTCTAGACCTCGTTTCTTTTCAAAAGAGGAAATTAAAAATGTTTTGGGTAATAGTTTTGACTATGAAAAGAGAAAGAAGCGAATACAATCAATTACGGATGATAAGATAAAAACCTTAAGAGATAAACGTAAGGCTTTAATGGATGATATAGCTGCCATAGAAAAACATACACTCTCAGATATTGCAAAATCAGATAGGGATATCTTTGAGCATGTAGGCACAATAAAAGGTCAAGAAGAAAAATATAAGGTTCTCAAATATCTCTTGGAAAAGGGATATATAGACGAAGAGTATTTCTTCTATATTTCAATATTCCAAGAAGGAAGACTAACACCTTCTGATCAGGAATTCCTTCTTTCTATCAAATTCAATGCACCAAAGGAATTTGATTATAAGTTGCAAGAAATTCCTTCTCTTATCCAGAACCTATCTGCTGTAGATTATGACCATAAGGGTATATTGAACAAAGATCTGTTGGAATATTGTTTACTACATGAAGATGAATATGAGGAAGAATGTGATGCTATTCTTAAACAAATGGTTGTTCATGAACAATATATAGATTTGCTATATCAATTCATGCAAGAAGGCAATTGTGTGCCGACCTTCATCAAGCGATTAGTCCATATAGATAATGTATGGAAATCATTAGATAAGGACATTAACCATATTACTAAAGATAAAGATAAGGTTATTTCTGCGATGTTTAAGTATGCTGACATAAATGACATTAGAACTGTAAACACCTCATATCCATTCAATACTTATATAAACGATAACAACAATTATTCTGATTTGTTTGAAGATATAGATCAAGTAAGGGCGCGGAAACTTCTTGATTTGTTGAATTTAAATGTTCAATCGTTGATAGATGACAACAATGCTGCTGACACATATTCTTATATATATGAGAACAATATGTATGCTCTAACATTGGATAATGTCAAGGTGATATTTAAGCACAATGAATTGCCTGTAGATAATTTGGATTCTGCAATTTATACTTCTATAGAAGAGACTGAACTGAATGAACTTCAGGATTATGTTCATCAGGAATTACCAGCATTTGTGGAAAATCTTATGCTTGCTTCAAGCAACATCCATGAATCTTCTGATACAATAGTGTCTTTAATGGATGAAGATATTCAAACGAGCGATATTATTAAACTTATCAAGCATAATGATACTTTGTGGGATGATTGTAAGGGTATTTCAGATGAAAATATCGTAAGAAATTTGTTCTGGGAAAACAAAATTAAAATGACGATTGAAAATGTTAAACATTACTGCTCTTGCATAGGTACTTGGAAAATAGACAGTTCGCTTGTTGTATTCATGAATCTCAATGAGGAAAAGACCATGGAAGAATTTACAAAGCTTGTGCAAAGTAATGATGAACATGAAACAGAGTTGTTAGCAAGTGTTGTAAAGTCTGACAATATTATTGACAATATAGCTTTCTCCATATTTAATAACCATTGGCTAATAGATGTTTGGAGTAAGGAACTGTCACAATTAAATGAAACCAGAGTAAGATATGTTGTAGATGAAGGCATCATTACTGTTTCTCCAAGTATTTATCAAGACATAATAAAAGGAAACCCAAAGCTGAGCAAATACCTCCTATGTAAGGATCCAGATAAAATTATATCAGAGTGGGATGAATTTGCTTTTAGCATAACTACAGTTGTTGAGATACTGAGTTGGGTAGAATATAAGAAATACCATAGCTTCATATTGGATAAAATTGAAACGGAAAGTGTTACGCCTATTATTGCTAATGCTTTACTGTCATATTTCAGCAAATCTGACAGTGAGTTTAACTTGTCTCTATATAAGGAAGCTATGGAAAAGTCAGACAATCCTGCTTTAAAGATTTTAACTAGTACATGTTGTATTGCGAAAAGATTAATAGCTATGAATGAACTGGCTGGTATCTTCGCTAAAACAAAAGGTATATTTGAAGGACTTGATAAACAAGGAGAGGTTTATTCTATTTCCAAGCAAATAGAAGGAGCACAGCATTTCATGGAAGCTCTACACCAGTCCAAATATATTGGTCTGGTAAAAGAGAAAGGTGATTATCTGACAGGAAAAGTTTTAAAACGTAAACCAAAGTAAAATGAACAACAACCCACAACATAAATCCTTTCTCTGGCATCTAGACATTGAGCCATTTACCTGGAAGACTTGCTACGGAGAGCAATGCCCATCCTTTGTTACGGAAGAGAATAAAGAGGTTTGGAGGCGTTACTTGGAGAAACTCATCAAGAAGCATCTGAAGGCTGAGGTGATGAATACTCCTGAGTTCAGGGAGATAGAGACGATGGTGAGCTATGAGAAGCTGGTGCGCATCAAAAATGATGAGCAGCGCAAACGGATGATGGAGAGACAGCGGTATTGGGCTCGGATGGAGCGGCCGAGGATCAACTATATTCCGAAAGGACTGAGCGTGAACTATGAAGAGGAATACTCCAAATATCTGATGCAGGAAGTAAGCTTTGAGCCAAGGGATAATGATGACTTCATGGCTCAGCTGCGACTGCTGGAACGATGGCATAAGAAATCCATTCCACAGATATTGGAGAAGAACAGACCCGATGCAGCGTATGCCATCGCCATGGCGCTGTGCAAGCATATACCACTGCTCATCAACCGAGATGATATACAGGATTTGGTTGGTGAGTATAAAAGGCGTATTGGTAAGCTGTTATTTGACAGTTATCAGGCTTTGGTGGTAGCTGTCAAGGCTTGGAACCATGAGGAGAAGAGGCAGGAGGTATGTCGTTTCATTGCAGAGACGGCCGGACAATACCCCAATCATCGAGGCATGAAGAAGAAGTTGATGGACTTGATGCCAGAGACACCATTTGAAGGAGAGCCGATGGCAGTGACTCGTGAGCCAAACGACATGGAGAAATCACTCCTGTAAATCATCAACTATACCAATAATGAAACAGAAACAATGAGAGAAGCACCTATAATTTTACCCGTGTTCACAACGAGCGTGCCTTTGGATTTTCCGTCTGAAGGCACGTTTGCGTTCAATAAAAAGACCAACAAGCAGTTGGAGGTGACGGTGAGGATCAACGAGCACCAGTACTTCAACATTAACTTCCTGAACCATGACGGTTACATCATGGCATGTTGCCGATGGGCGCATGTACTTGATTTTGCTGAGAATGGTTATGACCGTTACGAACAGATCATCAAAAAACATTTCCGGAAGAAATATCCAGTTATCAGCAGTCTGTACGGACAGCATACTGATACGGCTGAGGACATTCACATATCTGCTATCGGCTTTGAGGGGAATCCCAAGGAATGGTACATCTCCATGCGCATCTATGGAGAAAAGTTTGATGATCTGTTGCATGGTAATCTGTTGATGAACGTGGCGTTTGCCTCTGCCGTAGGTAATCTGTGCATGGCAAGCGTGGATGTGTTCCGGGAGATTATGAAGAGTGATGCCAAGCAGCCGAAGATCTTGTTGAAGGAGTTGACTGGTATGGACTCAATTGACAAGGGGTTTGACTTTGGCAATTATCTCGATGCCCGAAATCCTGAGACGGGCGAGATCATATCGACAGCAAGAGAGGATGGCAAGGCTTCGGGGGTGGAGTTGCCGAAGGAAATGGAGATGCCTCAGAGTATGGAGGTTTATCCTGTCATCTGCTATCTTCCTATCTTCATGAAGTCGCTGAAAGACATGGATTTTGTCACATTTTGCAATGCCTTGTATTTTGAAATTCATGGCATGATGAGCAAGTTGGAGCAATTTGGGTTCTTTTCTTCCGATGAGTTGGGGAAATTGGAGAAGAATATTGCTTGCTTGGGTGACAAGGTAATTGCTGGAGAAGATGCTGCTGCTGAGCGGGAGTTGATTTCTTCAACAGTTTATCAGTTGTTATCGAAGATGCGCGACTTATTATTGGATGAGAAATTTCAGGTGAAGGAGACTCTGGAAGGTAAGTTGGCCTTGGAACTGGACGTCTATATCAGGAAGCTCATCTGGAGGAAATGGGACACGACCTATCTGGAAGAACAGATTAAGCAGGAGAATGAGATTGCTGCGAAGGTGGAGGCAAATGAGGTTCTTGTCAAGAAAAAGAGTGCTGAATTGAAAGCCGTCATGGAGGGCATGTCATTCAATGCCTTTTTGGTATTCCACAGCAAGATAAACGAATTGATGAAGGGTAGGAAGGCTACTTTGATAAAGTATGTTTTTCTTACTTCAGAGATTCTGAATGATCATCAGCGTAATTGGGCGGGTGCCTACTACTGGCACAACAAGGAGTATGATGAAAGGCAATATAGGAGGTTCAGGTGTCAGGCTGAAAGCCTTGTCATCCTATTTTATGAAAGTATCCTGAGTGGTACGCTCTATGACAATTATGCCAGAACGAGATATGCTAAAAAGATTTATGGCATGATAGAGGAACTGATAAACAGAGACTGGAGCAAAATGAATGAAACGCTTAAATAATTCTATTGGGTGATGAAAATCAAACTTTATGATTATCAGGAGGACATGAAGGGGCGCATTGAAGGTGAGTTGCGCCTTCATCGGTCTGTGATGGCTCAAATGCCAACGGGAACAGGCAAGACATACCTGTTAACAGCAGTCATAGACTCTTTTGTGAGCAACAATCCAATGGAGAAAGTATGGATTGTAGCCCATAGAAGAGAGCTGGTGTCACAGATAGACGAAACCGTAAGAAAGTCCCATTCTTATTTCGCATCAAACACCTCTTCCCTATTGTCATCCGTCAAGGCGATGTCCATTCAGTGGCTGATGAGACACTACGACGAGATAGAGGAAGAACCGGGAATGATAGTGATTGACGAGGCGCACCATGCCCTTGCCAAGACCTATAAGGAGATGTGGGAGAGATTCCCAAATGCTAAGTTCCTGGGACTGACGGCTACACCTTGTCGATTGAATGGTAAGGGATTCACGGATTTGTTTGATATCTTGGTGCAGTCGTGGAGTGTTCCTGAGTTTATCAGCAAGGGAAGATTGGCGACATACGATTTTGTGAGCATCAAATCGGATGGTATGACGCAACGGCTCATCGACTCCTTGCAGAAGCGAGGAGCAGATGGTGACTACCAGAACAAGGAAATGGATATGTTGCTGAATAAGAAACCGACCATCGAAAGGCTCTATCAGAGTTTGGAAGAATTTGGTAAAGACAGAAAGGGCATCGTGTATGCTATCAATATTTCTCATGCTCAGAAAATCACGAAACTGTATCAGGAAAATGGCGTGAAAGCCATAGCCATAGACTCGAAGACACCTGCCACGGAAAGACAGCAAGACATTGAAGCCTTCAAGAAAGGTGACATCCAAGTGCTGGTGAATGTGGACATCTTCTCGGAAGGATTTGACTGTCCGGATGTGGAGTTTGTACAGTTGGCACGACCTACATTGTCACTTGCCAAGTATCTGCAGATGGTGGGACGAGGATTGCGAGTAGCCAAGGGAAAGAAGAACTGCGTAATTATAGATAATGTAGGCCTATATCGGGTGTTCGGGTTACCTTCGCAAGTATGGAACTGGAATGCTATGTTCGAGGGAAAGCTGAAAGTTGGCAAGAGAAAGGAGACTCCGAAGGATAGAGAGTTTTTCCTAAAGAACGAGAAGCAAGACGATATTCAGATTCATCCAGACTCAGAAATGATGATGGTGATGAGCCATGAAGAATTGCTCCAAACGATACAGTATCGTGAGTTTGTAGATAGCAAAGGGGAGTTTGCCATCATCAAGCTGCCTGATGGAAAGATGACGGTAGTGAACCGACAAGGAGAACAGGTAATAGAACCAGGCAACTATTATGACATGAAGCTGTTGGATGGCAACATCCTGTTCTATCGACCTCGCAGAAAGACTGTATGTTACTACGATCTCTTGGCGGGGGTTGTCATAGACGAGGACATTCATGCGAACGATGCTCCCGAGGTAATCACCATCAACAAATGGGAGTTCGTCGAATATAATGGTCTCTTCAGATCTCGTACTTACGAGTACTTTGCTTTACCTTTTCGCCCTTCCCAATATGACCTATGGAATTATGGATATTATTTGATCTACAACTTTCAACGCTCTACAGCCAGTGGTTGTCAGGAATGGATCTATAAAGAGGAGGATGGCGGCTCTATGCGAATGCATAAAGAAAACAGTGAAAAGGTTTGTTTTTTACGTGGCGACCATACTCATGTATATTGGCTGTGCGCCGACCTATATGACAGTGGCATAGTGGTCATGGACAGCCATGAGGATTATTACTTCGTTGACTCCAGCTTGAAAAAGACCTATATAGGTTGCAATCAACCCAAAACAGAAAGCGAGAATTTGATGGTTGCGATGCCTCGGCTTGGCAAACTGGTCTATGAGCGAGAAATGCAGCGCAGGAAAAAGCAAGAGGAACAGGAGTTATTGCTGATGCAAGAGAAGTCGGAGGCAGGGCATGTAGAATTATATCAAGCAGGAAAGAAATGGGGTGTGAAGGTAGATGGTAAAGTTATCGTGCCACCTCTCTATTATAGTATAGCGCAACCTGTCGGTGCCTATTGCGCCTTTGAACAGATTCCCAGACATTGGGGTGTTATGACAGTAAAAGGCAAGGTGATAGTTGATGCCAAATATGAGAAGGTGGAGATTCGTGATGGGGGGATTGCTGTGGTAATTGATATTACGGGGAAAGCACAGACAATCCATCTGAAATGATCTACTATATGGGAATGGAATGCTATTAAGGAGGAAATCAAGTTCATTGCCTTCCTGGTCTTCTAGTTGTCCTCTGCATAACAATCAAGCAAGCTTGTTGTTCTAAGTGTTTACGTATCGTTTGCGTTAAAATAATGCAAGAAGTTTGGCGATGTGAGGGGGATCATGTATCTTTGTATATTCAAAAAGACGTTTTAAACGTTTAAAAGGGGAAGATTATGGAACAAATATTAGTAACTAATAAGTTAGAAGGCTCTTAGTAAGAATCTTCTTGCCAAAAGGTAACTATTCCAAAATAATAATATAATGGACTTAAAGAAAAGCTTTGCAGAAAGATTGCATAACGCTCGATTAATGCGAGGATTGTCTATGCAGCAGCTATGTGATATGATGGGCAACATTATCACCAAGCAAACTCTATTCAAGTATGAAAAAGGAGTGATGCTGCCTAAAAGTGGCATAGTGATAGCCCTGTGCGATGCCCTGGAGATAAACCCGGATTATCTTTTCAACTACAAAAGCTCTTCTCCTAAAAACATACGCTATGGTAAGCTGCAGGGATTGAGCAAGAGGGAAGAAATGACTATCATCAGTATCATTGAAAATACAATAGAACGAACTGGTGAGATAGAAAATATCTGTGGGAGAGAACATTCGTTCAATTCTATTCCTGCAGAACAGCCGGTAAAGACACTTTCTGATATCTACCAGGCTGCATCCATACTTCGTGAGGTATGGAAAATTGGTAGTGCAGCTATCACCAATGTGATAAATCTCTTGGAATCAAATGGCGTAATCACAGCAGAAATTGATGCTCTTGATCCATTCATAAGCCAACATGCTATTCTGGATGACACCATTCCGGTGATTGCCATCAACAGCAACATGGATACAGAAAACTTTCGTTTTGCTGCCCTTAAGGAATTGGCGCATGCCATTCTTTACTTTGATGAGAGTATCGATAACAAAAAGAAAGAGCGTTTTTGCAGCGTCTTCGCCAACGAAATGCTTCTTCCACATGATGTTTTCCTCTCTGTAATAGGTGAAAAACGTCATGAGATAGCCTTGATGGAGCTGAAATATCTACAGAGTGAGTATGGCATTTCAGTGGATGCTCTGATGTCTAAGGCAAGATATCTCGGTGTTGTTTCTTCAAATCACTATTCCGATTATTGCAAGAACCTTGGCAGTGCTGATTCCACGAAGAAATCAGAACCAGGCTCCATTACCAAGGAGAAGGTCACAAAGTTAGAGAGTAGGGTTTACAGAGCATTGGCAAGCGGTATCATCACTCAATCCAAGGCTGCTGCTCTGCTGAATATGAACACGGTAGATGTTGTACGCAATTTTGTGACTGTTTGATATCAATAGAATGAATAACTAACACATCTTAAATATGAAGAAGATAATTTTGTTTCTTCTTGCTATCCTGTATGTGGGGATATGCAAGGCGCAGCTCTCGGCAGCAGACTGCAAGTATGTATTGGAAATATTCTGCAGGAACTACTATGGTTCCTGCTTCGATGGGAAGACGTATGTGCCCAACACCATCATCATTACAAGTGTGGGCATTGACCAGAATAGCGGTGGAACCTTTGTGTCCGGGCTTCATTCCTACCAGGGACAGTATATTCCGTTCCGGGGGAGAAAGACCCATACCAATGTACAGTTCAACGCTGTAATAGTCCGTCAGCCAAAGCGTGACTATGTGATTTTCAACAAATGGTATGAACCGGACATGTTCAACCGTAAAGGTGGATGGGAGACCGGGCAGAGACTCATTACCTACAAATAGAATCAGTTTGTTCTATATTGGTATCAAGTAATCTCTTTTTTATAATAGGGGGCACGTAAAAGTGTAAAAGAGCGCTATGATCACAAAGGTATTGCAAAATAGTGAATTGTATTTCACTTACTCTAATTTTGTATTTGGTGGGTGTAAGTGATTTAAAAAGGTTCCATTAGAAATGTGGATGTCTAGTGGAACCTGATGAGAGGATATCATACCATACTCAATGTCTCTGCGATCTTCATTGCAGGTATGGGAGAATCTCCAGTGGAGAACTAATTGCTTGGTCGTATGCGGTGCCAAGCAGCATACTTTTTTCCTTAGTTCCCCAAAGGCATGCAATGGCTTTTATGCCTGCTTTTTTAGCTGCAATCATGTCTATTGCCCTATCTCCAAAGCTCAGAACATCTTCCGCTTTCTCATTCATCAGCTCCAATGCCTTTAGCATAGGGGCTGGATGAGGTTTGATGGGATGGGCGTCATGGTAGCCAACGATGAATCTTGCTGGAATCTGATAATGGCTAACGATTCTTTCCACATAGGGACGAGGTGAGGTGCTGACTATTGCCATCTTGATTCCTTGTGCTTTTATCTTGTCTAGGACTTCTTGGATTCCTGCATATATGGAGGTATATGGGATTAGTCCATATGCCTCGTGCCAGTTTCTCATCTTTCTGGCATTTTCCAGTATTGTGGTATCTACAAGGGTCAAGTCCAGATCAAAAATCACTCCTTTTATCATATGCTAGAATAATGAATCCTTGATTTTGGGTTTGTTGATCTTCTCTACTGATTCTCTGATGACGGCAAGGGCATCTTCGAATGAACCTGATGTCAGGGCGTGTGCTTTTCCATCTTCCAGGAACTTCTTGTTGCCTTCTGCTTTTCCGCTTACCTGTCCATCCATGTTCTTGTATTTGATCATGAAGAGGGGCTTTCGGGCTTTGAGGGTGGCATTTACGGCATGCATGGTTCCTCCTCTAAGACCTGTCTGGATGACGATGGTAGCGTATGAGAGTCCTGCCTGCAGTCTGTCACGCTCCACCAGGGTATAGCGGTTGCCTCTTTGTCCTACCGGGTACTCGGAAAGCAGCAGCCCTCCGCTTTCCACTATGTTCTTGGCCAGTTCCAGGTTCTCTTTAGGGTAGATGGATTCCCAATCCAAGCCGTTGGCTAGGAATGCCGTGGTGGTTCCCTTCACGTTCAATGCTCCCTGGTGACCGGTAGTGTCACATCCTATGGCAAGACCTGATACGATGTTGAAACCCTGTTCTGCGAACTTTTCTGCGAAGTAGATTCCTGCCTGGGTTCCTGCTTCTGTCGGTTCTCTTGTACCGATGATGGCGATGCCCGGCATTTGGAGAACTTTGATGTTGCCTCTGTAGAACAGAATCAATGGAGCGTCAGCATTGCCCTCTTCATTGATGGTCTCACGCAGGATTTGAGGGAAGGCTTCTTCGTAATAGGAGATGATGCCTACACCTTCTCTCTCTGCATCGTTGATGATGGTCAGTGCCTTTCTGTTGGCTTCCTGGAGATCGGTGGCAGAGTACTTTTCGAACTTCTTGCCCTTAAGTGTTGGCCAGAAGTGGCATAGGTCCTCGATGGTTTGCACTTGGGATGGAGCAAACTCGGCTATGGAGAGAACGGTTTTGTTTCCACACCCTTTGAGGTTTTTCAATGTCAAAATGAGTTCTGTATTGAGTGCCATATTTCTTTATGTTCTATTTCTTTTTTATTATTTCTGTTATGCAGCTGCACGTTCTGTTTGTACTAGTCGATGTTCCAATAGGCATCAGGATCGCCGTCGAAAACGTCGTCTATGTCCTGGTCGCTCCAGCCTTCTACGTCTTGGGCGTATGAACCGTTGTAGTTGTCATATGTCTCTTCCTCCTCGTAGTAGTCTGATGGATCGTAGTAGTCTTCCGAATCGTAATCGTCCGTCGGATCATAGTAAAGATGGTAATCTGGGTTGAAGGTCTTTGCCAGGAACAATCCTGTTACGCTTACTGCCCCCATGGTTTCCAGCTTTTCTGCAACCATTTGGAAGGTTCTTCCTCTTGTGATGATGTCGTCAATGACGATGATTTTCTTTCCTGCGATGTCACTGGCGTTGAAGCCGAAGCCTTCGATTGGGTTGCCGGTTTTTCCTGTGAGGTGACCAGCTTCATGGTCGTGCTCATTGTAGATGGCATTGATTGCTACCTTGTAGCCGGCTGCCTGGATTGCTTCTGCAAGCTTTTTGTAGCGTGCCTGGGTCTTACTCTTGGTGGATGCAGGGATGAAGCAGATACTCCAACCTGTTTTCTCGCCATTTGTTATTTCCTGGATCTTGTTCAGGAATCCACTCTTAACTTCGTCGTTGAGGTAGCCGTCTTTGAAGTTATAGCAAGTCTGACGGTCTGCCAACTGCTGGGCATTTGCCTGGTATCTCACTGGGAGATATTCTTTGAGATATTGATAATTTTTCATTTTGATTGTATTTTTGATTTAATTTTTTGTTACTTTGTAATGATGGTCTTTGCCAAGAACAGGCCGATGACTGATTTTGCTCCAAGTTCTGCAAGCTTTAGACTTGTCTTGGTGAAGTTTGTTCCCGTGGTGATGATGTCACCTATCAGGATGATGTCTTTTCCCTCGATTTGCTCCTTGTTGAAGAGGAAGTCCTCTGCTGGATCTGATTTTCCGGTAGGCATGAGTTCTGTTGCTCGTTTTGGCAGGATGGTGTGGTAGTCACTTGGTATGCCTGTTCCTGTCTCGATGGCAGTTGCCAGTTGTGAGTAGCGGAGGGCTGTCTTGTCTGCTGTGATGGCCGGCATGAAACAGACTCTCAGCTTCACGTCCTTGCGTTCTTCCTTGAGTTGCTTGATTGCATCGGTGAACTTATTCTTCAGTTCCGGTGAGCACTTGCCGTTCTTGAAGTCATGGACTATCTTGCGAATTCTCTCTTCCTCTTCCGTTGCTGGCAATCTCAAAGGGAGATATTCCATGAGGTTTACGTACTCCAGGTTATTGGTAGCCTGTACTGTTGATGCAGCATCCTCTGTCAATGGGATGGCGTTCATTTTGAGTTCTTTTGTCATGATCTTTATATGTTTTAACGTTTATTCTCTTGTTCTCTCTGAAGGGCTATGCTGAATGTCTTACCCAGTCAGGATTGATTGTTTTGGCGAGGAAGAGTCCCTTTACCATGTTGGCACCATTGTTGATGAGTTTGTTGGTTGTGTGCACGTATGTCATGCCTCTTGTGATGACGTCATCTATGAGGATGATGTTCTTGCCGGCAACGTCGCTTGTCTTGATGTTGAAGTTCTCTGCCGGGTTTGTCTTCTTACCTGTGATGTGGCCTGATTCCTGGTCCTGGATTGGCAGGATGGTATGGTAGTCGCAGGCAATTCCTGTTTCCTTCTCGATGAAGGTTGCGAGCTTTTGGTAGCGGCAAGCTGTCTTGTGGTGGGTGGATGCTGGTATGAAGCATACTCTCCAGTTGTTGCCACCTGTTTCGTTTTTTATTTCCTTGATGCATTCTACGATTGTGTTCATCAAGCTAAGGCTGCAGTAGCCGTTTTTGAAGTCGTAGATGACTTCTCTGTCATTCTCTTGTTTCATTGTAGCGGAGTATCTCTTTGGGAGGTATTCCATGAGGTAGCGATATTCGTAATTCATATTCTTTAATTTTAATGGGTTTAACTTCTTGTTCCTGTTTTCGTTTGCAAAAGTACAGTGGGAGTTTGAAATGGTATTTCACTCACTCAATTTTCCCTTTTTTTGCTACTTTCTTTTGTTTTATGCCATTTTTATGAATGGATACAACTGTGTCGCTAACAACTTAACCATAGCGGCTTTGGTTTTTCTGGGTGCAAAGGTAGGGGAACATCGTGAAATGATATTTCACTGGCTCAATTTTCCTGTTTTTTGTTGTTTAGGGTGCATATAATACCTTATTATATATGTGAGGAATAGTTTTTTGTAGTTTGATTTGTTGGTTTATGATATTGTGATGGTGTAGTTTACTTTTATGCTGAAGAGTGCTTTTTGGGTTAACTCTTTGATTTGTTGTTAACAGAACTAAATAGTGAGGTCTAAAAGGCCTAAATATTTAAGAATAATTGGCTTGCATATCTCAGAAAAAAGTCGTACCTTTGCACCCGCTAAGGAATAGTTAATTTTCGGTTAAGAAAAGTCAATATTTGTTTAGCAAAGTTCTTTAACTTGCTGATAATCAGTATAGTCTTATAAGGTCGAGTACGAGACCATCTTCCATTACAACAAGGATTAAGACCTGAATGGCTGCAGCACCCATTGAAACTTGACGGAGGTACGAGACCATCTTCCATTACAACAAGGATTAAGACAAAGAGTTCCAATACGTTGCGAGTCTCTGCATCGAGTACGAGACCATCTTCCATTACAACAAGGATTAAGACATCTGGAACTGGATCCATGAACTGTAAAAATGGGTACGAGACCATCTTCCATTACAACAAGGATTAAGACAAGTTTGGGGTCAAGTAGACTACGTGCATGAATTGTCGTACGAGACCATCTTCCACTACAACAAGGATTAAGGCACTAATTAAATTTTTCCGTCCAGTAAGATATAAAATGTACGAGACCATTGTCCACTACAACAAGGATTAATTTGAACTGCCTACGTGCTAAAGACTTGTGGACAGTTCAACGTGCTTTTTTCTTAGAGATACTTTTTAAGGGGGTACTGAAATAGATTTCTTTTAAAGAAGTGGCCTCATTTTCATGTATTTTGAGGAATTATCAGTAAAATTCCTAACGAAAAGTTGGTATTCTATTATATTTTTAATACTTTTGTACCTTTGTATAAAAGTGCTTAAACTTATAATAATGAATAGCTATATTTTCAATGAATGGTTAAACAGGCGAAATGTTCTGGTAATCCCTTTGCTCTGGGTTGGTGCTGCTTTGACATCTGCTCAGGTTGGGCTTAACTGCTTGTACTCTTTTCTTCTTATGGTGTTGGCTGTTTATGTGGCTAGCAAGGATGGTATTTGGCTTAAGTCAGATAATTCTGAAGTGAGGAACGTGTTTCAGGTAGCTATGTATTCTACGTTTGACAAGAAAGAGTAAGCTGTTTTTATATGGAACTTTTACTGTTAACTATGTGAGTTTCTTTGATGGTTTTTATGTCAAGAAATTCAAGAACAATGAAATATAAAAATGAATTATGTATACTATTGATACATCGATATACAGATTATTAGGCGATAAGCTGATAACAACGTTTACTTACAACAAACTGTGGGCTCTTTCACTGTTCACTGTTGGAGACCTTCAGGCTATGGGGATAAAAAAGTTGTGGGCAATACCAGGGATAGGATTGAAGGTTATCAATGATGTGGAGCATGTTTTTGCTACGATTAATTCTCAAGATCCTCTTTTGGAGGTAAAGCAATTTTGTGGTGATGAAATCATGCAAAAGATGGTCATCTGTTATGCTCATTTATGTGAGAATGCTGGAGATAGCAAGGAATTTCAGGCAATATTCCCTTCTTCGTTAGATATACTGAAGTTCATTTGTATGAAGGGATCTCACTTAATGTCGATGGTGGATAATTATCCTAGGGCAGCTTCATGCCTATATGTTTTCTTACTTTGTCTGGAATATTTGATGCATGATATTCATAACGAGTTTAGTCTTTATGTTCATGATAATGCTAAGCATTATATGCATAAGGTGGGTAAAGATGCATTGGGAACGTTACTTTATTCTCGTCTTTCTAATAAGAACAGGTTCTTGTTGGAATTGCATTATGCTGTCTTTAAAAAGAACTTTAAGGTGATAGATGATGTCCAGATATTTCCTTTTGTGGAAGATAGATTGACATATGAAGTTGACATGTTCCAATCATGGACATATCATAGCTTTGATAAATTTGATCGTTTTGGCATTGAATATAAACTTAAACATTCCTTGAACGATCATTATCCGTTGTCTTTGCTTGATTTTCTTGTAGAGGCATATACATCCATAGACTTTGAACATACCTGTTTATGCACAATAGGATTGTTTCCATTCATGACGGATAAAAAGGTATCCTTTGTGATTGATTTTCATCGGGCAAATGGTTATTATCCGATGTTCACTCTTTTTACGGATTATCTGGATAGTGGAATGTTTAATGAAAGAAGGTGTTTTTTCTTAGAATATAGAGGAATCGGGACAGAAAGAAGAACTCTTCAGGAGTTGATGAAAGCCTACAATATAAAATCATATAAACTTAAGAAGTATCTTTCTTTCCCAATAGGGGAGAATACTGAACCAATTACACAGGATGGACATTGGAAATATTACGACTTTTTGTATGAAATGCCGTTTATTGGATTCTACTCGCCTATTTGTAAGAATATCTTGGAAAAAGAGCATTTGCAGGATGTCATTGGGCTGATGGAACTGATATTTTTGAGAAATTCTTGCTATCCTTTAAATAAGCAGTTTCGAAAGTACAATTATCAAGATAGATTTATATTGGTTAATGCATGTCTGTTTGATACAAAAGAAATAGCCAAGCTGGTTGAGAAGATGAAAGAACTGTTGGCTACCATTCGTTTCAAGGATGAGCATTATCAGGCTAGTATGTTTTTAAAGGAGCTGGATATTCAGAAATTAGGTGGTAAGGAGCATTTCATTTCTTTCTTTACTTATCTGATGTTGGATATCTTTGGTTTGGAAGTGGATAGTGAAGGTGGTTTTGTGGCTGAAAGAAACAAAATCTCCGTTACTTATGAGCTACTGGATATACTGAAAGAAAGAGGCAAACCAATGAGAGCGGAGGAAATTAGAGACATTTTTCTAAGAAGGTGTCCTACTTATCGTCATCTTACGGTTAATACCATCCGCGTTTATTTGCTTAAAATGAAGGAAGTGAAATCCATTGGACTGTCAGGCTACTATGGGTTGGCATCTTGGGAGCATATCTATTGGGGGACGATGGTAGACAAAATTTATGAGGTGTTGTCTCTGGCCGGTAAGCCATTGTCGCTTATGGAAATATATCAGCAAGTGAAGGTGTTTTTCCCAAATTCGACAAAATCGTCCATTGAAGCTAGCATGAGACTGGATGCAAGGCATCGGTTTAAATATGACGTAGAGGGTCACGTATATTTTTTGGTAGATCATTCTACTTAACTTCTCATTACTGTAAAGTACGATACCATCGGCCATTATAACAAGGGATGATTCCTGTTCGATAGTTCCACTATAGCTTAATGTCGATGGTGTTTTTCTTTTAAATGTAGAGATAAATTGATATAGTCCAAAAGGAATATTCAAATATTACAAAAGATTAACGCTTCAATGTGTTGGGATTTCAATGGAAAAATATAACTTTGCAATTGCGAACATTGGATTGAGGGAGAGGGTCATAGCTACGTTCTCATTTTTACCGCCAATGTTTTGCATGGCAGTTGGATATTCGCAATGAATGAGATTGCGCAGAAATGCCAACTGCATAAAAGAAAGTTTTGGAGTGACAGCACCTGCTCCAACGAAAGGCAGACTAGGGGGTACGATGGTAGCTGCGCCTTTCTACCTTTGGTTTGTGAAAGAGCTTTGTCACTTCTCCATTAAGTAGGTGTAGTGTTCATGCTCTTACATCTGGCCAAAGGTTCTTTCTTTTTTACTTGCTAGAGGTTCTTGAAGGGTTCTGCTTTGGCACAATTATGGGGAGTTCTTTCGTTTTAGGTATGCTTGCTTACGAGCAGTCCATTCTGTAGGTTACACCTAATTGGGCATACCCTAAGAATAGATCTTACCAGTTCTTAGATAATTGAACTGTAGAGTGATGATAGTTTGCTTTGTATTCTGGGTACTGTATCGTTATTACTGAACATTTGCGACAAAATTATAAATAAAATATTTGCCTAACTCAGTTCTCTTTATTTTGTTGTACAATAATTTCTTCGTTCAGCCATTTTTTTACAGTAAAGAAATCATTCAGCAGAGCCATTAGATATTCTTTCACGTTGGGCAATTCTTTTGGCAATATACATTGGCGTTTGGAATGGAGAACAAATTTCTGTTCTTCTTCGATGGTGTAATATACGGTTGTTCCGCCCCAGCTGTTGGTTACGTTAATTGCCTTACGTACGTTAGACATTTGCTCTAGATCATCCAATGGAACAATTAACCACCATGGATCCCACATTTCAATGAAGTAGCTGTCGTTACTGGCATCAATGACAATATGTTCTCCCTGATACTCAAAATACAAGCGGTTCTCGTTCTCTTTCGAAGTAGTTACCTCACAATTTAATTGCTTCAGTAGCTCTATGCACAAATCCTTGGTGTGTGGAGGTTCATCCTGCTTTTCTTTTTGCTGTATGTCTGCAGAAGCCTCAGGTTGTGTACCACTGTCGGTCTCTTGTTCAATAGGCTTTACTTTTCTTCGCGTAAAGAAGTAAGTACAAGCTACAATCACAATTGTTGAAATAATAGTCTCCATATGTATTGTTTTTATTTGATGTTTTTTTCCAATAACTCTGCTATCTTTCTGAAAGTTCGTCCTGCCATGTTTCCTCCAGGAGCTGGTGTCCCTGGTCTCTTATAGCTGACGAATACCGTGTATTTCGGTTTCTCGATAGGGAAGTAGCCGCAGAAGTCTGCATAGATGCCATCTTCCGTATGGATACTTCCTGAGATGCCAGCCACATTGACCATCTTTGTTTCTGCCTTCTTGCCCAAACCGTTTGTGACGAAGAATCTAAGTGCCTTCTGCATTGATTCAATGTTCTTCTTCTTGGCTATCATAGAGTCTACTACGATGGCAGAACCCTCCTGCAATTTTGGACTAACCATCTTTCCACCATTGGCAATGGCATTGAAGAAGCTCACCATGCTGGTTGGTCTTCTATGATGGAAGCCTAGAGCATAAACAGGCCAGGAACCTTTGAAAGTAGAATCCTTCTCCAATCCCATTTGCTGTAGCTTTTGCAAGAAAACATCTTTATTTTGATAAGCCACATCTACAGCCTTGTCAATGGCAATACTGGAATTGTATGCCAGCCCCTGCAGAAGCGTCAGTTCTCCATATCTGACGATAGCGCTGTATCGGTACCAAGCGTAGCGGTGTAATCGGTACCATGCTAT
>OGPO01000884.1_pt1 | contig 22028 bp, 20 predicted proteins | sample 1553041 | NCBI WGS metagenome assembly OGPO01 (sample SAMEA2580281, study PRJEB22360) | human gut metagenome | biome: human gut; feature: human-associated habitat; material: faeces | place: Denmark | collected 2008/2010 | reverse complement strand
GGTGCGTATCCCCCATCCCTCAATGATAATCACAGCGCTCTCAGACGGACCCAAGTAGTTTATCCGGAATCAACAAAGTAAGGAGTGTTGCCATGCAGAGCCTCATTGCTGTGATTTTCAAGGAAGACATGGATCGGGCGGAAGCGTACCGGGTGGAGCTGCGGGGCCGGGAAGAACTCGCCGGGCTGGTGGATTGCTCCAAAATGGTAGCCGCGGTCTGCGATAAGGAAGGAAAGGTACACCTCCAATATACGCACGCCCTCGCCAAGGACGGCGCGCTGATCGGCGGCGTGTGGGGCGCGCTGATCGGATTCCTGTTCCTCAACCCGCTGCTCGGCATTGTCGCGGATCGAGCAGGTGTTGATCAGGATGACATCGGCCTGACCGATATCCTCGGTGTACACGTATCCCTCCCGCTGCATCAGGGCGACCACGACCTCCGTGTCGCCGACATTCATCTGGCAGCCGTAGGTTTCGACGAAAAGTTTGCGTCCGGCGCCCGACAGGGGGCGCAATGTATTCGTATTGAGTTTAAATTCCACGTTCCAAATTTCCGTTATTCCGCATGTATCTCGTTCTTGTCGGGGAACTGTTTGAACCCTTCGCCGAACGTCTCGTAGGCATCGGTCACGACTACGAACGCCGCCGGGTCGATCTCTTTGATCTTATGTTGCACGAGGTGCACCTCCTTGCGGCTCACGACCAGGAAGATCATGTCCCGCGAAGCGTCCGTATACATCCCCTTCGACTTGATGTAGGTCGCACTGCGGTCGAGGTCTTCGATGATGAAGCGTTTGAGCGCCTGATGGTGGTCGCTGATGATGAAGAGCAGCTTGTCGTACGACGCACCGTTGAGCAGGTAGGCGATCACACGCGAGGTGATATAAATCGTGATGAGCGAATAGAGCGTCAGCATCCAGCCGTTCGAAGCGGCTTCGCCCGTCCCCAGCCCGAAGCCGATGACGGCCAGGCCGGACAGCACGACGAAACCGTCGGCCAGGAAGATGCCCGACGAGAACTTGATGCCCGCGAATTTCTGCAACAGCATCGCCACGATGTCGGTGCCGCCCGTGGTCGCCTGCTGGCGCACGACGATGCCCTGCCCCACGCCGATGACGACGGCGCCGATGACGCACGTCAGCAGCAAGTCGTTCGACAGGTCGAGCCGCCCGTTCAGCAGCAGCGACGGATCGAGGCTCTCGACCGCCGCGGCGTCGGGATAGACCAGCCGCGTGAGCACGTTCATGAAGCCGGGCGTATAAAGCGCAGCCAGCACCGTACGCGTTCCGAACTGCCCGCCGAAAACCAGCATCGCAACGAGCATCAGCGGCACGTCGAACATATAGCCGAACGTACCCACCTGGATCGACGGAAAAATGTTGTGCAGCACGATACCCATACCGTACACGCCTCCCGGCACGAAATTGTAAGGGTTCACAAACAGCACGAAGCCGGCACCCATGACCGAACACCCGAAAAAGATCAGGAACCACGAGCGCCACCACGCCCACGAGCCCATAGGTTCCAGTAATGCTTTCGTATTCATACCCTGTTATACATTTAAAGTATGCAAAGATACGATATTCCCCCGAATCCGCCAGCAGAACGGCGCGGATTTTTCACGCCGGGCTTCCGTTTCCGGATTTTTTAATTATATTTGCATTATACAAACCCTTGGAAAACCGTTATGATCCTCACATATTACACCGCTACCACCATGATTATCATCGCCTATCTGCTGGGCTCGATTCCGAGCGCCGTGTGGATCGGCAAGAAATATTACGGCATCGACATCCGCGAATACGGCAGCAAGAACGCCGGTACGACCAACATGCTGCGCGTGCTGGGCAGGCGGGCCGCACTGCCCGTATTCGGGCTCGATTTCCTGAAGGGGTTCGTGGCGGTGACGATCATCGACCTGATGAAATACGACAGCGTATTCGCCGACGGGGCCAATGAAAACTGGTTCTACATCCTGCGTTTCATAGCCGTGTTCGCCGCCGTGGTGGGACACATCTTCCCGATCTTCGCCAATTTCCGGGGCGGCAAGGGCGTAGCGACGCTCGTCGGAGCCATCATGGGCGTCAACGCCCCGCTCGTACTGCTCTGCTTCGGCGTATGGTTCCTGGTGCTGATGGTCACCCACTACGTGTCGCTGGCCTCGATGGTCGCAGGCTGTTCCTTCCCGATCTTTACGCTCATATCGCCGAAGGTCAACCACCTGGTGCCGTTCGTGGTTTTTTCGTTCATCATCGCCATCCTGCTGATTTACACCCACCGCAAGAACATCGAGCGGCTGAAGGCCGGCACCGAATCGAAGATATACATCTGGAAACCCCGGCATGTAAAAGTCGACCCGGAAGAAGCCAAAGACAAGGGAGCAAACAAATAAGGCTCCGGAAGCTTCCCCACAGGACTTTTTGGAGCAAAAAGTAAGCACAATAGGATAAAAAATGCGGGCACCCTGCTGGAAAATCGTTTTTTTGTCTATCTTTGCACCGGACATTAGGACGCAATCATGTTAGAGGAAAACCTGATAAAAATATACGAGACGAGTTTCCGCGAGAACCGTGAAATGCCGGCACTGACCGACTATTTCAAGGGCGAAACATTCTCGTATTACGAGATGGCCAAGGAGATCGCCAAGCTGCACCTCCTGTTCAAAAAGGCCGGCGTAAAGAAGGGCGACAAGATAGCGCTGATCGGGCGCAACAATCCCCGGTGGTGCATCACCTACATCGCCACGATCTCCTACGGCGCCGTAATCGTCCCGATATTGCAGGATTTCGCCCCGGCCGACATCATCCACATCATCAACCACTCGGAAAGCAAGCTGCTCTTTCTGGGCGACAACTTCTGGGACATCATCGAAGAAGACCAGATACGCCAGATCGAGGCCGTGTTTTCGCTCACCGATTTCCACGCCATCTACGAACGCAACGGCAAGGCGCTCACCAAGTTCCAGCGCGATATCCTGAAAAACTACCGTTCGAAATATCCGCGCGGGTTCAGCGTAAACGACATCAAGTACCCCGAGATCCCCAACGACGAGGTCATCCTGCTCAACTACACGTCGGGCACCACGGGCTATTCGAAGGGAGTGATGCTCACGGTGAACAACCTCACGGGCAACGTAAGTTTCGCCCGCGGCATGGTCAACACGCAGACCGGCACCCACTATTTCCGCAAGGGCGGACGCACGCTGTCGTTCCTGCCGCTGGCCCACGCCTACGGCTGCGCGTTCGATTTCCTTTCGCCGCTGGCCGTCGGCGGGCACATCACCCTGCTGGGTAAAATCCCGTCGCCCAAGATCCTGCTGGAAGCCATGTCCGTGGTCAAGCCGACGATCATCTGCTGCGTACCGATGATCCTCGAAAAGGTCTACCGCAAGCAGGTGATGCCGATGCTCGAAAAAGGCCCCATGTCGATCGCCGTCAAGATTCCGCTGCTCAACACGGCCATCTACTCGGTGATCCGGAAAAAACTGCTGGATGCCTTCGGCGGCAACGTCGACATATTCATCGTCGGCGGCGCCCCGATGAATCAGGAGACCGAATCGTTCCTGATGAAGATCAAGTTCCCGATCACCATCGGTTACGGCATGACCGAATGCGCGCCGCTCATCAGTTTCACGCCCGACAACGAATTCAAGGCGGGCTCCTGCGGCCGCTACCTGAAAGGTCTGCTCGACGTCCGGATCGACTCCCCCGACCCGGAACACGTGGCCGGCGAAATCGTCGTGCGCGGCGAGCATGTGATGAAAGGCTACTACAAGAACGAAAAAGATACGGAGAAGGTACTCGAACCCGACGGCTGGCTCCACACGGGCGACATGGGCACGATGGATCCGGACGGAACGCTCTACATCCGCGGACGCTCGAAGACGATGATCCTCTCCGGAAGCGGGCAGAACATCTATCCCGAGGAGATCGAGGACAAGCTCAACAACATGTACCTCGTACTCGAATCCCTGATACTCGACTCGGGCAACGGCAAGCTCAAGGCGATGGTCGTCCCCGACTACGAACAGGCCGAGGCGGAAGGCGTGGACAAGAACGACCTGCCGCAGATCATGCAGAACAACCTCACGGAACTGAACTCGCTCCTGGCGGCATACGAACGGGTGTCGGAAATAATAATTTATCCGACGGAGTTCGAAAAGACACCAAAACGGAGTATCAAACGTTATTTATACAGTCCGTCGCTACTGAACAAATAAAAAAACATACACATAAAGGCTCAGCAGGTAACCACTTGGATTCTCTATCCCAAATTCTTCATAGTCACTGAATCCATTCCAACAATGAGGCGTCACTAATAGTTCGGTTACCTGCTTTTTTTACGAAAGTTACCCGGGAGCACCGGGTAACTTTTTTTTATTATCTTTACGGCATGAAAATAACCCGCAAGCAAACCGTCGGAGAAAACCTGCTCTACGTGATGGTGTGGGCAGCCATCATCCTGGTGCCGGTGCTCAATTCGCAGATGATGTCGGAACTGCACATCAGTTTCGAGAACGTGCTCATCGCATGGCGGCAGATAGCCCCCTACTTCATCATCTTCATCATCCATAACTCCGTCCTCGCCCCGCGGCTCATGCTGCGCCGCAAGTACAAGACCTACCTGCTCTGCGACCTGGCGCTCATCATAGCCGTATTCTGGCTGGTAGACGTTTACGAAGAGCACCTCACCGACCATTTCCTCCCCCACGGCGACCCCGAGGCGTTCGACGCCTACCGGAAAGCCTCGTTCTCGAACCTGGAGATGTATTGGAACGTCGTGCTGGGATTCTTTATGACGGGGGCCAACACGGGTATCAAGCTCATTTACCAGTCGATGCGCGACGAGCAGCAGATGGAAGAACTCAAACGCCAGAACCTGGAAGCCGAAATGGACTATCTGAAATACCAGATAAATCCCCATTTCTTCATGAACACGCTCAACAACATCCACGCCCTGATAGACATCGACACCGAATATGCCAAAAATGCCGTGATCGAGCTGTCGAAGATGATGCGCTATGTGCTCTATGAATCGGGGCGCGAGATCATCTCCCTGAACAGGGACATCCAGTTCGTACAGAATTACATCGGGCTGATGCGCATCCGCTACACCGACGCCGTGGACATTCGCGTGGAATACCCGCACGACCTGTCGCCCCAGGTTTCCATCCCGCCGCTGTTGCTGATCGTATTCGTGGAAAACGCCTTCAAGCACGGCGTGAGTTACAGCAAACCGTCGTTCATCCACATGCGGATCGACTACGCCGACGGCAAGGTCGTCAGCACCATCAGCAACAGCCTCCACACCCCGCAGGCGGAGAAGCACAATGCCGGGATCGGGCTGGAGAACGTCCGAAAACGCCTCTCGCTGATCTACGGCCCGAAAAACTATTCGCTCGACATCGGGGAAACCAATGAGACCTATACCGTAAAACTCGTAATACCTACCCTCCATGCTTAAATGTATCGCCATAGACGATGAGCCGCTGGCCCTGCGCCAGCTGAAAGGCTACATCGAGAAAATCCCGTACCTGGAACTCGCCGCTACGTGCAACAACGCGCTCGAAGCCCAGCAGTTTCTGGCCGCGCAGCATGTAGACCTGATATTCGTCGACATCAACATGCCCGACCTGAGCGGCGTGGAATTCGTCCGCTCGCTGGTCGACAGGCCGATGGTGATTTTCACGACGGCCTACTCGGAATATGCCGTCGAAGGGTTCAAGCTCGACGCCGTGGATTACCTGCTCAAACCCTTCAGTTTTGCCGACTTCAGCCGCTCGGCGGGGAAAGCCAATTCGCTCTACGAACTGCGCCACAACCAGCGTGCGGGAGTACCCGAGGCTACCCCCGAAGCCCTGCCCAAAGACAAGGAATACATCTCCGTGAAAGCGGATTACAAGGTTTCGCTGGTCAAGATCAGTGACATCGTGTACCTGGAAAGCGAAGGGGAGTACGTGCGGATGCACCTTGCCGACGGCACGACGATCACCACGCTTTTCCGGCTCAAGAACATGGAGGCGGCACTCCCGTCGGATATGTTCATGCGCGTGCACCGTTCCTACATCGTCAACCTGCGTTGCATCAAAGGCTATGTCCGCGGCCGCGTGTTCCTGAGCGATACGGAATACGTCCCCATCGGTGAAAACTACAAGGAGAGTTTCCAGCACTACATCGAATCGAATTTCAAGAATTTATAGGGCCGAGAAATCGGGGAATCCCGACAACTGGACGTATTTGCCGTCGCGGTACTCGCAGCAGTAGTGCCGCAGGCCGTTGGTCAGGATCACGAACCGCGCCCCCAGCACCGAATTGTAACGCACGGCCTGCGCCAGGGTACGCTCGTCGATCCGGATTTCCGGTGCCTTGCATTCGGCCAGCACCAGCGGCTCGGCACGGTCGCCGACCACCACGACGTCGGCCCGCTGCGGCTGCCCGTTGACCGGCACGGCATACTCCTGTACGACGCGCTTGGGCAGCACCCCGCAGTGCGAAACGAGGTAAGCGATCAGGTGGCGCCGCACCCACTCCTCGGGAGTCAGTACGAGGTAAATACCCCGCAGGTCATCCCACACCTCGACCTGTTCCTCGCGGCGGCGGGCACGCAGCCGGATGGCAGGAAAATTGAGTTTGGGAAGCGCAGGCATCTAAGTTCCGGAAAATTTACTATCTTTACGTGCACAAATATACGAACATTTTCGATATGCCGGGCCGCAAGGGCAACTCGTTTGGCCGGGCGTGAGGGAATGTTCACAAAAAACAACCCTATGAGGAGTATTCTTTCGATCATAGCACTTTTTTCGTGCTGCACGCTGGCGGCACAGGAGTATATTCCGACCTGCGGCCGCGAACCGATGCGCGGCGAATTGCTCGTCTACCCCACCGCCCGGGAAGCTGCGGAGGCCGACGGCAGCGACAACAAATATTTCACGCGCCTGACCGAATGGACGCAAAAGGGCAACAGTTTCACGACGGATTTCACCGTACCGTTCGCCTGGGCCAACCGGCAGGTGCTGCTCCGGATCGGATGGGCGTCGGCCGACTACGAGATCCGCATAAACGGCGGGACGGTAGCCTACAACAGCGACTGCAATGCCCCGGCCGAATTCAACCTCACGCGCCATGCCAAAGAGGGGCGTAACACACTGGAGGTCATTCTCAGTTCCCCGTCGAAGGTCGCAAGGCTCGAAAGCTGGAAAAATGATGCCGCACCGGCCATCGGAGAGGCATGGGTCATGAGCCAGCCGACATTGCGCGTACGCGACATACTCACCAAGACATGGCGCAGCACCGAAGAGGGGGACAACGTCATGGCCGAAGTCGGACTGGTCGTCAAGAGCGAAGCCCTCAACCCGCGCACGTCGCGCGTCCACTACGAATTGCTATCCCCCGCCGGTAAAACCTCGGCAACAGGATACAAGGACATCAAACTCAACATGCGCGGCGAGGACACCCTGCGGTTCCTGGCACGTATTCCGGACAGCCTGCTCTGGAGCCCGGAAAAGACCACACGCTTCACCTTGCGGGTCAAGACCCAGCACGAAGGCCGCTACATGGAATATATCGAAGTCCCGCTGGGGTTCCGCACCGTAGAGGTGCAAAACGGACAGCTGGCGGTGAACGGCACACCCGTCACGCTCCGCACGCGCGAGGTTCCCGCCCATGCCTCGGCAGACGAAATCGCAGCTTTACGCGGGCAAGGGTACAACACGCTTAAACTCCTCCCGGGCCCGGTGTCCCCGACGCTGTATGGCACCTGCGACACACTGGGAATGTACGTGATCGTACAGGCGCCGATCGACACCCGCAGCAGCGGTGAATCGCGGCGGATCGGTGGCAATCCGTCGAACGCCCCGGAATGGCAGGGGGCATATGCCGAACGTACGGCGGACAGCTACCATGCCTCGAAACGGCATCCGTCGGTAATCGCCTTTTCGCTGGCCACGCAATCGTCCAACGGCATCAACCTCTACGAAAGTTACCTGGACATGAAGAAGTCCGGCGACTCGCGGCCGTTCATCTATCCCGATGCTGCGGGGGAATGGAACAGCGACAAACTGGACATGCAATAAACCCAAAGTGGCTCTACGATAACGTGAAAAGCTTTTATTGCAAAAAAATCCCGATTTTTTTCAGGATTTTTTTTGCAATAATAAAAAATATCACTAATTTTGCACTCGCAATCCCAAAGGATTGATGCCTCTTTAGCTCAGTTGGTAGAGCACGACACTCTTAATGTTGGGGTCCAGGGTTCGAGCCCCTGAGGGGGTACAAAGCAAAAGACTGATAATCAATGATTATCGGTCTTTTGCTTTGCAGGGCCAGATGCCGGTGCGGCATCTCGGATACGCATGGCCCCCGATGGGCGATTCCGGCTACTGCTCGCCCCGGGAGTCAGAGCTGTCGGAACCTTTGCGGCCTGCCTTTTTCAGGGGAAGCCGCGGGAAAAGTTTTCTGAACCGCACGAGGTAAACCGCTACCCGATTTCCCGCGACGATCAGGCTCACGGCAATAATAATCAACAGGATGCCGCAACATATCCTCAGCGTGAGGGTCTCCCCGAAGATCATCACCCCGAAGAAGACGGCCGTGACAGGTTCCAAGGCACCGAGGATTGCCGTCGGTGTCGAACCGATGTACTGGATGGCGCTGGTTGTACACAAAAACGAGATCGCCGTCGGGAAAACGGCCAGTGCAAGCAGGTTCCCCCACAGGTACCATTTATCGGGCACATGGACTGCCATGCCGAAATCCAGCCGGACAACGTAAAGCAGCAACCCGAAAAGCAGGACGTAGAACGTCACCTTGAGCGTCGCAACGGATTTCAGCACCGGACGGTTCACGCCGACGATATAAATTGCATAGGACAAAGCCGAAACCATCACCAGAACCGTCCCCGTGATATTGAGTGTCGAACCGTCACTGCCTTTGAACAACAGCCCGATACCGGCCAATGCCAGCAAGATGCACAATGCAGTCTGCGGGGAGAGCTTCTCCCGGAAGCCGAAGGCCATGATCAACGCTACGAAAATAGGATATACGAACAGCAGCGTCGAGGCGATGCCGGCATCCATGTAATTGTAGCTCAGGAACAAGGACAGGGACGAAAGGGCGACCAGCAATCCCAGGAGAACCAGCGGCACGATCTCACGGCGGTGCAGCCTGAAATCCCGGCCGCGGGCCTTGAGCATGATGCCCAACAGCGGGATGGCGAAAAGGTAGCGGAAAAACAATACCGAATCGGGATCCATCCCCGCCTTGTAGAGCGGGAGGGCAAAGAGCGGGTTCATGCCGTAAGTAGCTGCGGCGACAGCACCCAGAAGGTAACCTTTGGCTTTCGTATTCATAGGTCGGATTTTGCGGCAAAAATAGCATTTATTTCGTCTATAGATGCTGGCCGGGCAAAATTATCATGCGATTGTCGCCCGGGAGCGCACACATCCCGCACCGGCACGCCCATTCCTGCCGGGGAAGCCCGCCGAACATTGCCGCCCGCCCGATGCGGAAACGATCCTACCGGGGCAAGGCAGCCGGCACGACTTCCCTGCGGATCAAAGCCGCACGGACGAAATACTCGGGGATGCAAGCCTCGTCGAGCAGCCATTTGGGTGTGGCCGATTCGTCTTTCTTCCCCGACCAGTCGTTGTAAAACAGCCCGGCGGCATCCCGTGCGTTCCGGCGCGCCCAATCCATCCAGCGGATGAATATATCCACGTATTTCGGATCGCCGTCGAGGTCGTAGAGAGCCTGGTAACCCCGCAACAACACCAGATAGAACCATGGCAAATCACGGTTCGCGGCCGCGCCGTCCTCCGTCTCCGGCAAATAGAATTTCCGGGCTCCTTCGGCCAGCCGGCGGGCATTATCCAGATAAACCCGATCGCCGGTATATCCATACAACGCGACGGCACCCTGCAACAGCAACCCCGTATTATAGGAATAGACCGCCTTGTCCAGACGCGCTTCGGGCTGCGTGAGCCAGGAATTCCAGACGATATCCAGTTCCGGATCGTGCAGGTAGGCCTCCATCCAGTCGTAGAAATGGCGCCCGGCTGTCAGGTAATAGGGGTCTCCCGTCGCCCCGTACAGGTTGAGCGCCAGCAGCATCGCCTTACCGTTGGCGCACCCCGGCTTCTGGTTCTCTACCCCTTCGAGCCACGACACGGCGCCGTCGTGGTCGGGGCGCCAGCCGCTCAGGATGAAGGTCATCACCTGCTTGGCTTTTTCCAGGTGCGCGGGATTGCGGGTCACGCCGTAGGCCGCGACGTAGGCCAGTCCGACCAGCCCGTTGTCGTCGTAATAACGGTCGACCTTGCCCATCCTGACAGGATAGGCCTGATACCCGGCGGGCATGCGCCCGTCGTCGTAATACTGCTCGACAGCAATCACCATCGAATCGACATAGCAGCCGTATTTCACCGGATCGACTTCGGCCAGCGCGACCGCCGAGGTGAACACCCCGTCCATGGGCCACAGGAAGGAAACCTCCTGCGTGCTTTTCGCCCCGTCGTCGAAATAGTTTACATCGGGACGGTAGCTATTGGGGTAATATTCCGAAAACAGGCCGTATTCCGGCACCCGGTACATGTCCCACACCTTGCGGAACATCTCTTCGGCAAACGCATAATGCTCCCCCGTTGCGGGGGTCGCTGCCTCCTGACGGCATCCCGACAGGCAACACGCAGCACCGAAGAATGCGGCAAAAAATACATTTTTCATCTTATCGTTACATTTGAATCAGTCCCTGCCGGAACAACCTCCTCAGAATTCGAGCCGCACGACGACCGGGAAATGATCCGACGGCGTCCGCGCCTCATAGCTGTGCAACGACACCTCCTTGGGGAATGCTCCGGACTTGATCTCCTCGTCGCTGCGGGTGGTCTGCGAACGGTAGGTGTCCGTCAGCACCCCGTAATCGTGCACACGCACCGAAGGCGACACGAAAATATGGTCGATACGGCTGTCGGTTTTCAGCGTGGGGTTGAAATTGTTGAACGTCCCGTTCGGGGCATAGCGCCTGGCCGCGGTTTGATACGAATCGGCCAGTATCCCCGAGGTGGTGAAGGTCGTATAGATGGGGTTGTTCTGGTCGACGTTGAAATCGCCCGTGAGGATCACGAACTCCCTGGGGCCGCACATTTCGCGGATCTTCGCAACGACCAGTTTGGCGCTCTCCTCCCGTGCCCGGACACCGACATGATCCATATGCAGGTTGAAGAACCAGAAACGGCGCCTGGTCTGCCTGTCCAGGAAATGCCCCCATGTGCAGATGCGGGGCAGCGCGGCGTCCCATCCCTTGTTGGGACGGTCGGTGACTTCCGAGAGCCAGAAATGGCCTTCGTCCAGCAACCGGAAACGCTCCTTTTTATAGAATATGGGGGAATATTCGCCTTTGGCCTTGCCGTCATCGCGCCCCACGCCGATATAGGCATAGCCGGGAAGCTGCGCCAGCATATCGTGCAACTGCCCGTCGAGCACCTCCTGGCTGCCGAAAATATCGAACCCCTGGAATTCGATCAGCCCGCATACCCAGGGGCAGCGGCGTTCCCAGCCGTTGCCGCGTTCGGCGTCGCCCTTATTGGCGTTACGGATATTGTAGGTGGCCACGGTCAGCTCCTGCGCAACGGCAGGGAGCATCAGCACGGCGAACAGGGCAAGGGTCAGCAATCTTTTCATAGTAATGTTTTCGGGTTAACGGAACTGGTTATTTCGGGATACAAAGATATAAAAACGGAACTGAAATTCCTCAGTCCGGATCGGGGGTATGGCAATCCGGCAGGGACAGGATACCATCGACCCGGCAGCCACCCTCCCCGAGCCGGGGGAGGGCGATTCCGGAATACGGCGCCCGGCTGCCGCGCGGCAAACTCACACCGAATTTCCCGAGGCCGGGCACTACCGTGCCGTAAAGGTAATAAAAACACCTGGAAAACAGCAAGGTTAACAGCCGGAAAAACAGCCGGCAGGCACAAAGGCCCGGATATTCGCGCCCGCAACATAAAAAATCGCACCTGACATGCATACTTTCAGGCCGCAGGCCGCATCGTTCGGTTATTTTTACTATCTTTGCTGAGCTAAATACCGGTACCGAATGCAACCAGTGAACCGAACCTCCGCCCCCCAGGGGCAGCCCGTCAGCACGGGCCTGTCCGCAACCGGATTCCGGGAGCCGGGGTTCCTCAGCCGGGCGCAACGCAGGATCGGGAAGGGGCTCGCGCCGCAGCAACAACGCGCACCGCACGGCCGATCCCTGCGCAGACAAAATGCTGAAACCAACAAATAAATAGCAACCATGTACAGATACGACAACCGGGTGGTCATCACTCTCGATGCCGGAGGTACGAACCTCGTGTTCGGAGCCATGCAGGCCAACAAATTCATCGTCGAACCTATCACCAAGCCGTCGAACGCGGACAACCTCGACAAATGCCTCGCTACGATGGTCGAAGGATTCCAGGCAGTCATCGACCAGCTGGAAGAGAAACCCGTCGCCATCAGCTTCGCATTCCCGGGCCCGGCCGATTATCCCAACGGCATCATCGGCGGTTACCTGCCCAATTTCCCCTCGTTCCGCGAAGGCGTGGCGCTGGGGCCTTTCCTCGAATACAAATTCGGCATCCCGGTGTTCATCAACAACGACGGCGACCTGTTCGCCTACGGCGAGGCATTGGGCGGCGCCCTTCCCGAAGTAAACGCCAAGCTCGAAGCCCTGGGCTGCCCGAAACGCTACAAGAACCTGGTGGGCTACACCTTCGGTACAGGCCTCGGCGTCGGCATCGTAGTGAACAACCAACTCAACCGCGGAGACAACTCGTGCGTCGAAACCTTCTGCCTGAAGCACAAGAAGATGCCGGATATCATCGTCGAGGACGGCGCTGCCATCCGCGCCGTGAAACGTGTCTACGGAGAACTGACGGGCAATCCTAACCACGGGCTCGAGCCGAAGGAGCTCTGCGACATTGCGGACGGCAAACGCGAAGGCGATGCCGAGGCCGCCCGCAAGGCCTTCGCCGAAATGGGCGAGATCGCCGGCGATGCGATGGCAACGACCATCACGCTCATCGACGGGCTGATCGTCATCGGCGGCGGAATCACGGGGGGCCGCACATGGATCATGCCCAGCCTGCTGAAAGAGCTGCGCGGCAAGATGCACACCATCACGGGCGAGGAACTGAACCGCGTGCAGATGAAGGTCTACGACCTGGACAACGAGGACGAGTTCAAGGAGTTCGCCAAGGGCGACCAGCGTGCGCTGAAGGTTTACGGCACGGATCGTTACGTGGCATACGACCCCCAGAAACGCATCGGAGTCATGATCTCGAAACTCGGGGCGAGCAATGCCATCTCGGTGGGCGCCTATGCATTTGCCCTGGGCCAGCTCGACGCACAGAAACAACAGTAATAATTCAGTGCCGCAGTTATGAAAAAGATCGTATTATATGTCCACACGCCCTGTTACTCACAGCGGCGGGGGCGCTGTCATACATCTATTTCGCAAACGACGGCAAAACCGATACGCTCATTCAGATCACGTTCTGGCTGGTAGTGGTATCCTCTGCCCTGGGAATAATCAATTATCGGCAGACAGTTAAATAAACGAGAAAAAAATATGTATAAATTCCAACCCATCCTCAAATCGACAATCTGGGGCGGCGAGAAGATCGTCCCCTACAAACACATCGCCTCCGACCAGAAGCAGGTCGGCGAAAGCTGGGAGCTTTCGGGCGTCAAGGGCAGCGAATCGGTCGTAGCGGGAGGCCCCGAGGCGGGCACCACCCTGCCCGGGCTGATCGCACGCCACGGCGCGGCATTGCTCGGCAAGGCCAATGCAGAACGCTTCGGACAGGAGTTCCCGCTGCTGATCAAATTCATCGACGCACGTCAGGATCTCTCGATCCAGGTGCACCCGAACGACGCACTGGCATGGGAGCGCCACAAATCGAAAGGCAAGACCGAGATGTGGTACGTCGTGGACGCCGACGAAGGCGCACGCCTGCGCTCGGGATTCGCCAAGCAGGTGACGCCCGCCCAGTACGAAGCCAGCGTCGAGGACAACACCATCACCGACCTGCTCGCCGAATATGAAATCCACCCCGGCGACCTCTTTTTCCTGCCGGCCGGACGCGTCCACAGCATCGGGGCCGGGGCGTTTATCGCCGAGATACAGCAGACCTCGGACATCACCTACCGCATCTACGATTTCAACCGCAAGGATGCCAACGGCAACACCCGCGAGCTGCACACCGAACTGGCGAAGGACGCCATCGACTACACCGTACGGCCCGATTACCGGACGCATTACCAGAAGGCGCAGGATCGTGAAGTGGAACTGGTGTCGTGCCCTTATTTCACCACCTCGCTCTACGACCTGACCGAAGCGCTGACCATCGACTATTCGGCTTTGGATTCGTTCGTCGTCGTGATCTGTGTCGAAGGCAAGGGAACGATCTGCGACGACTCGGGCAACGAAATGCCGATCCACCAGGGGGAGACCGTGCTGCTCCCCGCCACGGTGAAATCGCTCCGCGCGGTTCCGGGCGGGAGCCTGAAAATGCTGACCAGCTATATCAAATAAACGGGCAACTCCCGTCGTCGAAAAATCCCCGGCAACTAATTATTGCCGGGGATTTTATTTTCGACCAAGCGACATGTCGGTAAATTCAATAACGAACAAAACATCTGATCGTAAAAATACTTACCAAAACCATCGTCAAAAGAAAAAAGTTTTATTTTTACGCGATTCCGTTGCAGGACTGCGTTCTTTTTAGTACCTTTGGGGTGTGCAACCGTTATAGCGCGGAAAACGCAGAAAACCGTACGCCATGAAGGAGAATTTAAGAGAGATCGCATCGAATTTCGCCTTGGAAGGCCCCATCGCGGCCATCGACTCACTGGGCGAAGGATTCATCAACGACACATTCATCGTCCGCACCGAAGCAGATGCCCCCGACTACATCCTCCAACGCAAGAACAAGGCCGTTTTCCCCGACGTGCCGGCCATGATGGACAACATCCGCCGGGTCACGGAACACATCCGCCGCGGCGTCATTGCGGCCGGAGGCGACCCGCGGCGCGAGGTGATGACCGTCGTCCCGGCAAAGGACGGGCACCTGTACCACGTCGACGCGGAAGGCGAATACTGGGCCGCGACGGTCTTCATCGACGACACGGTTGCCTACAACAAGGCCGACTCCCCGGAACTGGCCCGCAAAGGCGGCGAAGGCATCGGGAAATTCCAGTCCCAGCTGGACGATTTCACCGAACCGCTGGCGGAGACGATCAAAGGGTTCCATAACATCCGCCACCGTTTCGGACAATGGGACGCCGCCCTGGCCCGCGATGCCGCAGGGCGCAAAATGCACCTCGCGGGGGAGATCGGCTGGATCGAGTCGCGGCGCGCCGAGATGCTCTCTTTCTGGTCGAAGGTCGAGGACGGTACGATCCCTACCCGCGTGACGCACAACGACACGAAGATCAACAACATCCTGTTCGACAAACAGGGCGAGGTGCTCTGCGCCATCGACCTCGACACGGTGATGGCCTCCACGTCGCTCAACGATTTCGGCGATGCGATCCGCTCTTATGCCAATACGGGCGACGAGGACGACCGCGACCTGTCGCGCGTCGGCATTTCGCTCGAAATGTTCAGCGCCTACACCGACGGATACCTCTCGCAGCGTGCGGCGCAGCTCACCGACACGGAAATCGACCACCTGGCCTTTTCGGCGCGGTACATCACGTTCGAACAGGTTTTGCGCTTCCTGATGGACTACATCGACGGCGACACCTATTACAAGATAAAATACCCCGACCACAACCTCGTACGCACCCACGCCCAGTACCGCCTGCTGCAAAGCATGGAGGAACACTACGGCCAAATGTGCCGCATCGTGGCCGGGATCGCGGAGCACTACCGCAACGCATAAACCTGCAAAGACGATGCAGCAAGAGGGGGAAAGGATCATGGAGATACGGAAAATAACAGGCATCGTCCCGGCCGACAAACGGGCCGTCGAGACCGCTTTCGGCAGCATCGAACCGCAGCCGGTGGCTTGCTGCAACTGGCCGGAGCAATATCCCTACACACCCGAGGTTTCGTTCCGCATGTTCCACACGGGCGCCTATCTGATGCTGCGCTTCGACGTCAGGGAACAATGGACGATGGCCCGCGTCACGGAGGACAACGGGGAAGTTTGGACTGATTCGTGCGTGGAGTTCTTCATCGCCCCCGACGACAGCGGCTACTACTACAATTTCGAATGCACCTGCATCGGGCGTCTGCTCGTGGGGTTCCGCAGAGAGCGCGAACACGCCACACATGCCACGCCCCGGGTCATGGAAAGCATCCTGCGCAACCCGAGCCTCGGGTCGCGTCCCTTCCCCGAACACGAAGGCGACAACCGCTGGTCGGTGGTGCTGGCCATCCCGCCGCAGGCGTTGTTCATGCACTCGCTGACGGACTGGAGCGGACTGAAAGCGAAGGTGAACCTCTACAAATGCGGGGACAAACTCTCGCAGCCCCATTTCCTGTCATGGAAGCCGATCTCGGCCCCGAAGCCCGACTTCCACCTGCCGGAATTTTTCGAACAAATTAAATTTTCAAAGATATGAACAACAAATATTCACTTCCCAAAGACGGGGGCCTGATCGAAGTATCGGCTCCGCGCGACATCATCCACCGTTACGAAAAGATCCACACGACGGTTTATGAAAACGAATACCTGGGCGTGCAGTACGTCGCCGACACCATCGTGAAGGCAATCCGTACATATAACGAAATCCACTGTTCGAACGAGGTTTACGAGGAGTCGCAGCCGTTCGTGCTGGGGCTCACGACCGGGCGCACCCCGCTCGGGCTGTACCGCGAACTGGTCAAACGCCACGAGGAGGGGATCGTCAGCTTCCGCAACGTGGCGGGATTCAGCCTCGACGAGTTCTACCCGATCCGCTCGACCGAACAGCAGAGCCGCAATTTCCGCATCCACGAGGATTTCCTCAACCATATCGACATCCTGCCCGAAAACATTCACATCCCCGACGGCACGGTACCCGAAGCCAGGATTTCCGAATACTGCGCATCGTACGACCACTCGGTGCGCAAGATCGACCTGATGATCATCGGCGTCGGCGAGGACGGGCAGATCGGCTTCAACGAACCGGGAGAGAGTTTTGACAAGCAGGTACATTGCGTGAACCTGACAGAGTCTACGATCGAAGCCAACAAGAGATTCTTCGCATCGGCGGGTTCAGCTGACCCACAACACGCGCAAAATCCAGTCCGGGGCGTTCTTCGGCCTGGAAAACACGCCGAAGATGGCCATCACGATGGGTATCGACACGATCATGCGCGCCGAGAAGATCATCCTGATGGCGTGGGGCGAGGAGAAAGCCAAGATCGTCCAGAAGGTCGTCGAAGGCGAAGTCACCAGCCAGGTGCCTGCCTCGAACCTGCAGATGCACCCCAATATCGAGGTGGTGATCGACGAAAATGCCGCGCAGATGCTTACGCGCGAGCAGACACCGTGGCTGGTAGGCCCCTGCAAATGGACGCCCAAGTTCACCCGCAAGGCCGTGGTATGGCTGTGCGGCGTGGTACAGAAGCCGATCCTCAAACTCACCTACAAGGATTATATCGAAAACTCGCTGGGCGAGCTGCTCGAACAGGGACGCGCCTACGACCAGATCAACATCGACGTGTTCAACGACCTGCAGCACACCATCACGGGCTGGCCGGGCGGCAAGCCCAACGCCGACGATTCGACACGCCCCGTACCGTCGGAACCGTTCCCCAAGCGCGTGGTGGTATTCTCGCCCCACCCCGACGACGACGTCATCTCGATGGGCGGTACCTTTATCCGCCTCGTGCAGCAGGGACACGACGTACACGTAGCCTACGAAACTTCGGGCAACGTGGCCGTACACGACGACGTCGTGCTGCAGAACATCGACACGGCCCGCGAACTGGGCTTCGGAGACCACTACGCCGAGGTCGAGAAGATCATCGCCGGCAAGAAGAAGGGCGAACCCGAACCGCGTCCGCTGCTCGACCTCAAGGGTGCCATCCGCCGCGCCGAGGCACGCGCCGCCGTCCGCTCGTTCGGCCTGAACCCCGACACGAACGCTCACTTCCTCAACCTGCCGTTCTACGAAACGGGCGGTATCAAGAAGGGACAGCTTACGGAGAAGGACATCGACATCATCGTCAAGCTGCTGCGCGAGGTGAAACCCCACCAGATTTATGCCGCAGGCGACCTGGCCGATCCGCACGGGACACACCGCACGGCCATGGAGGCCGTACTCGGCGCCCTGGACGTAGTCAGGGACGACGAATGGCTCAAGGAGTGCCACCTGTGGCTCTACCGCGGTGCATGGATGGAATGGGATCTGGGCATGGTCGACATGGCGGTGCCGCTGTCGCCCGACGAGCTGATCATGAAGCGCCACGCCATCTACCGCCACCTCTCGCAGAAGGACATCATGCCCTTCCCGGGCAGCGACCCGCGCGAGTTCTGGCAGCGCGCCGAAGAGCGTACGCAGAACACGGCGCAGCTTTACGACAAGCTCGGCATGGCCGAATACCAGGCGATCGAGGTGTTCGTCAAGATGTTCTGACGCCCCGTCCGAATGAAGAATGAACAGACAAACCGATAAACCGAAAAATTTATGCGACTCATTATCGAAGACACACAAGAAAATGCCGGCCGTTGGGCGGCGCATTACATCGTCGGGCAGATCAATAAGAAGCAGGCTGCCGGAGGCACATTCGTGCTGGGCCTGCCGACGGGTTCGACCCCGCTGACGACGTACAAGGAGCTGATCGCCCTGAACAAAGCCGGGAAGGTATCGTTCAAGGATGTCGTCACGTTCAACATGGACGAATACGTCGGGCTCCCGGAAGAGCATCCCGAAAGCTACCATTCGTTCATGTGGAACACCTTTTTCAACCACGTGGACATCACCCCGGCCAATGTCAACATCCTCAACGGCAACGCCCCCGACCTGCAGAAGGAGTGCGACGAATACGAGGAGAAGATCCGCCGCGCAGGGGGCATCGACCTCTTCCTGGGCGGTGTCGGCGAAGACGGCCATCTGGCCTTCAACGAGCCGTTCTCGTCGCTCAACTCGCGCACCCGCGTCAAGACGCTGACCTACGACACGCTGGTCGTGAACTCGCGCTTCTTCGACAACGACGTGAACAAGGTGCCCAAGCAGGCCATGTCGGTAGGCGTAGCCACCGTGCTCGATGCGAAACAGGTATTGATCCTCGCCCTCGGGCATAAGAAAGCCCGTGCCCTGCAGCAGTGTGTGGAAGGCCCTTACTCGCACGTCTGCACGATCTCGGCCATGCAGGTACACCCCCACGGGATCGTCGTATGCGACGAACCCGCGACCGCGGAACTGAAGGTCGGCACCTATCGTTATTTCAAGGACATCGAAAAAGATAACCTGATCTGAATCCGGACTGACTCTGAATAACGAATCCCCGCGGGCATCGGCCTGCGGGGATTTTTTTCGGTTCCCGACGGCGGCCCCGGCCTGCTGCTGCTATTGCGCCGGACGTCCCCCGGCAACCGCCCGGCCGACAAGCACCCGGACAGCAAGCACCGATCCGGTAACAGCCCACCGAGCAACAGTTCCGGCCGGCAACTGCCCGGCCGACAAACACCCGGTCAGCACACACCCGTCCGGCAACTGCCCCGGCCGAAATCAGACAGCGGCGAAGCTGCAAAAAATTCCCCGCACGGCAGGCAGGCCGTGCGGGGAATTGCCAGAGCCATACTAATCTCCAAATAGCCGGGCCCGAATTACATGGCATCGGGTTTCAGCAACCCGATCTCGTCGATACAGAAGTAGGTCGGATCAGCCTGATAGTCGCAAACCGCCTTGAATACCAGCTTGTCCACCGCACCGAACGACGACAGGTCGACTTTGCGCCATCCGCTCAGCTTCGATTTCCCGGCGACGAGCGTTTCCGTGATGCTCCCCTTTTCCACACCGCCGAGCGACCCCGTGATTTTCACCTGAAAACTGTCGGTATCCGCCCCCGTGAAATAATTGTATACCCAGGTCGAATTGGCGATGTATAGGTGGGCGACGATGCGCGGTTCCACCAGGTCGATGGTCGGATAGCCCGACTCACTCAGGTATTCGGGATACATTTCCGTCGGCGAGTTGGAATCGTAAAATACGGCATAGGTTTCCGTTGCGTTGGCTCCGCCTTCCGCCCACACGGAGAACTGCTGCTTGCTGGAGGGAGCGGCCGCATTCCGGTCGGGCATTTGCGAAAGCCCGATACCGCCCCACCCGTCGTATAGCGATGAATAATAGGCGTTGAAAATGAGATTCTGGTCGGCAGTGGAAAAGAGCATGCCGTCGAAATCCGCCTCCACAGCGTATTGCTTCGCACAAAAAGCGTTCGCATAGGTATAATCCCCCATTCCCATCAGGGACATCGTAACGGGGCCGAGCTTCACGTCGTTGCCGGTCATGGCGTCGAGCAGATGTTCGGAGGCCTCGAACGATACGACTTCGCCGTCAAACGGTTTCTCACGCGGGCCGTCGTCGTCCGAGCAAGCTACAAAGGCAAATGCAGCCGCAATAATCCAAAAAATATTTTTCATCTCAAAATAGTTATTCGGTATAAGCGAAATCATCAATACAGAAATAAGTCGGCGCCATCACATCATCGCACTCAACAGAGAAAACAATTTTGGTCACGGCTCCCAATTTATCCAGCCCTACGGTCTTCCAATCAGCTACGACCTTGTTGTCCGATGCCAACGGCACCTCAATCGTCCCCGTTTCGGTTTCACCGTTGAAACCGATAATCGCAACACTGAAGTCGCTGTATTTAGTAGCGGTGAGGTAAAGATATGTCCACGTATTATTGGCAATACGAAGCGACACGGGAGTAACAACCGTCGAAAACTCGATGGCCGGGTTAAACGTATAGCCCGGGCCCATACCTTTCATATCGTATGCAACGGCGAACTTGTTCTGGCCGTCATCAGCCGTCGTATAAACGCTGAACTGGTTATCCGTCCCGAAAGTCGTTTTGTCATGACAGGCAGACATCGCGAATTTGCACCACGTGTCCCAGACACCGCCGAAATCCGAGAAATACGAGAGGAACGAAGCACTTCCTTCTTTGTAAATCACGCCTTCGAACTCCAACGAGCCGTCTACATCCGTTGCCAGAGTTTTACCCCACAGGTATCCGTCGGAACCAAGTTCCACCTCACTGAAAGATATTGTTTCGAGCTGGGGGGGGGTCGGCATCTTATCGTCGTCCGAGCAGGCGGCAAAAGCAAAAGCGGCAAAGGCCAACAGTAAAAGTTTTTTCATCTTTCGTTTGTTTTATGTGCATAAAATAAAAAAATCCGGTTCCGAACTCCCGGAATCGAATCCCCCATTTCATGCAACCGGACGCGCACCTATAAATAAAGCCGCCCTCCTGCAACAAACGCCGACACTGCCGTGTCTCCGTCCGAAGCGCTCCGTTCTCCGCAGAGCTTGCCCGAAAATAAGGATCCTCCCACCGGGAGATGCAAGGCAGGTCTTCTGGCTCGTTCCAGCCGCAACGCCTTCCCAGTCCAAAGACCAGTGGCTAAAAGAGTGTTGCGGCAATCGACGGAACATACAGCAGCGGGAACTGCTGCCGAATTACACGGCATTCCCATTTAATCACACGGGGCCTTGCCCGGCCCTTTGTGAACCATTGCGGTGCAAAGTTAAAAAATAAATTCTTATCTTTGCCGACGCTAACAAAAATTCAGCAAAAATATGAAGCACGCATACGTATTTCCCGGACAGGGTGCACAGGCGGTCGGTATGGGCAAAGACCTTTACGACAACGTCCCCGAAGCAAAGGAGCTTTTCGAAAAAGCCAATGATATCCTCGGTTTCCGTATCACGGACATCATGTTCGCCGGTACGGACGACGAGCTCAAGCAAACCAAAGTGACGCAGCCCGCCGTATTCCTTCACTCGGTAATCATGGCCAAGGCGCGCGGCGTGAAACCCGACGCT
>OGPO01000879.1_pt1 | contig 22132 bp, 18 predicted proteins | sample 1553041 | NCBI WGS metagenome assembly OGPO01 (sample SAMEA2580281, study PRJEB22360) | human gut metagenome | biome: human gut; feature: human-associated habitat; material: faeces | place: Denmark | collected 2008/2010 | reverse complement strand
AGATATTGACAGATTTTCTTTGTTCAAAGACAGGAAAAGCACTGTATGATGAGAAAACAAAGCTGTGGTGCAATGGTCCGGCATATATAGCTGAATTGTATAGGGAAGAGTTAAAGAAATTCGGATATCAGATTTGAGATGAATGCATATCCAGATGGTGTTAAAAACTTCCGCTATTATATCGTTGTGACAACTAAATATTTCAAAAACGCTGAGGTCAGCATTTCCTAATCATAGGACAACGACCTCAGTTTTTTTATACCTAGGAATCGGCATTCATGAATCAGCCGGTTCTTTTTGTTTACAGAAAAATGAAGGAGAACGACAAAGTGAGCAGAGCAAAAAATCCGAAATATGAATCCATGTCACTGGAAGAATTGAAGGCAAATATGGAAAAGAGCAGACAGGAACTGGAGGTTGCAATCCACAACAAAAACCTTCTGGAGCAGAGAAAAAAGTTAGTGGAACGCAGGGAACGCTCCCACCGGCTGATTGTCAAAGGGGCAGAGTTTGAGAAAGCGTTTCCGTTGTCCAGAGATCTGGAGCAGGAAGATGTTCAGAATATAATGAACCAGCTGCAGAACAGCAGTTACAACAAGAGTATTGTGCGGCAGACTTATATCTCAGCGTCACAAAAAGACCGACAACAGATTGCAGAAGCGGTTAAAAAAACAGAGAAGGGAGATGACAGTTAATGGCATTGTATCATTTTTCAGTAAGACATGTATCCAGAGGGAAAGGGCAGATGGTGGTTGCTTCCGCAGCCTATATTTCCGGGCAGAGGATTTATGACGGTTATTACAATAAGATACATGACTATACAAGCAAGTCGGGCGTGGTATTTACAGAAATTCTGACACCGGAGTATGTGCCGGAGCGTATGACAGACAGGGAAACACTCTGGAACGAGGTGGAGCATGTAGAAAGGAACAACAAGGCGCAGCTTGCCTATTCGTTTGACATTGCCCTGCAGAATGAACTGACACTTGAGGAAAATATAAGACTGGCGAAAGAATTCTGCCAGGAGCAGTTTGTGGTATGTGGCATGATCGTGGATCTGGCAGTCCATGAGGGAAAATCGGATAATGAAGAAGAGCCGGATAATCCACATTTCCATGTGCTTGCCCCAATCCGTCCTTTTACAGAGGAAGGAATCTGGGGCAATAAACAGAGACGGGAATATATTCTTGATGAGGATGGAAACCGGGTGAAGGACGCGAAAGGAAAAGATATGTTCAATGCTGTTTCTACTACCGGTTGGAATGATCCCGAACTTTTAAAAGAATGGCGGCGGGCATGGACAGAGAAAGTAAATGGGAAATTCCAGGAGTGCCACATGGCAGCCAGAATCGACCACCGTTCCTACAAAGAACAGGGGATTGACCTGATCCCGACCATCCATGAGGGATATGAAGTCCGGGCAATGGAGAAAAAGGGAATCAAAACGGTAATCGGAGAACTGAACCGGGCAATCCGGCAGTTCAACCAGATGTTTATTTCTCTGAAAGAATCTATTCAGTGGATGAAGACAGCTTATGAGGAAATGAAAGCAGAGCTAGATCGCAGACAGAACCCTACACTTCTGGAGAGTTTGCAGGATTATTATGATAAAAAGACACAGGGTAGACCGCCGTTACCAAATTTCTATGCGGAGATGAAACGGAGAGGGAAGAATCTCTCCAATTTACAGGAGTTTTCAAAATCCATCAATTATCTTCAGACCCATCAGATAGAGACGATGGATGACTTGCAGGAACGGATTGAGGAACTTAATGGTGTTGTTTCTGTCAGCAAAAAAGAAATTTCCGAAAAGCGGAAACAGTTAAAGGAACTGGAGAATCTGGAAAAGATGGCAGAGGTGATTAAAACAAACCAGCCATTGATTGATGAGTATAATCGTTTCTATTTTCAGAAAAGACGGGAGAAATATTATCAGCAGCATAAAAAAGAAATCAATTATTACCGCAAATGTGAACGGGAACTAAAACAGCATCTGGATCAAAATGGAAAGGTGCCTACTGCCAGATGGAAACGAGAGAAAGAAGAACTCCAGGCGGTGATCGAAGAGCTGAAAGCAGACAATCAGCCGTATCAGGAAGAACTTGCGTTTGTAAAAAAGGTACAGAGCTGTGCAGACATTGCCAGACGTGACCGGGAAATGGCAGAAGCAGATACTTCCGGGCGTTCAGAAGAAAAAAGGGAGAAGCAGGTGAAATTCCCGGTATTTTATGGAGTTCAGACGGAAGATATTCTTGAAGAAAATGGAAAAGCAGAGCAACAGCCGGTGAAGCAGTCGGAGCAGAAGACAGAAAAGAAGACTTCTCTTCTGAGAAAACTGGATGAAAAAAAGAAAGAGTGTGCAGAGCGTGATGCAAAACAACAGGCAGTGAAGAAAAAACGGAACCATGAGATGAGTTTATAACAGTCTGTCAGCAGGACAGATGGGAAAGGATGAGGAAAATGCAGTATACAGAAGAACAGATTACAAGAGCCAACCAGACCAATCTTGTTTCTTTTCTGAACGCACAGGGGGAACAGTTGGTGAAAAGTGGCAGGGAATATCGTTGGAAAAAGCATGACAGTGTAACGGTATCCGGTAACCGGTGGTATCGTCACAGTCAGGGCAGGGGCGGCTATCCGGTGGATTTTGTGATGGAATTTTACAACGCTACATTTCCGGAAGCAGTTAAAAAGTTAATCGGGGAGGAAGGCGAAGGCAGGAACAGTACCTGCCCCGCCCCGTCCCCTGACTTCCGGTTACCAGAGAAAGAGGAAAATAATGAGAAAATCATCAGATATCTGACAGAAAACAGAGGGATTGAAAAGAATCTGGTGGAGGAATGGATCAGCAGTGGGGATATTTATGAAGAAAAGAAGCACCATAATGTGGTGTTTGTTGGCAGGGATGCAGACGGTATTCCCAGATATGCCCATTGCAGGGGAACAAGTGAAATAAAATACAGGGGAGATGTGGCTGGATCTGATAAATCTTGCGGATTCTGTCACAGAGGGACGGATAATCAGTTGTTTGTGTTTGAAGCAGCCATTGATCTGCTTTCTTTTATCCAACTATTTCCCAAAGACTGGAAAAAGCGGAGCTACCTGAGTCTGGGTGGCATTTCCGGTGTGGCACTGAGGGCCTTTCTTTCTGAACGCCCTCAGATTACTTCTGTATTCCTGTGCCTGGATAATGACCAGGCAGGGAATGAAGCCTGTGAGAAACTGGCAGAAGAAATCCCGGACGGATACAGTGTCATCCGTCTGAAACCGTCCCGAAAGGACTGGAATGAAATCCTTTGCGATAAAAATGCAGACAGGAAGAAAGCAATCATTGAAACAGTTACAATGAAAGCACCAGAGAAGGAAGAATTGGTGCCAATGCTGTGTTATGAAGACATTGAGCAGACCAGCGTAGAATGGCTGTGGTTTCCCTATTTGCCATTTGGAAAACTGACGATTATCCAGGGCAATCCGGGAGAGGGAAAAACTTATTTTGCCATGATGCTGACCGCAGCCTGCACGAACCGGAAGACTTTCCCGAATATGGAAGAAATTGAACCTTTCAATGTGATCTATCAGACCGCCGAAGATGGCATGGGAGATACGATCAAGCCGAGACTGGTAGAAGCAGGTGCCGACCTGAGCCGGGTGATGGTCATTGATGATACAGAGGAAGCACTGACATTATCCGATGACCGTATTGAAAAGGCTATCCGTCAGAATCAGGTCAGACTTTTAATCATTGATCCGGTACAGGCTTTTATCGGTGCAGATGTGGATATGAACCGGGCAAATGAAGTCCGTCCGGTATTCCGGAAACTAGGGATGATCGCAGAGCAGACAGGCTGTGCGATTGTGCTGATCGGACATCTGAACAAATCTTCCGGGACACAGAGCACCTACCGGGGACTTGGCTCCATTGACATCATGGCGGCAGTGAGGAGCCTGATCTTTATCGGAAAAGTAAAAAAAGACCCGACCACAAGGGTTCTGCTCCATGAGAAAAGTTCCCTTGCACCTCCGGGTGAGACGATGGCATTTAAACTTGGAGATGAAGAAGGCTTCCGATGGGTGGGAGCTTATGAGATTTCTGCCGATGAATTGTTAGATGGGAAAGAAGGAAAGCCGACAGAGACAAAACTACAAAGAGGGGCAAAGCTGATTCAGGAGCTTTTGACAGACGGAAACACGATCACCATCCGGGAAGTGGATGAAAAAGCAAAGGCACAGGGGATTTCCCAGAGAACCATGCGTGAAGTAAGAAGCCGGATGAAAGAAGAACTGGATTATCAGATGAATGAAAAGCAGGAAAATACTATTCGATTAAAAAAAATAAAAGAGAATGGGTGACGGCAGGATTTTGGAGTAAACGGCAGTCTTTATAGATACCCTATCTGCCGCCTGCCGTTTGCCAGTGCAAGGCAATCGAACGAAAACAGTAGGTATCCATACGAAAATAAAAAAATGAAACCAACAGTCTGGGCAGTTAATCTGTAAAAATGGATTAGCTGCTCTTTTTTTGCAAAAAATGGAGGGTTTACAATGGCAGCGAAGAAGAAAATCATCAATATCAAAGTATATTTTGACGGTGATCAGGACGCAAAAGAAGTATTTGCCGAGGTGATTGCACAGAAAATACGTGACACGAAAACAAAAGATAAACTTGCAATAATGAAAGATAAGCAGTATAATGATTATGAGTTCAGTAATCTGAAATCTGCGTAGGATGTGCAACGTAACGGAGGTATCAGATGAACAACAGATATATGAGTAACAATATAGACAGAAATGCAACATGGAGAGTTGGCGTATACTGCCGACTTTCCAAAGATGACGAACTGACCGGAGAGAGTGCCAGCATCTCCAACCAAAGGGACATTCTGGTGAATTACTGTCAGTCACAGGGCTGGCAGGTGGTGGATGTGTTTCAAGACGATGGTTATACAGGATTGAATACAGACCGACCGGACTTGCAGAGACTTCTCAAAGCCTGTGAAAAAGGACTGGTGAATCTTGTGATTACCAAAGACCAGAGCCGACTGGGACGAAATCATGTACAGACAGGATTTCTGATGGAGGAGTTTTTCCCCAAGCATGGAGTAAGGTATATCGCATTATACGACAATGTGGATACCTTTGACGGGGACAATGAGATTGCTCCGTTTAAGAACGTGCTGAATGAGATGTATTCCAGGGATATTTCCAAGAAAGTTCATGCTTCCTACCACCTGCAGGCAACCAAGGGGAAGTTTACAGGCGTTGTTCCACCATTGGGATATCAGAAAGACCCGGAGGAAAAGGGACATCTTCTGATTGATGAGGAGACAGCACCGATTGTCCGGAAAATTTTTCAATGGGCGGTGGATGGTCATGGGATCAACTTCATATCCAGAGAACTGGAACGCCAGCAGATTCCATGCCCTACCTGGTGGCACAGGAAACGGGGACTTCGCACTTACTACACCAAATGGGAAAAGAAAGATCCGGAGAATGGGAAATTTGTCTGGGATGAATCTTATCTCAAGTCCCTGCTGATGAATCCGGTGTACTGTGGTGACATGGCTTCCCAGAAACGGTACTACCGTTTTAAGATTGGCAATCAGGGAGATAAAGCACCGGAGGATTGGATTACAGTCAGAAATACCCATGAAGCAATCATTCCGCAGGATGTATTTGATCTGGTACAGGCGAAGATGACAGGCAGGAAACGTCAGACAGAACAGGGAGAATACAGCATGTTTGCCGGATTGCTCCGCTGTGCAGAGTGTGGCGGTGCATTGACATTAAAGAAGACGCATACCAAAGATCAGCATGAAGTTTATACCTGTTCCACCTATATCCATAAGGGAAAAGCACACTGCACTCAACACCGGGTGGACGCTGATGATCTGTATGATGCAGTCCTTATCAGAATCCAGGAATGTGCAAAAGCAGTTACCGGAGACGGAACAGAACTGGAAAACCGGGTGAAGGAGTTATGCGAAGAAGATACACAGGGACACAGAGACAGTCTGGAGAAGCTGGTATCAAAACAGAAAGACCGCCTGGAGACATTAGACCGGTTGATTGCAAAACTGTATGATGATCTAATTAATGACAAGATTACAGAATCTGTTTTTGATAAGATGTTGGAGAAGACACAGAAAGAGCAGACAGACATCAAAAAGGAACTTTCCCAGAACCAGAGTGTGCTGAATACAGAAGAAAAACTGGATGCACAGTCCCAGCAGTGGATTGAGGATATCAGCGAGTATGCGGACATTAAAGAACTGGATGCCAATCTTCTGAACCGACTAATCAGTAAAATCGTTATCTCAGAACCGCAGGAGAAAGACGTAACAGAGAATTACCGCCGCACTCCTGAAATGGTCACAATGGAAATTCATTTCAATTTAAAACCAATACCGGAGCTTGGAACCATCGAAAGAGGTTCCGGCTCCCATAAATAAGAAAATCTATCAAAATTTAATCTATTTTAATCTTTTCAAGGCTTATTTCGAGCCAATATTTTCTCATAAAAGACATAAAACAGCTTATGAGTGGCGGTGGCATCATCATTGTGGCACAGACGGTAATTCCACAGCTTACCACACTGTTCTCATAATTCATGGGCGGGATCATTGATAAGATTACTGAATTCATAAAGGAACTGTTGCAGGGATGGGTGCTGACAAACTTTGAAACCATGTTTACCGATGTCAATGACAAGGTAGGCACGATTGCAGGGGAGGTCAGCAAAACTCCCAGCACTTGGAACTCCGGTATTTTTGACATGATAAAAACCCTGTCCGATAACGTGATGATTCCCATAGCGGGAATGATCATCAGTTTTGTACTCGTCTACGAGCTTATTTCCATGGTTATTGACAAGAATAATCTGCATGACTTCAATACGGCAATTTTTATCCGTTTTTTTATGAAAGCGTGTATTGCAGTCATGCTGTTAAGCAAGACTTTTGACATTGTAATGGCGGTATTTGATGTGGGAAGCCATATCGTCAATTCCGCAGCGGCAGCAATCAGCGGGGAAACTAGTATTGATGTTTCAAGTACGCTGCAGACGATGTTCAATGAGCAGTTTTCGGAAATGAGCATAGGTGAGCTGTTGGGACTTGGAATGGAGACCATGATCGTCAGTTTATGTATGAAAATCATGTCAGTCCTTATCACCGTCATTCTTTATGGGCGAATGATTGAAATATATCTTTATGTATCAGTAGCACCCGTTCCCTGTGCAACCGTAACCAACCGGGAATGGGGAACGATAGGAACTAATTATTTTAAGGGACTTTGTGCCCTTGCATTTCAGGGATTTTTTATGATGGTGTGCGTCGCAATCTATGCGGTGCTGGTGGCAGGTGTGGCAGTGTCCGACAACCTGCATACGGCACTCTGGTCTGTGGCGGCATATACCGTGATTTTATGTTTTTCCCTGTTTAAGACAGGTTCGCTGTCAAAATCTATCTGGAATGCGCACTAATGGAGGAACGATATGGCAATATCCGTGCAGGTGCCAAAGGATTTGTCCGGGATTAAGACAAAAGTGGCACTGAATTTAACAAAGAGACAGATCATCTGTTTCAGTGGTGCGGCAGTAACGGGCATCCCTCTGTATTTTCTTACGAAGGGACTGATCGGGACATCAGCGGCATCACTTTTAATGATGGGAGCTATGCTTCCATTTTTCTTTTTTGCAATGTATGAGAAAAATGGCTTTCCGGCGGAGAAGATTTTATACTTCATGCTCCGGCAGAAGATACTCACACCGGGCATAAGACCATACCGGTCAGAGAACTTATACAAGCAGTTGGAAGAAAAAGAGAAATTACGAAGGGAGGTTCGTTATCTTGAAGAAAAAGCAAAAGGCAGAACCGGAAAGCCGCAGAAAAAGCAGTTATAAAGGCAATAGCAGGAACAACAGTAAAAGTGGCGGTCTTACCTTTTCAGAAAAGAAGCGTCTTATACAGTTAAAGCATATTTTATCGGGAAAGAGCATTGAGAAAGAAAAGCCGACTACCGCACAAAGGACGATCACTTTTGAAAAGATGTTCCGTGACGGTATCTGTCAGGTCAGCCACCGTTATTATACAAAGATGGTGGAATTTTTTGATATAAACTATTCGCTTCTGGAAGTGGATGAGCAGGCGGATATACTGGCACAGTACAGTAAGCTCATCAATTATTTTGATCCGTCTGTGAAATTTGAACTGGTGTTATTCAACCGGCAGGTCAATGAGCAGGTTCTTACAGAACAGTTTGATATTCCATGGCAGGAGGATGATTTTAACGACATCCGTGAGGAATACACGGAGATGTTAAAGAAACAGGCGGCAAAGGGAAATAACGGCATCATCAAGTCAAAATATCTGATTTTTGGTGTGGAGAGCAACGGCTACAAGGAAGCCAAAAGCCGCCTTAATAACATCGAGAAAGATGTTATACGGAACTTAAATAACATAGGAACCCTTGCGAGGGGACTGGACGGAAAGGAAAGACTGCGCATCCTGCATGAATATTTTAATCAGGATACCATGGAGCCTTTCCGTTTTTCGTTTAAGGATCTGGCAGAATCCGGTAAGTCGGTCAAGGACTATATTGCACCGCCGGGATTTGATTTCCGCTATCCGAACCGCTTTAAGTCGGGAAATATGTATGGCTGTGTATCCTATCTGGGTATTATCGCACCGAAATTTACGGACGAGCTGATCAAGCAGCTTCTTGATATTGATGCCAACCTTACTATCTCCATGCACATGCAGACGGAAGATCCGGTAAAGGCAATCAAGAAGTTAAAAGCGGTCATTTCCAATATCCAGAAAATGAAGATTGAAGAACAGAAAAAGGCAGTCCGAAGTGGCTACGATATGGATATTCTTCCAACAGACATCGTGACTTATGAAAAGGACACGCTGGAATTTCTCGATGATTTGAATACGAGCAACCAGAAGATGATCAACATGACATTCCTTATTACCTGTTATGGCAGAACCAAGCGGGAACTGGAGAGCTTAATGCAGAGGGTGTCCGGTATTATTCAGCAGGCAAACTGTGACCTTAGATGTTTACAGTATTTACAGGAGCAGGGCCTTATGGCATCTGCACCGATTGGGTGTAATGAAACCGGAATTGAGCGTACCCTTTCCACAAAGAGTACCGCAATCTTAGTACCATTCTGCACACAGGAATTATTTATGCCTGCTCCGGCAATCTATTACGGATTAAATGCACTCAGCAACAACATGATTATGGCAGACCGGAAAAGGCTCCGTACACCAAACGGAGTCATACTTGGTACACCGGGAAGTGGAAAGAGTTTCAGCGCAAAGCGTGAGATTTTAAGCTGTTTTCTTATCACAAAGGACGATATTATCATCTGCGATCCAGAGGGCGAGTATTTTGCTCTTGTGGCAGCACTACATGGACAGGTGGTAAAACTTGCCACCAATTCCAAAGACTATCTGAACCCTATGGATATACAGTTAAGCCATAAAGGGGATAAGGAAGCGTTAAAGCTGAAATCCGATTTTATTATTACTCTGTGTGACCTGATTGCAGGAGGCAAGGACGGATTGCAGAATGATGAAAAAGGTATCATCGACGAGTGTATCCGTCATATTTACGATAAGTATTTTGAAAATCCGGTGCCAGAGAATATGCCGCTGTTGGAGGATTTATATGATGCCCTGTTAGCACACAAAAATCCAAAGGCAGAGCGTATCGCAAACAGCCTTGTGCTGTATGTGCATGGTTCCCAGAATTACTTCAACCACCATACCAATGTGGACAGCGGCAACCGTATCATGTGCTTTGACATCAGAGACTTGGGAAATCAGTTGAAAGAGCTAGGTATGTTAATCGTGCAGGATGCGGTTTGGAACAGGGTATCGCAGAACAGGGAGCGAAAGATTGCTACCCGTTATTACTGTGATGAGTTCCACCTTCTTTTGAAGGAGAAGCAGACAGCTATTTATTCCGTGGAAATCTGGAAGCGTTTCAGAAAATGGGGCGGTATTCCGACAGGTTTGACGCAGAACGTGGGCGATTTTCTTCGTTCTGAGGAGATTGAAGGTATTTTGGGTAACAGCGATTTTGTGTATCTGTTAAATCAGAATGCCAAAGATCAGGCAATTCTCGCTGATAAACTGGGACTATCTGATAAGCAGCTTTCCTATGTCACCAACTCCGAGCCGGGAAGTGGTCTGATACTGTTTGACAATGTGGTAATTCCATTTGTAGACAAATATCCGACAGACACCAAGACTTACAGAATTATGAATACCAAGCCGGAGGAATCGGTGCAGAAGGAGGACGCAGTATAAAATGGCAGAAAAAAGACAGAAGAAGCAGGCAGTAAAGGCATTTGAAAAAGAGACATTTTCCAAGGATAAGGAAGTGACTGGAGCAAAACACACAGAACACAGGCAGGATAACACCTTTCCTACGGAAAATCATTTTCATGCCAATGAGAAGCCTGTGAGCAATCTGCCACGGGATGCGAACCATGGCAGTGATACAAAAAATGTAACTTCTGGTCACAATGTCCAAAAGTCGGAAACTGGAGCAGAGAGAAAAACGGGCAATAAAAAGAAATATTACCGTCAGTTGAAACAGCAACAGAACACTTCTGGTCACAATGTCCAGAAGTCAGAAGCCGATGCGGAAAAGGCATTCTTAAAGGAAAACAGTTTCATGCAGGAGGAACAGCCGGGGGATTCTGACAGCACGATGGAAAATGAGGTTCATGTCAGGGACACCTACCAACGGTCTGAGGAAAAAGGAAAATATCACAAAGGGCATGTGAAGAGAGAACACGCACACAGAGAGCGTGCGAAGTCAGAAAATACAAAGCAGTCCGATTATGGAGATTTCCAGACAAAGGATGCCACATTTTCGCAGGGGCAGGCGGAAGAATTTACCGACAAAAAAGTACAGAAGGCTTTTGATAAGTCGGAAAAGAGTCGTCAGAAGTTGCAGAAAGCAAAGGACAAGATGCCGAAAAAGCGGCAGTATGAGATGAAACGTGTCTTTGATGAACAGAACGGAAAAGCAAAATATATCGTTGTTCCGGTGGATGTGGAGAAGCCATTTAAGCAGGATGGTCTGGGAAAGACTGCGGTTCATAAGCTGCAAACGGAAAATATGTATTTTGTGCATCGAAAGATTGCAGAGACAGAAAAGGATAATTCTGCGGTTGAGGGTGCACACAAGACGGAACAGCGAGCCGAGGATATTTACCACTATATGAAGTATCACCGCAAGAGCAAGGCACAGAGAAAGCGTGACCGATTAGAGCGATTGCAGAAAAAACAGGTCACAGCGGATATGAAGCTAGAGTATGAGAAATTTATCAGTGAAAATCCACATCTAAATGGCAACAGTCCAAAGAAGCAGTTGCAAAGGCAGCTACAGAAACAGCGCATCAAGCGTGAGTATGCCAAGGCAAGGCGGGCAGGAGCAGAAGCCAAGACTGCAAAAGAAGCATTTACCAAAACAGCAAATACCGCAACCGGGATTGCAAAGAAGTTACAGGAAATTGCCACGAAAAATAAAACACTCATTATCACAGTCGGTATTTTTGCACTTATGCTCATTATGATCATGTCGGCATTATCAAGCTGTGGTTCCATGTTTACCGGAACTGTGACAACAACGATGGCAAGCACTTATCTGAGCCTTCCGGCAGAGATTGATGCGGCAGATTTATCTTTTACAGAAAAGGAAATGGAGCTGCAAAACAAGATTGACCGGATTGAAACTGATTATCCGGGATACGATGAATACGATTATAACCTTGGTGCAATCGGGCATGATCCATATACGCTGATCAGTTATCTTTCCGCAGTCCATACGGAATTTACTGCCGCAGGGATGGAGAGTGAAATTCAGGAATTATTTGATGCCATGTATTCACTCACTACTGAGGACGTAGAGGAAACACGGACAAGGACAGTCACAAAGACCGGAACCAGAATAGTAACAAATCCGGACGGGACTACCCGTACCGAGGAATACGAGTATGAGGAGGAAGAAGAATATACCGTAACAATTCTTCGTGTCACACTTACGGTCACACCGCTTGAGAGCATTGTAGCCGGACGCATGGACAGCGAACAGACGGAAATTTTTGGAGCCTATACGGAGACAAAAGGCGGCTTACAGGTCTTTGCTTCTCCGGTTGATTATTACTGGTATTACTATATCAGCAGTTATTATGGCTACCGGAAAAATCCAAACACAGGAGACGAGGAGATTCACAGGGGTGTGGATATAGCAGTACCGACTGGAACCATGGTACATGCAGCACATGACGGAACGGTTATGGAAGCGGCTTACGATTCCTATTATGGGAATTATGTGGTGATTACGGACAGTAAGGGATATACCACAAAATATGCCCACATGGATAGCTTAAATGTGTCCGCAGGACAGAGTGTCAAAAAGGGTGACGATATAGGCAAAAGCGGAAATACAGGAAGCAGTACCGGAAGCCACCTTCATATCGAATGTTTGTATAACGGGGAGTATTATAACCCGTTATTTTACTTTGAAGCAGGAGAGCAGACCATTTATGGGGAAACACCGGGCGGCACCGGAGGAGGAACCGGCAATGTGATACCACCGGAATCTTATGATGATGCAACCGTACAGGCACTTATGACAGAAGCCAACAAATATCTTGGTATGCCATATACCTTTGGTGGCACACCGCCGTCAAGTTTTGACTGTTCAGCGTTTGTCTGCTGGGTATTTTCCAACAGTGGGGTGCATGACCTGCCACGAACCACGGCGCAGGGCATTTATGACCAGTGTACTCCGGTGTCAGCGGCAGATGCAAAAGCAGGGGATATTATCTTTTTTACCGGGACATATAATGCAGGGCGTCCGGTTACGCACGTTGGCATCTATTGTGGAAACGGTACAATGGTGCATTGTGGCGATCCGATTCAGTACACATCCATCAACACTTCTTATTGGCAGAGTCATTTTTACGGCTTTGGAAGATTAAATTAACGGAGGGAGGAAACACAGGTTGTCAGTAGAGAGAATCAATTCACAGCTTAACAAGGTCAGGGAACAGATCGCACAGTTGCAGGAGAAGGAAAAAGACCTTGCAGAGCAGAAACAGATGGCAGAGGATGCCGAAACCATGAAGATCATAAAAAAATATAAAATTTCATCCGAGCGTTTGCAGATGTTAAACAGGCTCAGTGAGGATGAAGTCAGAAATTTATTACAGAAACGGGAACAGGAAAAGGAGGGTTCGACTAATGGAAAAGAAGAAGTTATCCGTTAAGGCACTGATGTCCATTGTTCTGTCGGCAATACTGTTTTGTATGCCGGCAGGGGCATTTTTCGCTAACAGGGCAAATACAGTGGAGGTTCATGCGGAGAATACTGCAGAACAGCAGACAGAGAGTACAGGGAACACGGTTACACCCGGCAATGGCAAGGAAGAAAATGCCGGGGATGGAAAAACAGAAGATTCTACAGAGGGCACAGCGAAAGGAACAACGGAAGAAACAGAGCTAGCGAAGTGTACCTGTACGGAGAAGTGCAGCCAGTATGAGGTGGACAAGGATTGTGCAGTATGCAGTAAAGACTACAAGGAATGTGCCTATGTAAATCCCAGTGTAAAAATAACAATCGCCACACCGACAGGATGGCATAACGATACCACAAAGGTACATATTTCGGTGGAAGATACGGTAAAATCCGGCAACTTTACAATCCAGAAAGTACAGGCAAAAGTGGCGCAGAATGGAAGCTGGACGGACATTACAGAGGATATGTATGTGGAGATTTCCGAGAACAGCACCATTTATGTGCAGGTCACTGACCAGAAGGGAAAGACCTATGAGAAAAACCGTTATATCAAGTGCTTTGATTTCACGAAGCCTACCTTGAATGCGGCAGTCAGTGACGGTCTTTTGAGTATTCAGGCACATGATACGGATTCCGGTATCAAGGCAATCTATGTGAACGGCTATGAATTTACGGAGCATACGAATGGGGCAGTGAATATCCGCCTGCAACAGTTTGATGCCGGGTATCAGTATTTTACGATTTCCGCTATGGACAATGCAGGAAATATATCGGAGATTTACAAAACTGCCAATCCTTATTACACCGATCCGGAGACGAAGGACAGCAATGAAAAAGATCCGGCAGAACAGCTTCCGGTGGATGCGTCTGCAACTAAGCCTAGTTCCGCAACAGCACAGGTTACGGAGCATACCAAAACAGACAGCAATGGGAATACCCTTTCCGAGACAGGAACCGGAACAGGCACTTCATCCACGAAACAGGCTCCGGGTACAGGAGACACCACAGACAGTGCAGATAAAAGCAGTGAAAGCAGTACATCGGAGCAGGGCAAAGAGTTTTATACGATCCAGACTGCTTCGGAAAAGGTGTTTTATCTTGTAATAGATAGGGACGGTGACGAGGAAAAGGTATATTTCCTTACGGAAGTGAGTGAAAATGACCTGCTTAACACCACATACGATAACAGTGAGACACTTCCGAAAAATTCTGCCGCACTGGAGTCGGCAATCCCGGTCAAGGATGCAGCTCTTGACAACAACAATACCGATGCCACAGGAAATAAGAAACAGGATGCGGAAACAGTTGAAGAAAATACCGAGGATAGTACCGAGGAAGGCAGTGAGCCGGAAACCACAGAACAGAAACAGGATGGTTCCGGCTTTTCCTATTTTATCATGGGGATTGCTGCGGCAGCCGTAATTGGCGTGGTTTATGTCATAAAAGCAAAGAAGAAAAAGGAAAACTTCATTGACGATGATGAGGATGAGCTTGAGGACGATTACGAAGAAGATTACTACGATGAGGACGGGGAAGAAGCTGATCCGGACGAAGAATTTATGAAAAACACGGATGCTGAGGAAACAGATACAGAGAATGAGGAGGAATAAAAGATGCAGTTAGTGATCGCAGAGAAGCCAAGTGTGGCACAGAGCATTGCAGGTGTGCTTGGTGCAACAGAACGTAAGGACGGATATATGGAGGGCAATGATTATATAGTGTCATGGTGTGTGGGACATCTGATCGAACTGGCACAGCCGGAAAGCTATGATGAAGCCTTGCAGAAATGGACATACGAGAGCCTTCCGATCATCCCGGATACATGGCAGCATGAGGTTAAGAGCGATACAAAAGCGCAGTATAAGGTGCTGTATCAGCTCATGCACGATAACAGGGTGGACTCCGTAGTGTGTGCCACCGATGCCGGAAGGGAGGGAGAGCTGATCTTTCGCCTGACCTACAACATGGCAGGGTGCAGAAAACCGATGAAACGATTATGGATTTCTTCCATGGAGGAGAGTGCTATCCGTGACGGCTTCCATAATCTTCGCCCAGGCAGCGACTATGATAACTTGTATCATTCAGCATTATGCAGGCAGGAAGCAGACTGGCTTGTCGGTATCAACGGCACAAGGCTCTTTACGGTGTTATATGGCGGCAAGGCATTGAAGGTGGGGAGGGTGCAGACACCCACCCTTGCCATGCTGGTAGACCGTGAAGCAAAGATTATGAATTTTAAAAAGGAAGCCTACTATGTGACACATATCTTGGGAAATGGTCTGGATGCAGTATCGGAGCATATCCGTGACAAAGCAGAAACAGAAAAAATTGCAGGAGCCTGTGCAAACGGACAGGCTCTTGTGACCGCCGTGGTTAAGGAAGAAAAGTGGATTGCACCGCCGAAGCTCTATGACCTTACCACGTTACAGAGGGATGCCAACCGCTTATTTGGTTTTACAGCAAAGCAGACTTTGGAATATACACAGAGCCTTTATGAGAAAAAGCTGGTGACATATCCGAGAACAGACAGCCAGTATCTTTCCGATGACATGGAGGGGACAGCAAGAAATGTGATCGAAGCGATTTTCAATTCCTTGTTGTTTGAGCAGAATATCATGTTCAACCCGGATGTGAAAAAAGTATTGAACAGCAAGAAAGTAACAGACCACCATGCAATTATCCCGACAATGGAGATCGTAAAGCAGGACTTAAAGGCGATACCGGAGAGTGAAATGAAGATACTTTCCCTTTGCGCTAACCGCCTGCTCTGTGCCACTGCCGAGAAACATATTTACAATTCCACCAAAGCAGAACTTATCTGTACTGGAATGGTTTTCAAGGTATCCGGCAAAGAAATTTGGAAAAATGGATGGAAAGATTTCGAGGACTTTTTCAAAAATTCCTATAAGACCACGGAAGATAAGAAAGACTCCGATGATACAAAGAAACTGCCGGAGCTGACCGAGGGCATGACAATAACAGTTGAAGATACCAGAGTATCGGAACATTTCACACAGCCACCAAAACACTTTACAGATGTGATATTTTGTGAGCGTAAGGAGTGGATAGGAATTGAAGAAAGGAGTTCAGCATGAGAAGAAAAAAAGATAGAAGCAATGGCATTACTGCTTTGTATGAAAGACTGTCTCGTGATGACGATAATGCTGGCGAGAGTAATAGTATCGTTCATCAAAAGCAAATGCTTGAAGATTATGCTATAAAACATGGCTTTACGAATCTTGTTCATTTTACCGATGATGGTTGGAGTGGAGCAACTTTTGACAGACCTTCATGGAACAGACTTGTTGAAGGTGTTAAAAACGGAGAAATCACTGCCTGTATCTGCAAGGATATGTCCAGAATTGGCAGAGATCATCTGCAAGTAGGTTTTTTCACTGACATTCTGTTTAGAGAAAAGGAAGTTCGATTTATAGCAATCAATAATGGTATTGACAGTGACCGTCAAGAAACCAGTGAGTTTGCCCCTTTTCTGAATATCATGAATGAGTGGTTTGTCAGGGATACAAGTAAGAAAATTAAAGCTGTACTGAAATCCAGAGGTTCTTCCGGCAACGCTCATACAAGTAATATCCCACCATACGGCTATTTGAAAGACCCAGAAAACCCCGACCATTGGATTATTGATGAAGAAGCTGCTGAAGTAGTCCGCAGAATTTATCGTATGACTATTGAGGGAAAAGGACCTTATCAGATAGCAAGAGAACTTTCAGAAGAAAAAATTGAAAGACCATCTTATTATCTTGGCAAAAAGGGACTTGGAAATCATGCAAGCAACTATGACAAAGAAAATCCGTATATGTGGCGAGGAAATCAGGTTACTACTCTGATTGCCCGACCAGAGTATATCGGAAAGACTGTCAACTTCAGGACATTCAAAAATTCCTATAAGGACAAAAAGACGAAAAGGGCAGATAAGGAAGATTGGGTGGTTTTTGATGATACACAAGAGCCTATTGTCGATGAAGAAACATGGATGCTTGCTCAAAAGTTAAGACAGAATGTAAGAAAAGCAGACCCTATGGGTGAGCCTAATGTTCTAAACGGAAAGATTTACTGTGCTGACTGTGGTGCGCCGATGTATAATCACAGGCAACGAAAAGGGCGTGAAAGAATATACTATACTACCAAAGGCGAAAAGCGGATAAGCCATTCAAATCCGGCAGATTGTTATGAATGTTCCACTTATAATCTTGCTTATCAGAAGTATGACCGGCATTGTACTTGCCACCATATTTCAACAAAAGCACTTAAAAGCATCATTCTGAAAACCATACAAGAGACTTGCCATTATGTTTCTTTGAATGAGCAGGAGTTTGTCTATTCTCTGCAAGAAGAATCGGCGATGAAAGATATTGCTGTTTCTGAAACTGTAAAAAACCGCATTGAAAGAAATCAGAAGCGAGTTCACGAACTGGATATGCTTATCAGGAAAATCTATGAAGATAATGTGATTGGAAGATTGCCGGACAGACTTTTTCAGAGTATGCTTACTGATTATGAAAATGAGCAGAACGAGCTGAACAAGATTATTGAGACTGACACCGCTGATATGCAACGAATTATAGGCGGTCAAAATAATGTGGAGCGTTTTCTAAAGCTGGTTAAAAAGTATGAGAACATTACAGAGCTTACTCCTGCCATGATAAATGAATTTATAGATAAAATACTGGTTCACGAGCCACAGGGAAAAGGTGCAGACCGCACCACAGAGGTGGAGATATATCTTAACTATGTCGGGCAATTTCAAGTACCTGTGGAGCAGCATGAACCAACAGAGGAAGAAAGGATTGCTGCTGAAAAAGAAGCAGATCGACTTCGCAGAAAACGAGAATCCAATCGTAAGTATATGAAAAAGATTCGTGAGAAATCAAAAAAATTTGCGGAGCATGAGCGTATAGCAGAAGAAAATAATTCTGATAGCAAGCTGTGTGCTGAACAGAACGCCACAAGCAAATCAAATCGGCAAAAAGTGAAAGGAGAAAAAATAGCATGACAGAATTGAAACCACGAATCCATGACGAAAGCAACGGTCTGGACTATGTTCTTGTGGGCGATTACTATGTGCCGGACTTGAAGCTGCCGGAGGAACACCGCCCTATCGGTATGTGGGGCAGACTGCACAGGACATATTTAGAGCAGTACCACCCTGCAAGGTTCTCTGCCCTCTGTTTATCCGGCGAACTGCATACTTACCTTGCTGACCTGAACGAACAGGCAACGGAAAGGTGCAGCCTTATCATTGAGCAGATGAAACAAGCCGAGGGTGTGACCGAAACCATGAAAGCAGACAATCAGATATTGTGGGTACAGTCCATGAACTCTATCCGTAACCGAGCCGAAGAAATCATCAGACAGGAAATGATTTACTGCTGATTTTATCAAGTCCAAAACCAACAAATTTATATCGTAAACGAAGCGACAGGTATTTCCTTATGAAGTGTCTGTCGCTTTTCATTTATCAAACTTTAAGGAGGAAAACACAATGAAGATGAACCGGAATGAAATGGAAGCCCTTTATGCCTTTGGCTGTCCGAACCTGAAAGCAACTGTTGAGCGTTTGCGTATGGTGGCTGCCCTTGCACCCGATCCAGTGGCGAAGAAGCTGTTTTATATGCTTTCCGTCAAGCTGAGTGCTGAGGGTGTTGAAAGGTGGTATCGCTGCTTTTACTGCAAGCTGCGTGTGTTGAAAAACCATAGGGAGGGCTGCTATGGCGAGACTGACGAAGATTGAGAAAGAAACAATCGTTCTCTTTAATGAGGGCGAGGACAAGGCAAATATCTACACCCACAACGCCGGATTGAAAAAGAGGTTGGCTGCTTTTGCTAAGAAGTACCCTGACCTTTGCCGACTGGAAAAATCCAATGTTCAAGGCGGTGTTTCTTATGAGCTGGCAAAGTCCCGTCTGTCTATCCGTTTCTTGCCGCCTTACAGTGAGGAACGCAGACAGAAAGCCAGCGAATATGCGAAAAAGCATGGGCTGAACAGCCAGCAGGGATAATGTGATAATCAGGGCTGATATGCGGTTAAAATGTCAGGTGCAGACCTGATGTTTTGACCGTTGCCTATCGCCTGTGAGGAAAGTATCGGGGACTATGGATTTTGCAGAAATGTGCGTTACAGGTAAGTAAAAAAACTACTTGATAGAGTGTAAATTGAATTGTTCATATCGGTATGATATAATTTACTGAAATGAAGCAAGAAGGTGGACTTTTGTATGAAAAAATTTTTGAAAATATTGCTAATCATTATAGGAATAGTCTTTTTGATTTTTGCAGCACTGATATGTATTGGACTGTTTGTTGATTATGATGACCATATTGAAAATGGTCGCTATACTTATGTTCCGGAAGATGACAATAAAGACAATGCATATGTCGAATTCAATTTGAGCGATTACGATAAAAAGGATTCTGAACTCATATATTATAGTTCTGTCGAAGAAGCTATTTTGAATTCTCCTTTGAATACTGAAAATGAAGAATTTTCTGTTCCAGAAGATTTTCTTAATCATGTTGATGAAATATTGCATATATGGAATGGCAAACAGTATGATACGATTTTCTATCGGGCAGGAAGCGATAATGATCCCGTTCAAGGTTTTGTGATGGCACGCTGCAAAAAACAGGTGGAGGAAGCAACTGTACAATATGCGTTTATGAATGCTACACCGGTTACAACTAAAGCGGATAGCATTCTTATATCTGATATTACAGAACTAATTCATTCATCTTTAAAATTAAGTGATTTTCAACAGGACTTGAATCCAAATTATCCAGATACCAGATTTGTTTTTGGCTATGCACATGATAAGGAAATTTACTCATTAGAAGTAGAAGGTCAAAAGCCAGATGGTGTTATTGAAATCAATGTATATGACAGAACGATGTATCTATGGTATTATGATGATTTAAAGAGCGACAAGAGAGGAAACAATCTAAGTTATTCAGTAGATATGCCAGAGTAATTTTTCAAATTGTCTAATCTGCCACAACTGAATATGACCGTTAAGGTCAGATGAAGAAACCGATGTATTGAGCGTAAAGCGATCATGCGTCGGTTTTTCTTTTTGCAAAATAGTCCGGTGGACTGTTTTGTAAAACCGAAGGAACTGACAGAGCTTGGGACGGGGCGAAGTCAGTTTGTTCGGGCGGGAGTACAGAGGGTGCAACCCTTTGTGCATGGGTACAGGGAATGCAATACCCCTGTGCAGGTCAAGGGCGGCAGCCTTGCCCAGTTAAGTGGCGTTTCGCCACTTAGTACTGGGTATTACTTGACGCAGAAAGCCGCAAGGAATCAGCTTCGCTGCCCTTCTCCCCTGTCGGGGAAATCAAAAAGAAAAGGAGGAACTCATGTGAAATTAACAAGGCACAATGGACGAGCTGGAAAGAATGGCGTTTATAATCCGAAGCACAATGACCGCAGTTTTGACATTGCCAACAGCGAACACATTGACGAAGAACGAGCCAAACAAAATCTCTATTGGGACTGTTACAATGGCTTCCGCAATTTCAAAAATCCCGATAAGGAAAATGAGCTGTCTGCCACTTTTGAAGATGTGGAACAGCTTTTTTATCGTCAGCGGTATCGTGATTTTGTAACCGGACAAAACGAAAGAAATGTGAAGAACCGACACCCTGAAAGGAATAAGGAAACCGGTGATTTACTCAAAAGCAAAAAGACCTGTCCAGAGGAAACGGTCTATCAGATTGGAACACTTGATAATCATGTTCCACCGGAACTGCTCATTGAGATTGTCACAGAATTTATGGAAATCGTAAATGAGCGTTTCGGCTCTCATGTCCATATCCTGAATTGGGCGCTGCACTTGGATGAAAGCACCCCTCATATTCACGAGCGTCATGTGTTCGACTGTGAAAATCAATATGGAGAGATTGCCCCACAACAGGAAAAGGCTTTGGAAGCATTGGGGTTTGAACTGCCGGAACCGGAGAAGCCAGTCGGAAGAAAAAACAACCGCAAGATGACTTTCGATTCAGCTTGCCGAGTGCTGCTGTTTGATGTGGCGAAAAAGCATGGCTTACAACTGGAAGAAGAACCGGAATATGGTGGTCGTGCATATCTGGAAAAACAGGACTATATTCTTTTCAAGCAAAAGGAGCAACTGGCAGCACAGGAGCAAAAGTTGGAAGAACTCACGATGAAGATTGAAGATGTGGAAGCTTTGGTGGACGAGGTTGCCGATATTGCCTATGACAAGGCGGTTGAGGTCGTTGCTGATACTGTAAAACTGGAAACGCACAAGGAGGATATTAAGCTGGTGGAGCAGTCTAAGGCGTGGGTTCTCTCCCCTGAGCGTAAGGCTTCAAAGAAAGAAGTTGAGTATGCAGTGAAACGATTGGATGGCGTGATTGCCAGAATCACAAATGCTATGAAATCAACTATTCAGAAAATCCAAACTACGCTGATGAAACCGGAGGTCAAAAAAGCCGGAACGGAGCAAATCAAGAAGAAAGCCAAAAGTTCCATTATAGAGCAGTTGAGCCGCAAGAAGAAGGAAATGGCAGAGCGTGAAGTCAGCCGGACAATTCCGGCGAAAAGCAAAAAACAGGATATGGAACTTTAAGGCACTTGCTATTTTCGTTTTGAAAATGACAGGTGCTTTTGCTTTAGGGAGCAGGAAAATATCTTCCATTCTTTAGGTTGATGAAGTATAATGATAGTAAGAAATTTTTTGTAATGACCTTAATCCAATAAGTGATTTTGCAATTATTCAGTAAAGGATGTAATTATATGAAAAAAGTATTGTTGCTTTCCGGTGTGATTATG
>OGPO01000855.1_pt1 | contig 22552 bp, 20 predicted proteins | sample 1553041 | NCBI WGS metagenome assembly OGPO01 (sample SAMEA2580281, study PRJEB22360) | human gut metagenome | biome: human gut; feature: human-associated habitat; material: faeces | place: Denmark | collected 2008/2010 | reverse complement strand
AAAATCTAAATCCTCCATCACTTTTTTCAGGATATAGACAGGATCGTCGTCAGGTAAATGCAATTCGAAGAAACTAAAGTTCATTTTCTGTTGCTCAAACTCAAAAAAATCGTTATAATGATCTTGTTTTAGCATAGTTCTATTTTAACATAAAACGGAAAGGAAGATGGTTGTCGTTAGCCATCTTTTTCTCTTTATAAGGAAAAATTTCAGGGGGCATTGTGACTGGATCGGTGACAATACCCCTGCTTGAGGTCATCTATTTCCCGACACCCCCACTTTTTCTACAATCTGAATCACGGGAGACCCTAAGGTCGTCCCGTGATTCTCTCTTTTACTTGATTCGATTTTATTCTTCTGTCACTTCTTCGTTTTCGTCTTGACTCTCTTCCTCTCCGTTATCCTCGGTCTTTCTGACTTTGGCAATGCTTGCAACACTGACATTATCATCCAGGTTGATTAGTTTGACTCCGGAAGTGATTCGTCCTAACTTGGAGATACCCGTGCACTCGGTTCGAATGATGATTCCCTCCGTATTGATAATCATAATCTCATCGTCTTCATTCACTGCCTTAACTCCGACGACATTTCCGGTCTTTTCGATAATCTTATAGCAGCGAATTCCCTTTCCTCCACGGTTCTGGGATGTAAATTCGTTCATGTCTGTCAGTTTTCCCATTCCTTTTTCCGAAACGATCAGCAGATAATCTCCCTGAGTATTAAGCTGCATTCCAATGATCTCATCCTGATCACTTAAATTCATACCTCGAACGCCCATAGAAGTACGTCCCGTCGGTCTGACATCTGTTTCGTGGAAACGGATACACTGTCCGTATTTGGTGATGAGCAATATATCTTTTTCATTGTCCGTCGTCTTTACCTCGATCAGCTCATCGTCCTCCCGAAGCGTGATGGCCGCAAGCCCTGTCTTTCTAACGTTGGCATAATCCATGATCGGCGTCTTCTTTACTAAGCCTTTCTTGGTCGCCATAAAGAGATACTTTCCTTCCTCGTATTCCTTAATTGGAATGACTGCGGTGATCTTCTCTTCCGGCTGAAGCTGGAGCAGGTTGATAATGGCTGTTCCCCTTGCGGTCCGTCCTGCCTCCGGAATCTCGTATCCTTTGAGCCTGTATACTCTCCCTGTATTAGTAAAGAACATGATATAGTGATGGGTTGAACAGAGAAACAACTCTTCCACATAATCCTCATCAAGCGTCTGCATTCCCTTAATTCCACGTCCGCCACGATTCTGACTTTTAAATGTATCCGAAGTCATTCGTTTAATATAACCAAGTTTTGTCATGGTGATGACGACGTCCTCCCTCGGAATCAGATCTTCCGTGGAAATATCATACACATCAAATCCGATGTGAGTCCTTCTCTCATCCCCGTATTTCTCACTGATTGCGAGAATCTCCTCTTTGATCACACCAAGCAGTAAGTGTCTGTCTGCCAAAATTGCCTTCAGCTCTCCGATCCGCTTCATCAATTCTTCGTATTCCTTCTCCAGCTTCTCTCTTTCTAATCCGGTCAGGGCACGCAGACGCATGTCTACGATTGCCTGTGCCTGTGCGTCGGAAAGCTGGAATTTCTTCATTAATTCTGCCTTTGCAATCTGCACAGTCTGAGAACCACGAATGATACTGATCACTTCATCGATATGATCGAGCGCAATCAGCAGTCCCTGTAAAATGTGGGCACGCTCTTCTGCCTTATTTAATTCATACTGGGTGCGTCTCGTAATGACTTCTTCCTGATGTTTCAGGTAATACCCAAGCATATCTCGAAGATTCAGCACTTTCGGCTCGCCGTTTACAAGAGCCAGCATAATGACTCCAAAGGTATCCTGGAGCTGTGTATGCTTATAGAGCTGGTTTAAAATGACGTTTGCATTGGCGTCACGGCGCAGCTCGATACAGATTCTCATTCCTTCCCGGCTGGACTGGTCACTCAGATCCACGATACCATCGACCCGCTTTTCCTTCACCAGATCTGCGATTTTGGAGATCAGTCTTGCCTTGTTTACCATGTACGGCAGCTCTGTCACGATAATACGGCTCTTTCCATTTGCCATAGTTTCGATATTGCTGACAGCACGAACTACAATTTTTCCCCGTCCGGTGCGGTACGCCTCGTTGATTCCTCTCGTACCTAGGATCGTCGCTCCGGTCGGAAAGTCCGGCCCTTTTACAATCTTCATAATGTCTTCGATGGATGTCTCCTTATTCTCCATCTGATCATCAATAATCTTCACTACCGCACCGATCACTTCCCGCAAATTATGGGGTGGAATATTGGTTGCCATACCGACGGCAATACCGGACGTTCCGTTGACAAGCAAATTCGGAAATCTTGCCGGAAGTACGACTGGCTCTTTCTCCGTTTCGTCAAAATTTGGCTCAAAGTCCACAGTATTTTTATTGATATCTGCGGTAAGCTCCATAGAAATCTTACTGAGCCTTGCCTCCGTATAACGCATAGCCGCCGCCCCGTCACCGTCTACAGAACCAAAGTTTCCATGTCCATCCACAAGTGGATATCTGGTAGACCAATCCTGAGCCATATTAACGAGTGCTCCATAAATAGAACTATCACCGTGCGGATGATATTTACCCATCGTATCGCCTACAATACGGGCACATTTACGGTGCGGCTTATCCGGACCATTATTCAGCTCGATCATTGAATACAGGATTCGTCTCTGTACCGGTTTCAGGCCGTCTCTTACATCTGGAAGCGCACGGGAGGCGATAACGCTCATGGCATAGTCGATGTACGACTCCTTCATTTTTTTCTCAAGATCGATCTCCTCGACCTTATCAAAGATAGTATCTTCCATTGCTTATCTCCTTTTCCTATACATCCAGATTTTTCACGTATTTTGCATTTTCCTCGATGAATTCACGCCGCGGCTCAACCTTGTCTCCCATCAGGGTCGTAAAGGTCAGATCCAGTTCCGAGGACGTCTCCTCATCCATTGTCACACGAATCAAAATCCGCTGCTTAGGATCCATGGTCGTCTCCCATAACTGATCGGCGTCCATCTCACCCAGACCTTTGTATCTCTGAATTTTATTGTTCTGGTCACGTCCCACTTCCTCAAGGATATTGCTGAGTTCCTCGTCGCTGTATGCATACCATACCTTTTTATTCTTCTCAAGCTTATAAAGTGGCGGTTTTGCAAGATATACATGGCCCTCTCTGATCAGATCCGGCATAAACCGGTACAAAAATGTCAAAAGCAACGTGCTGATATGCGCCCCGTCGACGTCGGCATCCGTCATAATAATAATCTTATCATAACGCAGTTTCGTAATATCAAAATCCTCATGGATTCCTGTCCCGAATGCGGTAATCATCGCTTTGATTTCCGCATTGGCATAAATCTTATCAAGCCGTGCTTTTTCCACGTTCAAAATCTTACCGCGCAACGGCAGGATCGCCCGGGGCCTCCGTTCTCTGGCCGTCTTGGCAGAACCACCGGCAGAGTCTCCCTCTACGATATAGATTTCACAGTTCTTCGGATCCTTATCCGAACAATCCGCAAGCTTTCCTGGAAGAGACATCCCTTCAAGAGCTGACTTTCTTCTTGTCAAATCTCTTGCTTTTCTTGCCGCTTCCCTTGCTCTTTGCGCCATCACTGACTTCTCAATAATATTTTTAGCCACCGCCGGATTCTGCTCCAGAAAAATCTCAAGCTGGCTGCTGACTATACTGTCCACCGCCCCTCTTGCCTCGCTGTTTCCGAGCTTTTGCTTTGTCTGTCCTTCAAATTGTGGCTCCGGGAGCTTAACGCTTACAATAGCCGTCATTCCCTCCCGAATATCCTCCCCGCTCAAGCTCTGCTCATTCTCCTTGATGAGCTTGTTTTTCTTTGCGTAGGCATTGAATGTCTTGGTCAGGGCATTTCGAAAACCGACAATATGTGTACCGCCCTCCGGCGTCGTAATATTATTTACAAAGCCATATGTACTTTCCGTGTAGGAATCATTGTGCTGCATCGCCACTTCCACGTACACATCGTCTCTTGTACCTTCGCAGTAGATAATCTGCTCATAGAGCGGTTGGTTACTGCGGTTCAAGTAGCTTACGAATTCCCGTATTCCTCCCTCGTAGTGGAAAGAATCCTCCCTCTTTTCTTCTCTGTCATCCTTTAGTTGAATTCTCAGATTTTTGGTAAGAAAAGCCATTTCACGAAGACGCTGTTTTAACACTCCATAATCGAATACTGTCTCCTCAAAAATCGTTCCGTCCGGCAGAAAAGTAACTTTTGTTCCTGTCTCGTTAGGATCACACTCCCCTATCACCGTCAAAGGAGTAACAACCCTTCCCCTTTCATAACGCTGTTCATGGATCTTCCCCTCTCTTCTTACCTCTACTATAAGCCAGTCTGAAAGCGCATTGACAACGGATGCACCTACTCCGTGAAGCCCCCCGGATACCTTGTACCCTCCGCCTCCGAATTTTCCGCCGGCATGAAGTACCGTAAATACGACTTCCACGGCAGGAAGCCCGGATTTATGGTTGATGCCGGTTGGAATGCCTCTTCCGTTGTCAATGACTGTCACGGAATTATCCGCATTGACCTTCACTTCAATCGTATCACAAAATCCTGCAAGCGCCTCATCCACCGCATTGTCTACGATCTCGTACACAAGGTGGTGAAGTCCTCTTGCGGAAGTGCTGCCGATATACATTCCCGGTCTTTTGCGGACCGCCTCCAACCCTTCTAAGATCTGGATTTGATCTCCACCATATTCTGCGCTCATACTGATCCTCCTATTAATTTTCATTTGTTACCTGTCCATTCTGGACAAGAAACACTTTATTGATTGAAAAACGATGATTCACAAACTCTTCCACACCGGTACAGGTAATCAGAGTTTGAATATCGTGTATACTGTCTAACAAGTAGTTTTGCCTGTGTTTATCAAGTTCAGACAACACATCGTCCAAAAGTAAAACCGGAGTATCGTGAATCACCCGCTTGACGATCTCAATCTCCGCAAGTTTCAGGGACAGCGCCGCGGTGCGCTGCTGTCCCTGAGATCCGAACTTCCTGATATCCATATCCTTAATTTTAAAACAGATATCATCCCGGTGCGGTCCCGCTGAAGTACTCTTCATCCGAATATCGCGCTCCCGGTTTCTTCTTACTGCCTCCTCCAGAGAAAGTTCTCCCGTGGACGGCTCATATTCCATCACGAGACGCTCTCGCCCTCCGGTAAGTTTCCCATGGATATCCCCCACAATTTCATTGATTTCCCGGAGGAATTTCTTTCTGCCTTCCATGACCCGCTCCCCATAGCGGACAAGCTGCATATCCCAGATTTCCAGCGTATCCTTAAGCTTCTCCTGAAAAGCCATCTCTTTTAAAAGCCGGTTCCTCTGATTCACCACCCGGTTATAATCCGCTAGATTGTTCAGATAAATCTTGTCAAGCTGGGAGAGCTCCAGATCCATGAACCGCCTCCTCTGTGCTGGACCGTTCTTGATAATATTCAGATCTTCCGGTGAAAAAAAAACCAGATTGATAATCCCGAAAAGCTCGCTTGCCCGTTTAACAGGCATCCGGTTGATAGCAGCCCCTTTGGGACTGTTTTTCTTTAAGTGAATGTCAATCCGGAAAGGAACTCCGTTTTTCAGGACTTTCACCTCTATATGCGACTCCTCTTCTCCAAAAGAAATCATATCCCGGTCTTTCGTTCCACGGTGGGACTTCGTCGTCCCCGCAAGGTAAACCGCCTCCAGTATATTTGTCTTACCCTGTGCATTGTCCCCGTGGAAAATATTAGTGACCGGGTGAAATGTCAGATTCAAAAGTTCGTAGTTTCTAAAATTTTTTAATTTTAATGACTGGATGATCATGCCGCACCTGTTCACTATTTCTGTATTTTAATTTCCTGGCCGTCATAAGATACAACGTCGCCGTCATACAGCTTACGTCCGCGTCTGGTGTCGACACTTCCATTGACCTTCACAAGTCCGTCCTGGATGACTTCCTTTGCCTCCACTCCGGACTCACAGAGACCGGCCGCCTTCAAAGCCTGACCAAGCTTGATAAATTCATCCCGAAGTGTAATGATCTCCATTTGATAACCTCTTTCCTTATATTGCATTAAAATTAACCGGAAGAATCAGGTAGACATAAGTCTCCTTCTCGTCCTTAATAAAGCATGGTGCCTTGGAATTCATAAAATACAGCGTTACCTCCTCATCATCAATGACGCGCAGAGCATCAATGAGGAATTTGGGATTGAATCCGATCAGAAGATCCTTCCCTTCTTTTGTAATGAAGATCTCCTCATCCATGGAACCAAGTTGAGACTGAATTTTCAGCTCCATTGTATCGTCACCGATCTGAATAATAATCGGGCGTTTATCTCCTTCTTTTACAAGAAGTGTAGCACGGTCAATACAGTTTAAGAGCTCTTTCTTATTGATATGTACTTTCGTTTCATAGTCGCTGGAAAGCATCTGCTCAATTCGAAAATACTCCCCCTCAATCAGACGGGATACAACAACAGTCTGATCAAATTCAAATACAATATGATTTTCGGCAAAGTAAATCTGTACTTCGCTTTCTGCATCCCCTGATAAAATCTTGCTGATTTCCATGAGTGTCTTTCCTGGAACGACAACTTTTTTATGGTCATAGCTTGCTTTGAGTTCGATTTTGCGAATGGAGATTCTGTGACCGTCCAGTGAAACTACTTTCAAAATGTGATCTTCCACCTCAAACAGCTCTCCTGTCATCAATTTATTGCTCTCTGTATCGGCAATCGAAAAGATCGTCTGACGAATCACTTCTTTTAGTGTATACTGTGAAACTAAAATGGACTCGTTTTTTTCTATATATGGGAGGTAAGCAAAATCGCTTCCTGACTTTCCGGCAATTTGAAACTTCGCTTTTTCACAGGTAATAAGCGTCTGATCATTATCATCCGTTGTGATAACGATTTCACTGTCAGGAAGTTTTCTGACAATTTCAGAAAAAATCTTGGCATCCAAGGCAATCATACCAGGCTGAACAATATCCCCCTCGATAATTGTTTCAATTCCAAGTTCCATATCATTGGCTGTCAGTTTGATCATACTGGCAGTTGCATCAATTAAGATACATTCCAGAATTGGCATTGTTGTTTTGGAAGGAACTGCTTTTGATACGATTCCCACACCTTTTGCCAAATTGGATTTTGTGCAAATAATTTTCATGTGTATAACTCCTTTCGCTGGACTAGATGAATTTTTATATATAAGATATCCGCATTAGTCGCCTTAGGATGTGTGGATATGTGTAAAACCTATGTAAACCCGTGCGGTTTCGTGGATTTCGAATGGGGAACTCATGTTGAACGGGTTTGATTTTGATGAGGATGACTTTCGGAAAAATACTACAGAGGGCTGATTTTTTTCTGGATAATGCTGATCGTATTTTTCAGTGAATCATTGTTTTCCATATCTTTCGACATCTTATCCACACCATGTTTCACAGTTGAATGATCTCTTCCGCCGAGGAGAGATCCGACTGTTTTCAGCGGAGTGTCTGTCATGGCACGACATAAATACATAGCAATATGGCGAGCGTTTGTCGTCTTTGCGTCACGGCTTGCACTTTTTAAGTCGGATACGGAAATTCCGAAGTGTTCGGAAACCGTCTCAATGATCAGTTCCGGTGTGATTTTACGGTTTTCATCTGGAGAAATCAGATCTTTGAGCGCCTCAGCCGCAAGTGAGATATTGATCTCCTCGTTTTTTAATTTGTATAGTGCAATCAGCTTATTGAGGGAACCCTCCAGCTCCCGAATATTGGATTTGATGTTTGTGGCAATAAATTGCAGCACATCTTCCGGAATATGATAGCGTTCGAGCTGATCGGATTCGATTTTTTTCTTTAAAATCGCCATTCTTGTCTCGTAATCCGGGGCGGAGATATCGGCAATCAGCCCCCACTCAAACCTTGTGCGGAGTCGGGCTTCCAGTGTTTCGATATCCTTAGGAGGCTTGTCCGAGGATATGATAATCTGTTTTCCAGCTACATGCAGGTGATTGAATGTGTGGAAAAACTCTTCCTGGGTACTCTCCTTTCCTATAATAAACTGAATATCGTCAATCAGGAGCACATCTACATTTCTGTATTTTTCACGAAAAGCAGTCATCGGAAGTTCATTGCCGGTCTTACCACTTCTAAGAGACTCAATCAGTTCATTAGTGAAAGCCTCACTGGTCACATAGAGAACCTTCTTTTTAGGATCTTTCTCCAAAATGAAATGAGCAATTGAGTGCATCAAATGGGTCTTTCCCAGTCCGACACCTCCGTAGAGGAACAGGGGATTGTATACTTCGCCCGGTGATTCTGCGACTGCAAGAGATGCGGCATGGGCAAAGTTGTTGTTTTTGCCGACGACAAAGGTATCAAATGTGTAGCGCGGATTTAAGTTTGCGCGCTCAATCATCAGAAGATTGTCGTTTTTCTTCGTATGTGCGGCCGCTTTTTTCCTGTGAGCATTTGCAATTTCTTCTACCTTTTCCAGTTCACTCGGATTGTCCGGAATAAATTTGACATCATATTCAATTCCGGTAATTTCTGCAATAGAAACTTTAAATGGAAGAAGGTATTTTTTCTCTATGTAATCGATATAATCACCGGTCCCATCTAACGTCACGAGAATATAGACGGTATTTTCAATTACATCATAGACTTTTAATGGAAGGATCCATGTTTTAAATGAAACGTCGGAAAGACTATGCTCGAGCCTTAAATTTTCAATAATTTCATTCCATTTTTCTGTTACGATGTCCATTTTGATGACTCCTAATCTTAATGTTTTAGTACTGTCCGCCTGTTGAGGACACACGTCACTTTTCAGGCATGACGGAAAAACACAGCAAAAATATCCGACACAATAAGGAAAGGCCGGATGATCGCTGCGATCTCGTGAAAAAATAGATTCACTCCCTTATATATTACAACAAAAAGATTTCAAGTGCAATGTAAAATCGATGTGGATAAAATTTTAAACAGCGAAAAAGTGCATAAAATCAGCGAAAAAAAGAAGAATTTAGTAGAAACCAACATGTTTTCCACATAAAATCACAAAATTATCCACAAAATGTTGAAAACATGTGGAGAAACTGGTGAAAAGTAACGATTCAGCCATTCAGATCAGATTCGCAAGCTTGTGTCAGTTTTTCGTTGTGTCAGACCTCATGGGCAAATCGTTACGAAAAAAGGAAAAAAATCACGGAATTACTTGACTTGACGGGGGTTTTTGACTATAATCAGACGTGGTGTCTTTTAGCAAAGAACGAAATAAATATACTTATATTTATATATATAAGTTTCAGATTAAGGAGGTGGAAAGTAATGAAAATGACATTTCAGCCGAAGAAGCGTTCCAGAGCAAAAGTTCATGGATTCAGAGCAAGAATGAGCACGGCAGGCGGAAGAAAAGTTCTGGCAGCCAGAAGAGCAAAAGGAAGAAAAAGATTATCAGCGTAGGCCGCATATATGTGGCCTTTTCTTCTATACAGAATGAGAAAAAGCGGATAGTCTGTTTACCGTAGAACACAGCAGGAGCATAGGGCAATGCGGTTTTCAGAATCATTGAAGAAAAATAAGGATTTTCAGCTGACCTATAAAAAAGGAAAGTCTTATGCGAACAGATACCTGGTCATGTATGTCAGGAAGAATGGAACTTCCGGCAACAGACTGGGTCTTTCGGTCAGCAAAAAGGTAGGGAACAGTGTGGTCCGCCACCGGGTTACACGATTATTGAGAGAAAGTTATCGACTTCAGGAAGACTATTTCCGGCGTGGATATGATTTGATAATAATTGCGCGGGCTGGAGCTAAAGATAAAAGCTATCACGAAATCGAAAGCGCAATGATCCACCTTGGAAAGCTTCATCATATATATATACAGGACACACAGCAGGATTCTTCGGACAATGAAATGGAGATGAAACGATGAAAAAGCTGATGATTGCAGGGATTCGTTTTTACAGAAAGCATTTATCAAAGTATAAGTTGCCGACGCAGCACTGTATTTATACGCCTACCTGTTCCGAGTACGGGCTGGAGGCGATCGAAAAGTACGGGGCTCTCAAAGGAGGGCTTTTAACAATCTGGAGAATACTCAGATGTAATCCATTCCACCGGGGAGGGTACGATCCGGTACCATAATTGAATAAAACACGAAAATGGAGGAGATCTGATGGAAGGTTTATTATTGACACAGTCATCAGCTCCGATTGTAGGCCAGATTTCCTGGCTTCTGGGGCACTTGATGAACGGAATTTTCAGTGTGCTTAGTAATGTATTCCATATTGAAAATATTGGTATTTGTATCATTATTTTTACAGTCATTATTTACACACTGCTGCTGCCGTTGACATATAAACAGCAGAAGGCATCAAGATTGACAGTTGTAATGAATCCGGAACTGAGACGGATTCAGAATAAGTATAAGAACAAGAAAGACCAGGCATCGATGATGAAGATGCAGGAAGAGACCAAGATGGTATATGAGAAATATGGGACATCTATGATGGGTGGTTGTTCCATGCTTTTGATTCAGCTACCAATCTTGTGGGGGCTCTTTTATGTAATCCGTAGTATTCCGGCATATGTACAAGGAATCAAAGATGTGTATATGCCATTGGTAGAGCAGTTGTTGTCCACGGACGGCGGACAGAAGGCAATGGAGGCAATCGGTAAGACGAGCGCTATTGCCATGGATCCATCCAGATATGATTTTAGTAAGGCTAATACGATGGTGGACGCACTGTACAAATTTCAGGAGAGTTCCTGGAATACATTGGCTGATAAGCTTCCGGATTTGGAATCCGTGATTCGATCCACTCAGGAAAGCCTGGTACATTTGAATTCTTTCCTTGGAATTAATATTGCAGAGACGCCGATGAATCTTCTGATGAATTCCCTGAAGACGGGGGCCATCGTAACAGCGATTCTGGCTTTGTCCATTCCGGTGATTTCCGGACTGACACAGTATATCAGTATGAAGCTTATGCCTACAGCGACGCCGACGGATAATGAAAGCAGCGATAATACAATGGCAAATTCCATGAATGCGACCATGAAAATCATGCCGCTGTTTTCGGTAGTAATGTGTTTTACATTTCCTTCCGGTATCGGACTTTACTGGATCGCGAGTGCGGTTGTTCGTATGATTCAGCAGTTAGCTGTTAATAAGTATCTTTCCAAGATTTCACTGGAAGAGCTGATCGAAAAGAATCAGAAGAAAGCGGCGAAGAAGAGGGAAAAGAAAGGTACTAATGCAAAGAAGCTCTCAGAAATGGCTCAGGTAAATGCAAGAAGAATTGAGGAACCAAAGCCGAAAATGACAGAGGAAGAGAGGGAAAAGGCCCTGGAAAGAGCGGCGGAGAAAAGCAAAAATGCGAAATCAGGAAGCCTTGCGGCAAAAGCAAATCTGGTAAAACAGTATAATGAAAATAACCATAAAGACAGTCAAAAGTAGTAGAAGAAAGAGGTTATCAGGATGGGTGAGATTACAGTATCAGCAAAAACATTGGATGATGCAATTACAGAAGCCCTGATCCAGCTTGGCGTAACTAGCGATATGCTGGAATATGATGTAATTGAAAAAGGAAGCAGTGGGTTTTTGGGAATCGGAAGCAAGCAGGCTGTCATTCGTGCATGGAAGAAACAGATAGTGGAAGAGACGGACGAATTAGAAGAACTCAAAGAAGAGATTCAGGAAGTCATCTCTGAGGTAAAAGGTGAGGAAATAACAGAAAAGCAGGAAATGAAATCCGAGCCGAGAGAGAAAAAGCCACGCAGGGAGAAAAAAGAACGTAGAGAAAAGAGAGAGAAAGAGTCGGCACAGGTGAAAGAGAGTAACGAGACAAAAGAAGTAAAAGAGCCAAAGCCGGTTCAGGAAAGCAGGAAGCTTGCAAAAGTTCAGGATGAGACGATTGCCGCATGTGAGAAATTTCTTACGGACGTCCTGCACGCAATGAATATGGAAGTCAAAATCACTTCCGGCGTTGATGAAGAGGGAGCTCTGGAAATCGTGATGGACGGCAAAAATATGGGAATCCTGATCGGTAAAAGAGGACAGACATTGGATTCTCTCCAGTATCTCACCAACCGGGTTGCAAACAAGACCCAGGACGGCTATGTGAGAGTCAAGCTGGATACGGAGGATTATAGAAGAAGAAGAAAAGAGACGCTTGAGAATCTTGCAAAGAATATCGCCTATAAGGTGAAGAGAACGAAAAAAGCGGTTGCGTTGGAGCCGATGAACCCATATGAGAGAAGAATTATTCACTCTGCTCTTCAGTCGGACCGTTATGTGACGACGCACAGTGAAGGAGAAGAGCCTTACAGAAGAGTCGTAGTTACATTAATCAGAAACAAATAAAGACAAAAAAGGGCTGATTTCCAGAATACAGGATAATCTGCCCTTTTTTAGTGCTTTGGAGGATGAAAATATGATAAAATTAACGGAGACAATTACTGCAATTTCGACCGCCATGTCAGATTCAGGAATTGGGATTGTACGGATAAGCGGTCCGGAAGCCTTTGAAATTGCGGACCGGATCTATAAGGGGAAGAAGCAGCTTTCCAGTCAGAAGAGCCATACTGTTCATTACGGTTGGATTAAGGATGGGGAAGATACCATCGATGAGGTGCTTGTGATATTGATGAGAGGTCCACACAGTTACACCGGGGAGGATACGGTGGAAATTAACTGTCACGGGGGCGTCTTTGTAGTCAGAAAGATCCTGGAAACAGTGTTGAAAAACGGTGCCAGAGCCGCAGAGCCTGGAGAATTTACGAAGCGTGCGTTTTTAAATGGAAGGATGGATCTTTCCCGTGCGGAAGCTGTTATTGACATTATCCATTCGAAAAATGAGTTTGCACTGAAAAATTCAGTAAGTCAGTTAAGAGGAAGTATTCAACGTAAAATACAGGCTATGCGAGATGAAATCCTCTATCACACCGCCTATATTGAGTCGGCGTTGGATGATCCGGAGCATATTTCTCTTGATGGGTATGCAGAGAGCCTTGTGGAAAAAACAGAAAAATTGTTGAAAGAATTGAAAAAACTTATCAATACTGCGGATAACGGAAGAAAAATACAGGAGGGGATACGAACTGTTATTGTCGGAAAGCCAAATGCCGGAAAATCATCATTACTAAATGTGCTTGTAGGTGAAGATCGGGCGATTGTAACGGACATTGAAGGGACGACAAGGGATATTCTGGAAGAGCACATTCAGTTAAATGGCGTCAGCCTGAATATCGTGGATACGGCGGGGATTCGTCAGACAGAGGATATAGTGGAAAAGATTGGCGTTGACCGGGCGAGAAATCAGGCAGAAGAGGCAGATTTGATTATTTTTGTAGTTGACGCGTCGCGAAATTTGGATGAAAATGATTTTGAGATTATGAGGATGATTGAAGATAAGAATGTTATTGTCCTTCTAAATAAGTCGGATTTGAAGACCATGGTCACCCAAAAGATGGTAAAAGAGCATCTGGACAAACCGATGATTGAGATTTCCGCAAAGGAAGAAGAGGGAATTTACGAACTGGAACAGACAGTCAAGGAGATGTTTTTCCAGGGAGGGCTCACCTTTAATGATGAGGTTTATATTACCAATGTTAGACAGAAAGAAGCCCTTTTGCAGGCGTTTGCAAGCCTTTCACAGGTAAAGGAGAGCATTGAAAGCGGTATGCCGGAGGACTTCTACACCATTGATCTGATGGACGCATATGAGGCATTGGGAAACATTACGGGAGAAACGATAGGAGAGGATTTGGTTAATGAAATATTCAGCAAATTCTGTATGGGAAAATAAGGATAGTTACGATGTGGCTGTAATTGGAGCCGGACATGCCGGCTGTGAAGCGGCCTTGGCGGCGGCAAGACTGGGGATGAGGACCATCGTCTTTACAGTTAGCATGGAAAGCATTGCCATGATGCCGTGTAATCCGAATATTGGCGGGACGTCTAAAGGTCATCTGGTGAAGGAAGTGGATGCCCTTGGAGGAGAGATGGGAAAGGTCATTGACCGGACTTTTATTCAGTCAAAAATGTTAAATAAATCCAAAGGACCTGCGGTTCATTCTCTAAGAGCTCAGGCAGATAAGCAGGAGTACAGCAAAGCCATGCGGATGGTATTGGAAAATCAACCGGGACTGGACTTAAAGCAGGCAGAGGTGGTAGATATCCTTGTGGAAGAGGGAAAAGTCATGGGTGTACAGCTTATTTCTGGTGCAATATGCCACTGTAAGGCCGTAATTCTTTGTACAGGGACATATTTGAAGGCAAGGTGTATTTATGGTGATATTAGTATTGAAACGGGTCCAAATGGGCTTCAGGCGTCGACCTACCTGACCGACTGCCTGAAGCGACTTGGTATCCGAATGTACCGTTTTAAGACGGGAACTCCGGCAAGAATCGATCGTAGATCGATTGATTTTACAAAGATGGAGGAGCAAAAAGGAGATGAAAGGATCACCCCGTTTTCCTTTACAACAGATCCGAAGTCCATTCAAAGGGAACAGGTATCCTGTTGGTTGACATATACCAATGAAAAAACGCACGATATCATTCGTAAAAATTTGGATAGATCTCCTTTATTCTCCGGCGCCATTGAAGGGACCGGACCCAGGTATTGTCCGTCTATCGAAGACAAAGTTGTGAAATTTGCTGATAAAAAGAGGCATCAGGTATTCATTGAGCCAGAGGGAGAATCCACAAATGAAATGTATATCGGAGGAATGTCAAGCTCACTTCCCGAGGACGTGCAGTATGATATGTACCGCTCTGTGCCAGGATTAGAACATGCCAAAATTATACGAAATGCCTATGCGATTGAGTATGACTGTATTGACGCCAGACAGCTTTATCCTACGCTGGAATTCCGTAAGGTAAAGGGACTTTACAGTGCAGGGCAGTTTAACGGGAGTTCCGGATATGAAGAAGCGGCTGGACAGGGACTTTTGGCTGGCATTAATGCAGCGTTAAAGCTTCAAGACAGGGAACCGCTCGTACTGGATCGTTCTCAGGCGTATATCGGCGTTTTAATCGACGACCTGGTAACAAAGGAAAGTCACGAGCCATACCGTATGATGACGTCCAGAGCTGAATATCGTCTCCTGCTCCGCCAGGATAATGCAGATCAGAGACTGACAAAGATTGGTTATGAGATTGGATTGGTTCCCAAGGAACGTTATGACAATCTGCTTAAGAAAGAAAAAATAATTGCATCTGAGATAGAACGTGTAGAACACACGCATGTAGGAACAAATAAAAAAGTTCAGAACCTACTTGCAGAGTATGGAAGTACACCACTAAATTCGGGGGCAACGATCGCTGATTTGATACGCAGGCCGGAACTTCACTATAATTTCCTTGCACCGATCGATGAAAGGCGCCCAAATGTCTCGGAAGAAGTGGCAGAACAAGTGGATATTAACATTAAGTATGATGGTTATATTAAGCGCCAGATGCGTCAGGTGGAACAATTTAGGAAAATGGAAAAGAAACGAATTCCGGAAGATATTGATTATCATGAAGTGAAGAGTCTTCGTATCGAGGCGGTACAGAAATTAAGCGAACAGCGTCCGGTGTCAATTGGACAAGCCTCCAGAATATCAGGAGTATCTCCGGCAGATATTTCTGTACTACTTGTCTATATGGAGTCAATGCGGCAGGGATAGAAGATTAAAGGAGAGAGAAAATGGACAACATAATGGAATCGAGGGTAAAAAGATTGGGTCTTTCCCTGACGGACAGACAGCAAGAACAGTTTGATACTTACTATCGGATTCTTGTGGAATGGAATAAAGTAATGAATTTGACGGGAATTACAGAGTATGATGAAGTCAATGAAAAGCACTTTTTGGATAGTCTTATGATTGTAAAATCGTTTGATATGTCAAAGGTTTCCTCTATAATCGATATAGGAACGGGAGCAGGATTCCCTGGAATTCCACTGAAGATTGTTTTTCCTGAAATTCAAGTTGTACTTCTTGATTCATTAAATAAAAGAATTCGTTTTTTAAATGAAGTGATTCAGCAGTTAGGGCTAGAGAAAATCGAAACGATTCATGGAAGGGCAGAAGACTTTGCTAAGAAGACACAGTATCGGGAAAAATTTGACTTTTGTGTTTCACGTGCGGTAGCAAATCTTGCTACTTTATCAGAATATTGTCTTCCATATGTGAAGATAGGTGGTTATTTTGTACCATATAAATCTGAAGATATTGATAAGGAAGTAGAACAAGCTGAAGATTCAGTGCAAATTCTTGGTGGAACTGTTGAAGAAGTGAAAAAATTTAAGTTGCCGGGAACGGAAATTGGAAGATCTATCATTAAAATTAAGAAAATAAAGCCTACGGCAAAGAAATATCCGAGAAAGGCTGGTCTCCCTGCAAAAGAACCATTATAAGAAAAGTGGGAATGTTTCATGTGAAACATTCCCACTTTTTAAAATAAAAAACGAAAATACTAATTTACTAAAATAATTGGCAATACTTTTGATTCGGAGATTACGCTCTTTCGCGCTTTTTGTAATTATTTCGGATCCAGGAGGATTTCTACCTGCTCGCAGAATTCTTCCGGCTTTTCTATTTGTGGTAAATATGTTGTCTCATCAATTTCAATAACCTCAATAGATGGTAAGTATTTCTGATATTGACGGGCGTTATTTTCCAGTAAGGGATTATTGACACCACAGATAACAAAGATACTGTGTGTAATATTTGGTAGAAACAGAACAAGATTTACCTTTGTATAATTTCCTTTAATACTTGCAAATAGATAGCGGGAATGCATATTATCAATATGTGCAGCCTCATGGCAGGCGTTAATCATCCACTCATCAATCTGTGTCTGATCGTAGAATAATTTCTCTATATTCGAGACAATCTGCTTTTTGCAGAATAAAATATTATAGAGAAAAGTGCCTAGAAGAGGCATACTAATTAAATGATAAAGTAGTTTACTTCGTTTGGATGGAATCTTAGCAAGATCATAGAGATCCTGTGGGTTTACAAATACCATTTTATCAATAAGCTCCTGATTTCCTGTCGAAACCATGGCAACGAGTGGAGCAGAAGAACCGGTGGCAATGACATCAACCTGCTTATGCACAACATTTTTGATAAAGTCTGATATCATCTGTACATATAAAAAATTCGTATATGTCAGATTTGGTTTGTCTGACTGTCCACATCCCAGAAGATCTATTGCATAGACGGTATGATTTTTAGCAAGCAAAGAGATTGTATAGGACCATTCAACAGAGGAACTCGCAGGTGCCAGATCGTGGAGTAAAAGCAAGGGCTTACCCTCACCACATTTCCGATAGTGGATCCTTCCAAATCTCCATTCGTAGTCATCCGTATCATCACGCTGAAGAAGATTATGCATTGTTGCGAAATAATGAATTCCTCTGTTTATGATATGTATTGTAGCCGTAGACAGGGCGGTAAGAATAACAAAAGATCTAAGTTTTTTCTTCATAATCACAACCAACTTTCATAGATATTGATATGACTATTATACTACATTGGGATAAGCAAGAAAAGTAATGAATGTATGAAATTTTCGACATGGTTTTTACTTACGTAGAACAAGAGCTAACAATACACTTAGATGGAATACTTTGTAAGAAATCTTAAAGTAAGCGTTTCACGTGAAACATTTCAGTGGAGCAGCAATTATGTCTAAAAAAAAGGTGAAAAATCAGGAAGAATTTTTATGTTTCACATGAAACATTGTATAGATTATGGAAATGAAAAATGATATAATAATGCTTATGAAAGAAAGGTGAAGTATAAATGGGTAGAATAATTGCGGTTGCCAATCAGAAAGGCGGCGTTGGCAAAACAACTACGGCGATCAATTTATCCTCATGTCTGGCGGCAAAGGGACAGAAAGTATTGGCGATTGATATGGATCCGCAGGGAAATATGACTAGTGGGTTAGGGGTAGAGAAAGATAATGTAGAAAATACAGTCTATGATTTGATTATTGGGAAAGCGGGGATCGAAGATGTCCTTTGCAGAGAAGTAATAGAAAATCTAGATGTGCTTCCTACCAATATTGATTTATCAGCTGCAGAGATAGAGATGATAGGAGTGGAAAATAAGGAATATATTCTCAAAGGAGAGGTGGCAAAGATTCGGAAAAGTTACGATTATGTTATTATTGACTGCCCACCGTCTTTAAACATGCTGACAATCAATGCCATGACGACTGCAGACAGCGTGTTGGTTCCTATTCAATGTGAATATTACGCATTGGAGGGACTAAGTCAGTTGATTCATACAATTGAGTTGGTGCAGGAAAGACTAAATGAGAATCTGAAGATGGAGGGGGTAGTTTTTACAATGTATGATGCCCGTACGAATCTTTCGCTTCAGGTAGTGGAGAATGTAAAAGATAACCTGGAGCAAACCATCTACAAGACGATAATTCCGAGAAATATAAGACTTGCTGAGGCACCAAGCTATGGTATGCCAATTAATTTGTATGATCCAAAATCATCCGGTGCAGAAAGCTATATGCTATTGGCAGATGAAGTGATTCATAAAGGAGAGGAAGAATGACAGCAAAAAGAAGTGGATTAGGGAAGGGATTGGGAAAAGGACTGGACAGTCTGATTCCGGACAACCGATCGGCCAAAAAAAGTACACCTTTGAAGGAAAAGGTGGAAGAACCTGTATTAGCCGGAGAAAAAATGGTGAAAATCAATATGATTGAACCAAATAGAGAACAACCAAGAAGAAATTTTGAAGAAGATTCGCTTTTGGAATTGTCTGAATCAATCAAACAGTTTGGAGTTTTGCAGCCACTGCTTGTACAGAAAAAAGGGGATTACTATGAGATTATTGCCGGGGAACGCAGGTGGAGAGCTGCCAAGATGGCCGGAATGAAAGAAGTTCCAGTTATTGTCCGAGAATATTCCAGACAGGAAGTCGTGGAGATTGCTCTGATTGAAAATATTCAGAGAGAAAACCTCAATCCGGTAGAGGAGGCTCAGGCATATAAGCGGCTGATGGAAGAATTCTCTTTGAAGCAGGATGAAATTGCTGAAAGAGTAGCAAAAAGCAGAACAGCGGTCACGAACTCAATTCGTCTGCTAAAATTGGATGAAAGAGTGCAGCAGATGTTGATTGACGACATGATTTCCAGTGGACACGCAAGAGCACTTCTTGCACTACAAAATAAAGAAGATCAGTATACAGCAGCAAACGAGGTTTTTGACGAAAAACTGAGTGTAAGAGAGACAGAAAAGTTGATCCGGGAATGGAATAAACCGAAACCGGAAAAGAAGAGCATAAAAAGAGAAAATGAATTTATTTACCATGATCTGGAAGAAAAAATGAGAGGAATTATGGGGACAAAGGTCTCTGTCAACAGAAAGTCAAATGGTAAAGGAAAAATTGAAATTGAGTATTATTCTGACGAAGAACTGGAAAGACTGTTTGAGATGATTATGAGTATTAGAGAGGAAGTCAGATAAGATGCAGAGTAAAATCCTGGAATCAATCGGTGTGGATCCAGCATATATTCTAATTGCCATGTTTTTGATCTTGATTGTCCTCTGCGCTTTTTTCGTGAACTTAAATATGAAGTATAACCGGCTGAAAAGAAGTTACTCCAAATTTATGCGGGGAAGTGATGGAAAGACACTGGAAGAAAACATTCGGCGTCACTTGGAGAAAATGGAAAGTATTGAGGAACTTTCAGAAGAAAATCAATTGGAACTACGTTTGCTTAGAGAAAAAATCAGCGGAAGTATCCAGAAGACAGGACTGGTACAGTATGACGCCTTTCACGAAATGGGAGGGAAACTCAGCTTTGCCTTTACTATTTTGGACGGAGAAGATAATGGCTGGATTATGAATGTCATGCACAGTAGAGAGGGATGTTATATTTATATAAAAGAGATTGTGGCTGGGGAATGTCACACAGAGCTTGCCGAGGAAGAAGAGGAATCGTTGGAGCGTGCAATATACGGGAATGACGAAGAATTGGCAGGTATAGAATAGATGGAGGAAGAGAATAGAAATGTTAGATATTAAATTTGTAAGAAGTAATCCGGATATAGTGAAAGAAAATATCAAAAAGAAATTTCAGAACGAAAAGTTGCCATTGGTAGATGAAGTATTGGAATTGGATGTGAGAAACCGCGAGATCAAACAGGAAGTAGAAGCGCTTCGTGCGGAGAAAAATAAAGCTTCCAAACAGATCGGTGCATGTATGGCACAGGGGAAAAAAGAAGAAGCGGAAGAGATGAAGAAAAAGGTTAGCGAGAGCGCAGACCGTATGGAAGCTCTTTCCAAAGAAGAAAAAGAAGTAGAAGAAAAGATCAAAAAGATCATGATGACGATTCCGAATATCATCGATCCATCTGTTCCGATCGGAAAAGATGACAGTGAAAATGTAGAAATCGAGCGGTTTGGAGAGCCTGTTGTACCGGAGTTTGAGATTCCGTATCACACAGATATTATGGAGCGGTTTAACGGAATCGATCTGGACAGCGCCAGAAAAGTAGCCGGAAACGGATTTTATTATTTGATGGGAGATATTGCACGACTGCATTCCGCAGTAATCTCTTATGCGAGAGATTTTATGATCAACCGAGGATTCACATATTGTGTGCCTCCGTTTATGATCCGAAGCAATGTCGTGACAGGCGTAATGAGTTTTGCCGAGATGGATGCAATGATGTACAAGATCGAGGGAGAAGATCTTTATCTGATCGGTACAAGCGAACACTCTATGATCGGTAAATTTATTGATACACAGTTGACAGAAGACCAGCTTCCGCAGACTTTGACAAGCTATTCTCCGTGCTTCCGGAAAGAAAAAGGAGCACATGGCATTGAAGAACGCGGCGTATATCGAATCCACCAGTTTGAAAAACAGGAAATGATCGTTGTATGTAAGCCGGAAGAAAGTATGGAATGGTATGACAAATTGTGGCAGAACACGGTGGATCTGTTTCGTTCCATGGACATTCCGGTTCGTACGCTGGAATGTTGTTCGGGAGATCTGGCAGATCTGAAAGTGAAGTCTGTAGACGTGGAAGCATGGTCTCCGAGACAGAAAAAATACTTCGAGGTTGGAAGCTGCTCCAATTTGGGAGATGCACAGGCAAGAAGATTAGGAATTCGCGTAAAAGGTGAAAAATCAAAATATTTTGCACATACACTGAATAATACAGTTGTCGCACCGCCGAGAATGCTGATCGCATTTTTGGAAAATAATCTTCAGGAAGACGGAAGCGTGAAGATTCCAAAAGCATTGCAGCTATACATGGGCGGAATGGAAGCGATCGTTCCGAAAAAATAAAAATGATATATGAGAGTGACATATAAGAGGATTGCGCAATATGTGCAATCTTCTTTGTGCAAGAAGAAAATGGAGAGAATATGCATCAATATTTGAAAGCAATTGGTTTTGAAAACCTCAAAACGAAAAAAGACCTGCGGCAGTTGTTGGAACAGGTTGAGACAGAGTTTACACATCAGACAGTTGTTTCTTATACGGAAGAAGCAGATTTTTGTGAACTGCAGAAAGAATATGCACAGGGAATAGGAATCACACTGTGCGGAGAACTTGATGAGGAAGAACGGTTTGAACCGGAATATTATTTTCCATATTTTGAGGGAAGCGGAATTACGACTTACGCAGATGTGACCGTGGAAAAGAAAATTGAAAAGGAAATGTATGTCGGCGTCTGTGAAGATCCGCGGGTCGGGATCAGTCTGATTTTTCATTTGCAGAACGGAATCGAATATATGAAAGAATGTCAGCTTGGAATGTTCCCGAAAATGAACACTTCCGTGACCCTTTCCGGTCTGGCTCTTTCCGGAAAGATCCTTCTTCCGGTGCGAAAGAGCGAAATGCAGGTGAAAAATGAAATTGAGGCGTCAAATAATCGAAAACAGCTTTTAAATGCAGCAAGAAGCGGTGATCAGACAGCGATGGAAAGCCTGACGCTGGATGATATCGATACATATTCTAAAGTGTCCCGGAGACTGGTGAGTGAAGACATTTTTACGATTGTGGATACTTATTTTATGCCGTATGGCGTAGAGTGTGATATGTACTCGATCCTCGGTGAAATCCTTGCGATGAGGGAACGAAAGAACAGCCTGACCGGAGAAGAAGTATATCAGATGAAGTTGAATGTAAATGAACTTCAGTTTGATATTTGCGTGCCGAAAGCACAAGTATTGGGGGAACCGCAAATCGGAAGACGATTTAAGGGAACGATCTGGCTTCAGGGAATGATCAATTTTTAGAAAGAGAAATGAAATGTATGAAGATTGCAGCGTTTATTGAAGAGCCGGAAATTCTTTCCGGATTATCTTGTGAAGAGGAAGCAAATCTATATCAGAGGATGAAGCAGGAAAGCAAAGCAGACGCATTGATCGCCGTGATATGCGGAAATTTTCGGCAGGATGGGAGTTGGATGCAGGAAGCACATGACAATCGGGCGAAGCATTTGCAGAAAAAGGGTGTGGATCTGGT
>OGPO01000838.1_pt1 | contig 23106 bp, 24 predicted proteins | sample 1553041 | NCBI WGS metagenome assembly OGPO01 (sample SAMEA2580281, study PRJEB22360) | human gut metagenome | biome: human gut; feature: human-associated habitat; material: faeces | place: Denmark | collected 2008/2010 | reverse complement strand
CCTGCGGCGAGGGCTGATTCAAGTGACGGTGCGGGAATCGAGACGGCTTTTTGCCAAGCCGTTCCGGAAACGGGAGGAACTTTTCGAAGAGATAGATCCGAATGTCATGGCGGCAGGGCGGCGGGAGGAAACTTCAGACAGCGGGGCGGACGGGACGATCCTGGCAGATGTATTTTGCCTCCCGAGAAAATACCGTGTAGTGATTTACCTTTATTATTATGAAGAATATTCCGTCCGGGAGATTGCGGACATTCTTGGGAAAAAGGAATCGACTGTCCAGACCGAACTTTGGCGGGCGCGTCAGAAATTGAAACAAAAATGGAAAGGGGAGACAAAACATGAGACAGCAGGGAAGAAGGCAGGAAACAAAACAAGATCCGATGATTGTACAGTATAAAAGAGCCTGTGCCAAGCTTTTGCCGGGACAGCAGGCAGTAAACGAGGTGATACAGATGAAACCAGTCAGACAGGCAAAAAGGCGGCTGATGCATAAAAAGGCAGTTGCTCTTGCGGCGGCATGCATGGGGATCTTTGCCTGCTCTATTGTAGGAACCGCGGCAGCCCGACATTTCCAGGTGGAATTTTTTGTGGACGGCAAGGTCCTGCAGATTGGAGCAACGATGGAACAGGAGTCAGACGGCTATGTGATTCATATGGATGAGAAAGAACAGGGGCAGAGGGATATGACACTGGCAGAGCTGCTTGGTATTTCCGTAGTGCATCATGCTGACAAAAATACCGTGGGTCTCGTTCTTGGAGAAGAAGAGCGGGATATTACAGAAGAACTCCGGACACATGGGAGCTATCAGACCGCCTGGGAACAGGACGGCAAGACTTATGTTATCCGGGTGACGGGAGGGGAGACGTCTCCGGCGGTCACTGTGACTGAACAGTAGCAAACGCCTCTTTCGGAGTCATGTGATACTTTTTCTTAAATATCCGGTAAAAATATGACAGATTATGAAATCCGCTGGAAAAGGCCGCGTCAATGACGGAAACCTGTCCGCTTTGCAGTAGTTTCCAGGCCCTTTCCAGACGGAGCGTATTGATATACTCGGTACAGGTCATCCCTACATGCAGCTTAAAAAAGCGCATGAAATGAGATTCACTGAAACAACAGATACGGGCCAGATCTGCCACCGGGATCATATCTTCCAGATGTGCGTCTATATAATCCAGCACCTGTTTGAGCTTCTCACTCTGATCTCTGGAGGATGGCGCCGGGTTCTTCAGAAGACGGTACGGCCAGATACGGGAAAATAATTCCAGAAATAATGCTTTCATCCGAAGCTCATATCCATCCCCACGGGATATATACTCGTCAGATAACTGCCTCATCATGTCCCTAAGCAGCGGATTTGCCGGGTGATCCGCCTGAAATACATAAGGGAATACAATTTCACGGGAAGCAAACGGGCGCAGATATTTCATACTACAAACATCTGATCCGCCCATTCCAAGAAAGTCCAGATGAAACACAAAGGACTCCGACATCATGTGGTCCCTCGGGAAAAAACCGGACGAATGAAGTATCCTTGGGGGAAGCAAAATCATATCACCTTCTTGTACCAGATAATCGCACAAATCGATATGGTACACACAGGCACCGGAGCGGATCCATGTAAATTCTGCCTCCTCATGCCAGTGTGCCGGTACCAACGGAAAGGACTCCGACAACACCACGTCATATTTCTTAAGTGGAAACAAATGATCCCCATGACTTACCCCCTCCCGTTTCATCATAAATGAACGGTCCTGTTGCCCTGTTACTACATACATTCCTCACACCTCCCACATCATCTTTTACAGCCCTCAGCGCTTCACGCCCGAAATATATTCTGACAATCATCGTAAAACAGCAGAAAAGTACAAAATAGTGACATAATAATACAAGAAATAAAAAGAAAATGCAAGTATAATACAGTTGAGACGGGATCGGAATTATACAGTAAAGATCGATTCAAATTCAGAGGAGGTTTTAAGGTATGGCAAAAAAGTGGTGGCAGGATAAGGTCGTATATCAGATTTATCCGAGAAGTTTTCAGGACAGCAATGGGGATGGAATCGGAGATCTTCCGGGGATCATTTCGAGGCTGGATTATCTGTCGGATTTGGGAATTGACGCAATCTGGCTTTCGCCGGTATACCGTTCCCCGCAGGATGATAATGGATACGACATTTCGGACTATCAGGACATTGATCCGATGTTTGGAAGTCTGGAGGATATGGAACGCCTGATTGCGGAAGCAGATAAGAGAGGAATCAAGATCATCATGGATCTGGTATTGAATCATTCTTCCGATGAGCATCGGTGGTTCCGGGAGGCGAAAAAGAGCAAGGACAATCCGTACCATGATTACTATGTTTGGCGTGACGGAGAGGAAGGGATTCTTCCGAATGAGATGAGAGCATCTTTTGGTGGGCCGGCATGGGAATGGGTGCCAGAGCTTGAGCAGTATTATTTTCATCAGTTTTCTGTGAAGCAGCCGGATTTAAACTGGGAAAATCCGAAAGTCAGACAGGAAATTTATGATATGATTTTGTGGTGGATGGACAAAGGAGTGGGAGGATTCCGACTGGATGTGATTGATCAGATCGCGAAAGAGCCGGACAGAGGAATTACAGCGAATGGCCCGAAGCTTCACAAATGGATTCAGGAATTAAGCCGCGAGACATTCCAAAAAGCGGACTTGATTACAGTGGGGGAAACTTGGGGTGCTACTCCGGAGATTGCAAAGCTTTACAGTAATCCGGACGGCAGCGAGTTTTCTATGGTGTTTCAGTTTGAGCATGTGATGCTGGATCAGGAGCCGGGAAAAGAAAAATGGGATCTGAGCCCGTTGCCATTCGTGGAATTGAAGAAAAATTTTGCAAAGTGGCAGAAAGAGTTGTATGGCTGTGGTTGGAACAGTCTGTTTTGGAATAATCACGACCTGCCGCGGATTGTTTGTCCCGTCCAGATGGGGCAATGACAAGGAATACCGGAAAGAATCCGCAAAAATGCTGGCGACAGTTTTACATGGGATGCAAGGAACACCATACATCTACCAGGGAGAGGAGCTGGGAATGACGAATGTCAGATTTCCGGATATCACTCATTACCGGGACATTGAAACGCTCCATATGTATGAAGAGAGACTGGAAGCCGGGTACAAAAAAGAGGAGATTCTTCGTTCCGTTTATGCGAAAGGACGGGACAACGCCCGCACGCCGATGCAATGGGATGACAGTAAAAATGGAGGCTTTACCGATGGAACCCCATGGATAGAAGTCAATCCTAATTATTTAGAGATCAACGCAAAAAAAGAAATTTCGGATGCGGATTCTATTTACAACTACTATAAAAAGCTGATAAAATTACGGAAGGAGAACATGGTCTTCACACAAGGGGAGTTTCAGCTCTTACTCGAAGAAGATCCACAGATTTTTGCTTATACACGGACAACGGGCGAGGAGATTATGTGTGTCATTGCAAATTTTACCGATAAACCGGCGCCGTGTAGGCTACCTGAGACATGGCAAAAGAAAGAGCTGTTGATACATAACTACAACACAGAAAATATAGGCGGAGTTTTACGCCCGTACGAAGCAATGATCTATATTGATAGATAATATGTCCGTATATGAGGGACGTGTTCCGATGCATCGGGACACGTCCCTCCCTATCACGATGAAACAAAAAGGAGAAGCTATGGTGGAGTTGAGTTATTTTGAGATTGATGGCGCGATCGGCGGAAACCAGGACTGGTTTTCTAATGTAGTAATGCATATCGGCGGATGTGCGGCAGCGGCAGCATGTGATTCGTGTATTTATTTTGCGAAGCATTTTGGTAATACAGGGTGGTATCCATTTGATGTGGAGCATTTGACGCAGGAGGATTATGTACGATTCAGTCAGATGATGAAGCCATATATCAAGCCCCGGGTTGGCGGTGTGAAAAATCCCGAGTGGTTTGTGGAAGGCTTTTACCGATATCTGAAGGATCACTTTTATCCGGGCAGGCCTGTGCTGAGGATGGAGGTCGTGCGTGGGGAAGCGCCGCAAGATCAGGCATGGGAGGCATTGAAGTCCCGGATTGACCAAGGTCTCCCGATTCCGTTTTTGCTTCTTCGCCATCAGAACCGGGAAGTGTTCGAGGACTATATCTGGCATTGGTTTATGGTGATCGGATATGAGGAATCAAAGGAGGATCTCCTGGTACAGACGGCAACGTATGGAGAAAAGAAAACGTTTTCTTTCGCAGAGCTTTGGAATACCGGCTTTGAGGAACGGGGCGGTATGGTTTTGTACGATCTGGATTTTGAGAATCCGGATTTTTGAGAGAAACCCACACAAGCATAGCTTTAGAATTTCTTGCCTGCCACGCTTTCGTGTGATACAATCGTTTTAGTGAAAATTCGTATATAGAAAAGGAGAAGACAGACATGGCAAATCCAGTTGTTACTTTTGAGATGGAGAATGGGGATATCATCAAGGCGGAATTATACCCGGAGATCGCCCCGAACACAGTCAGAAATTTTGTTTCTCTTGTCAGCAAGGGATTCTATGATGGGCTCATTTTTCACAGAGTGATCCGTGGATTTATGATTCAGGGCGGATGCCCGGACGGGACAGGTATGGGAGGCCCTGGTTATTCGATTAAAGGAGAATTCGCGCAGAATGGCGTAGCCAATGACTTAAAGCACACACCAGGCGTTCTTTCCATGGCCCGCTCCATGCATCCGGATTCCGCAGGCAGTCAGTTTTTCATCATGCATGAGGCGGCTCCGCATCTGGATGGTGCGTATGCGGCATTTGGTAAGGTCATCGAAGGACAGGAATATGTTAATAAGATTGCCGAGACAGCCACAGATTACAGTGACCGTCCTCTGGAAACTCAGAGAATGAAAAAGGTGACGGTCGATACATTTGGAGAAGACTATCCGGCTCCGGAAACTTTATAGAGAGCAGAACAGGCGCCCACAGGCGGGGAGAAGTCTCCCGTCCTGTGGGAATTTATTTTACTATTGAGCCGGAATGTGGTACACTATACGAAATACGGAAAAGTATAAGAAATAAGAGGTTGATTGCAGATGAGTATGGTGAAAACCGACAAGCTTGTATTTGAATATGAAAAACGAGACGAGGAAGGGAATGTCATCGGAACGCAGCGTGCTATCGACGAGGTGGATATACAGATTGAGAAAGGCCGGTTTATCGCGATTCTCGGACATAATGGTTCGGGGAAATCTACGTTTGCCAAGCACATCAATGCACTTCTCGTTCCGGGAGGCGGTACGATGTGGGTCGGAGGACGGGATACGAAGGACGAAGATGAGCTGTGGAATATCCGCCAGAGTGCAGGTATGGTGTTTCAGAATCCGGACAATCAGATCATTGCAACGGTGGTAGAAGAGGATGTCGGGTTCGGCCCGGAGAATCTGGGCGTGCCGACGAAAGAGATCTGGCAGCGGGTGGACGATGCTCTGGAGAAGGTAGGAATGACGGAGTACCGTTACCGCTCTCCGAATAAGCTCTCCGGCGGTCAAAAACAGCGGGTGGCGATTGCGGGAGTAGTTGCCATGCGGCCGGAATGTATTGTGCTGGATGAGCCGACGGCCATGCTGGACCCAAATGGCCGCAAGGAGGTCATTCGGACGGTGCGGGATCTCCAGAAGCAAGAGAAAGTGACGGTTATTTTGATTACCCACTATATGGAAGAAGTCACGGATGCGGACTATATTTATGTGATGGACAAGGGAAAGGTTGTGATGGAGGGAAAGCCGGAGCAGATCTTTTCCAAGGTGGATTTGTTAAAGCATTACCGTCTGGACGTCCCGCAGGCGACAGCGGTGGCGGACGAGCTGATCAGAAAGGGATTTCCGGTTTCAGCCGGAACCCTTACAAGAGAGGCGCTTTGCCGGGAAGTGGTTTCCCTTGCCAGGGAGCGGGGAAGGATTCAGGATCCGCTCGGGAAGGAAGTATACAGAGACGAGGTGAAAAGCCGTCCGGACGGGGATCCGGTTTTGCGTCTGAAGAATCTGAATTATATCTACAATCCGGGGACAGCCTATGAGAAGCGCGCTATGAAAGGCGTGGATCTGGATATTTGGAAGGGCGAATTTATCGGAATTATCGGGCATACCGGTTCCGGAAAATCGACGCTGATCCAGCATCTGGACGGACTCATCCGGGCTACCGGCGGAGAATTGTTTTTCCAGGGAGAAAATATTTACCAGGAAGGATATTCTATGAAGACCCTCCGGCAGCAGGTGGGGTTGGTATTTCAGTATCCGGAGCACCAACTGTTTGAAGCGGATGTTTTGAGCGACGTATGCTTTGGACCGAAGAATCAGGGACTTTCCGATGAGGAGTGCAGGCAGAGAGCAAAAGAGGCGCTTCAGATGGTAGGTTTTCCGGAAACGCTGTACAATGCCTCTCCGTTTGATCTTTCTGGCGGACAAAAACGGCGGGTGGCGATTGCGGGCGTCCTTGCCATGAGACCCAAGGTTTTGGTGCTGGATGAACCGACCGCAGGCTTGGATCCGAAAGGGCGGGACGATATCCTGGATCAGATCGCTCTGCTTCAGAAGACGACCCACATGACGGTCATCCTGGTCTCCCACAGCATGGAGGACGTGGCACGGTATGTAGACCGGATCATCGTTATGAACCACGGGGAAAAGATTTTTGACGATACACCGAAACGGGTTTTCCGACATTATAAACGGCTGGAAGAAGTGGGACTTGCCGCACCGGAAGTGACATATCTTATGCATGAACTGAGAGCGCAGGGCATCCCGGTCTCCACAGATATCACCCTTGTGGAAGAGGCAGCCGATGAGATAGAAAGGGTATTAAAACAATGATACGAGATATTACCATAGGCCAGTATTATCCGGCACAAAGTCCGATCCATAAACTGGACCCACGTGTAAAGATTGTCAGTACACTGTTGTATTTGATTTCACTATTTTTATTTCGGAGCGTTCCGGGTTACCTGGTTGCCACGATTTTTTTGTTCGGCTGCATCGGGTTGTCCAAAGTTCCGGTCAAGTTTATCCTGAAAGGATTAAAGCCGATTTTTATTCTGCTTTTGATAACAATTTTATTTAATCTGTTTCTGACAACCGGAGGCAGGACACTTCTGCATGTCTGGGTGTTCCGGGTGACAGAAGAAAGTCTGCGGACGGCGGTCTATATGGCGATCCGGCTGATTTACCTGATTATGGGAGCGTCACTTATGACCTTTACGACAACACCGACAGCGCTGACAGACGCCATCGAAAGTCTTTTAAAACCTCTGAACCGGGTTCATGTTCCGGTCCATGAAATTGCTATGATGATGTCTATTGCCCTGCGGTTTATCCCGATTCTTCTGGAGGAGACAGACAAGATTATGAAAGCTCAGATCGCGAGAGGTGCAGATCTGGACAGCGGAAATATAATCCAGAAGGCAAAGGCGATGATCCCGATACTGGTGCCGCTTTTTGTGTCGGCATTCCGGCGGGCAAACGACCTTGCCATGGCTATGGAGTCCCGGTGTTACCGGGGCGGCGAGGGCCGCACGAAAATGAAGCCGCTCGTGTACAGTGGACGGGATATCAGGGCGTATGTGATTGTGATCGTGTACGTCGTGGTGGCGGTGGCAGCGGGCAGATTTCTACCGTTCCATGTTTGGATTTTTTAAAAGAAAGAATCGAAAAAGAATCTTTTGATAATACAGCGTCAAGAGATTCTTTTTTTGTTATAATAAACATGACAGACAGGTGTCATGTTTGTTGTGTTATAGTAAGTGCAAAAGGAGGAACTATGAAAATCGACAGGCTGATCGGAATTTTATCCGTTCTCTTACAAAAAGAAAAGGTGACAGCGCCGGAGCTTGCCAGCCGGTTTGAAGTGTCCAGACGGACGATCAACCGGGATATCGAAGATCTGTGTATGGCAGGAATTCCGGTGGTGACCGAGCAAGGGAGGGACGGCGGTATCTCGATTCTGGAAAATTTCCGCCTGGACCGGACCGTTTTGACCCGCGCGGAGATGCAGGACATTCTGGCGGGGTTGCGGAGTCTGGACAGTGTCAACGGTACGAATCGCTACGGTCAGTTGATGGAAAAGCTATCCAAAGGATCCTCTGATTTCCTGACCGGGAACCAGTCGGTGCTGATTGACTTGTCATCCTGGTACAAAACGACATTGGCGCCCAAAATTGAGCAGATCCGATATGCCATTGAAGGTCGGCGGTTACTGATGTTTCGTTATTTTGCGCCGTCCGGGGAAAGCCTCCGTAGAATCGAGCCGTATTATCTGGTATTTCGCTGGTCCAGTTGGTATGTCTGGGGATGGTGTGAAAGTCGGGAAGACTTTCGGATGTTTAAGCTGAACCGGATGGAGGAGCTGTGCGTGTCCGAAGAGATTTTTACGGGACGGAAGGTACCTATGCCGGATTTGAGTAATGAACGGATTTTCCCGGGTGGGATCCAGGTAGAGGCTCTTTTTGAAGCTTCGTGCAAATGGCGGCTGGTGGAAGAGTTCGGCCAGAACTGTTTTGAAGAGCAAGAAGATGGAAGGCTATTGTTTCACGCAGATTATACGAGTGCGGAAAATCTCCTCTCCTGGCTTTTGACGTTCGGTGATCAGGTGGAGCTAAAAAGTCCGAAAGAGCTGCGTGGGGAAATGAAAGAGCGGATTCGCCGGATGGCAAAACGGTATGAAGAAATTTCAGACAGCGATGAGAGGAGGAAAGAACATGAAATATGCCTGGATGGATGCTTATGTATTGAAAAAGCGAGGAGTAACAAAAGATTTTCAGCCGGCTTGGAACTGGATTCGTTACCATGTGGGTGGGAAAATGTTTGCGGCCATCTGTCTGGATCAGAAAAAGAATCCTTATTACATTACCCTGAAGCTGATCTTAAAAAGCGTGTGGAACATCTGAAAGGAGTGTACAAAGATGGCATTTGATTATAAGAAGGAGTACAAAGAATTTTATCTTCCGCCTCAAAAGCCGGGGCTTATCATGGTGCCGGAGATGCAGTATGTAGCTGTCCGGGGCAGGGGCAATCCAAACGAGCCGGAGGGAGACTATAAGAAAGCTATGGGGACTTTGTACAGCATTGCATTTACGATCAAAATGAGTTACAAAGGTTCCCACAAAATAGAGGGGTATTTCTCTTATGTAGTGCCTCCCCTGGAAGGGTTATGGCAGCAGGAGGGGATGGAAGGAATCGATTACACAAGAAAGAACGAACTGGAATGGATTTCCATGATCCGGCTCCCGGAATTTGTCACACCGGATGAGTTCACATGGGCGAAGAGAGAAGTGGAACAAAAGAAAGGGATAGACGTTTCCGAGGCAGAGTATTTTCGCTATGAGGAAGGACTCTGTGTCCAATGTATGCACATCGGAAGCTACGATGAGGAGCCGGAAACAATCCGGAAGATGGAAGAATATGTGAAGGAAGCGGGATATCGGGTAGATTTGTCAGAGGGGAGAAAGCACCATGAAATCTATCTGAGTGATCCGAGGCGAACAGCGCCGGAAAGGCTGAAAACTGTAATCCGGCAGCCGGTATGTAGAAAAGACGGGTAGTTTGTAAGTCAGAATTTGATTTATCACCGAAGAGAAAACGAGCGTTTTCAGAAAAAACTGGAAACGCTCGCGGCGGTTATTCCTCAAGAGGAGTCATATTTTTATTTGTCACAGGAATTCCGTTGACCTCCACACTGTCGCTGAGCTGGATCATCAGATATGGGATCCCGTCGATCAGCCGGGTTTCTACCAGATCGGTCCGGTCAGGATGGACCTTGATCATTACATCCGGAGTCTTGACCTCAAAGGTCCGGGTGTTGGCTACATTGGAGGCAAGCAGTGAGGAGGTTTCCCCCGCGGCGGCCTCAAATTCCCGGTCAAACTGCTCCAGATGCTCTTCTTTTGCCCCACTCCGCTCCAGAAGCTTCTTCACATCTGTTTTCTCCAGACGCAGCGGCTCCGGCTCCTCTTTGTGTTCTTCGATCAGTTCCGTGAGCTGGTCGTGCAGCGTCTTGACCGTGTCAAAATTGCATGCGTCTCCCAACGTATCACTTACCAGATACTGAAATGCAGACTTCTGGTCTCCGGCGGGCATCGGCACATGGCATCCGAGAACATTGTCGATCAGATCATCCTGAAATTCCTTTGCGTTTTTCGAGTAGTACAACAGGCTGTGAATATCAGTAGAACGATCCGTAAACGCCGGGAACAAAAATCCGATATCCGGCATCTCCACGATCCAGTCCCGTATCCGGTCTTCAATATGGTTTGTCTCCGAGTTGTAGCAGAGCCCAGCCTTGGAAAGCTTCACCGGGCAGATACTGCAAAGGAGGAACTCGTACACCTCGTCCGAAGCATCAAACATCTCTTCCCCGTCAGAAGATTTTCCCGGAATGTCGTAATTGGCGTGGATCAGAATAATGTAATAATTTTCCCCATAGTTATAAAAGTCAATGATCTTTTGGTAAAATTCATCTAAAAGCGCGTCATCCTGAAGCTTACTGTCCCGCAGCCGCAGAAGGAATTCCTGGGTGCCGCCGGATGCCTCCTGCTCCAGAGGAAATTCCATGTCTATCAGATTCTTCCCCATACTTCCGGAAAGCGTCTTTTTCAACAGATCAAAATATTTAAACATCTCTTCTTCGGGAAGAGAGAGAAACGCATCTTTGGACTTGGTTTTTACAGTCTTTTCTGCGTCTACATAGCAGCCGCAGATCCGGGTAATCGCACAGTTGGCAGGAGAAAACTGCCTCTTGATTTCAGCTAATTCTTTCTTGTTCATCTTTATTCACCTCGCAGATTATCTTATCACGGATCCGGAAAATGTACAAGAAATAAGGAAGAAACCATGTCTTCTTTTCCGGGGGTATGGTAAAATGAAAAGAACAAAAAAGTCAAGCAAGGAGACGGAACATTGAGACGAATCAAACTGACGGTTGCCTACGACGGCACCAACTACTGTGGCTGGCAGATCCAGCCCAATGGCATTACCATTGAAGAGGTACTGAATCAGCAACTAAGCAGGCTTACCGGAGAGGAGGTCCACGTCATCGGGGCAAGCCGGACGGACTCCGGAGTTCATGCACTGGGAAACATAGCAGTTTTTGATACAAATAGCACAATTCCGCCGGGGCGTTTCGCATGTGCAGTCAATCAGAAGCTTCCGGAAGACATTGTCGTGATCCACTCCGAAGAAGTACCACAGGGATGGCATCCGAGATACCAGGACTGCACGAAGTATTATGAATACCACATTTTAAACAGTCCGATACCAAATCCCCTTTGCCGACTGACCACAAGCCACGTCTCCTTCCCACTGGATGAAGAGAAGATGCAGGCAGCCGCAAATTATCTGACCGGCACCCATGACTTCAAGAGCTTTTGCAACATCCGGACAAACACAGACGACACGATCCGCACGATTTACAGCCTTGACGTCATTCGGGACGGAGAGGAAATCAAGATCCGCGTCAGTGGAAACGGCTTCCTATACAACATGGTACGTATCATCGCCGGTACACTCATCCGGGTTGGCCGTGGTTTCTATCAGCCGGAACAGATCAAAGAGATCCTAGACGCAAAAGAACGTACCGAGGCCGGAGTGACAGCACCACCTCAAGGACTCACGCTGGTTGGTATCGAATATTCGGGTCATGTAGAAAGGGGACAAAACATTTTGCGTCGGAATACGTCCCCGGAAAGGGAAAAGAATGGAAAGAATCTATTTTGATAATGGGAGTACGGCGTTTCCGAAAGCACCTGGAGTGGGGGACGCTATGGCTCATCTGTTACATGAGGGTGCTTTTAATATCAATCGTGGTGGCTACGAGGGGGCATACGAGGTGGCAGAACGTGTACTGGATACCAGAGATCTGCTTGCAAAATTATTTCATGCAGAAAGTTCCAGACAAGTGATTTTTACACCGGGCGTGACATGGTCGTTAAATATGTTATTGCAAGGACTTCTTTGCCCCGGAGATCATGTAGTAGTCTCCGGACTGGAGCACAACGGAGTGATGCGTCCCCTTTTTCATCTTTGTGAAACAGGTGGGATTTCCTACGCTGTTGCAAGGACGTCTGTGACGGGCGAGGTGACGGCAAAGGCCGTGGAGGAGCAGATCCGCCCGTCCACCAAGCTGGTGCTGGTGCTTCATGCGTCCAATGTGTGCGGGACCATTCTTCCGATTGAAGAGATCGGTGCGGTGTGCCGGAAACATGGCGTCTTTTTTGCGGTGGATACCGCCCAGAGCGCGGGGACGATTCCGATCGATATGCAGATGTGCGGGATTGATTTTCTTGCATTCACCGGTCACAAGGGTCTGAAAGGACCGCAGGGGATCGGGGGATTCTTGATTTCGCCCAAGCTGAATGCCAGTGTCCGTCCGGTGATCATGGGCGGTACCGGGAGTTATTCGGATCTGCTTTCTCAGCCGGAAGAGCTGCCGGACAAGTACGAGAGCGGCACGATCAATCTTCCAGGCATTATCGGACTTCATACGGCTCTTTCCTATCTGGAAGAGACAGGCATCGACGCCATACGACAAAAGAAGGATGCGCTCACACGCCAGTTTCTTGCGGGGGTGGATGGACTGGACGGCGTTCGGATTATCGGGGAGCGGACAATGGAAAACCGGACGGCGGTCGTATCTGTGGATTTTCCGGACCAGGACAATGCGCTGGCAGCATTTCGATTAGAGCAGGAGTTTGGGATTATGACACGGGTGGGACTGCATTGTGCGCCGTTGGCGCACCAGAGTCTTGAGACATTCCCAAAAGGCACCGTGCGGTTTTCCTTTAGTGAAGTGAATACAGAAGCAGAAATCGAAATTGGGATAGCGGCGGTAAAGGAAAACGCAAAAAAGGATTGTTGAATAGATCGTATCTATAAATGAGCGCGTATATGCGAAAAAACGATGATGGAATCTGCTCGTCAAAATGGAAGAGCCTCAGGAAATATGTTACCCTTATAAATAAGGAATATGATGAAAGACAGGGCCAGGATATCAGGCAGCCGTGTCTTTCTTTCGTGACAAAGGAGGAAAAAAGAAATGGCAGATTATCACAAAATGTGGGAAGAGCTTGGGATGGATGTAGAGACACATGACCAGCTCTGTGAAGTGCTTCCGCAGGCGTTTGGCGATGTATACCTTTCTCAGGAGAACAGACCGGAGGGCATGGATTACTATAATTTTGTTGTAGCGGAAATTCATGGAGTCCGTCCGGCAGAGTTGATAGAGCATCAAAAAAAAGGTGGAAAGGTTTTTGGAACTTTCTGTGTGTATGTTCCGGATGAAGTTGTATTTGCGGCGGATGCTATCGCAACGGGACTTTGCGGCGGTTCTCAATTCTGGGTTCCAGGTGGTGAGAAAGTACTTCCAACCAATACCTGCCCGTTGATCAAGGCGTCTGTTGGGGCGAGACTTGACCGGACCTGTCCGTTTTTCCGGATCGCGGATATGTATGTCGGAGAGACAACCTGTGACGGTAAGAAAAAAGCATGGGAGATCCTGGCGGAGGATGTGCCGGTTCATGTCATGGATCTTCCACAGATGAAGCGGAAAAAGGACGTCAAAGCATGGGCGGATGAGATCCGTACTTTCCGGAAAGTTGTGGAAGAGATGACAGGAAATCAGGTGACTGCTGATTCCCTGCACAGTGCGATTGTCCTCATCAACAACAAGAGACGCGCTCTTTCCAGACTTTATGATTTAAGAAAGAATGAAAAGCTTCCGATCAGTGGAAAGGACGTGCTTCTGATTTCTCAGATCGCATTTTATGATGATCCTGCACGATTTACTGAGATGACGAATAAGCTCTGCGATGAGCTTGAGCAGAGAGTGAAAGACGGGGTCAGCGTTTTCCCGGCGGGAACAAAGAGAATTATGCTGACCGGTACGCCGCTTGCCATTCCGAACTGGAAACTACATAACCTGGTGGAGACCAGCGGCGGTGCGGTAGTCTGCGAAGAAATGTGTACCGGAACGAGATATTTCGAGCGTCTTGTAGACGAGGCGGAGGGAACCGTGGACGAGCAGATCGATCACCTGGCTGAACGCTACATGGGAATCAACTGTGCATGTTTTACGCCGAATTCTGCCCGGATTGACGACATTCTCAGATTGGCAAAGGAATATAAGGTGGACGGAGTGATCGACGTCAATCTGAAGTTCTGCAGCCTTTACGATACCGAGGGATACCATGTAGAGCGGGCGCTGAAAGAGGCCGGGATTCCGGTGCTCGGCATTGAGACGGACTACACGGACAGTGACGCACAGCAGCTTCGGACTAGAATCAGTGCGTTTATTGAGATGTTAAACAGTTAAGGGAAGTTGGTGGCGGCATGATTTCGTATTATGTGCTTTTCCCGAACCACGACAATGGGATGCGGCTTTATCGGGAAATGAAAGAACGCAGGCTTCCATGCACAATTGCCCCGACGCCGCGTGAGGCAAGCAAATGCTGCGGTATTTCCCTTCTGGTACAGAAGGAAGATCTGGAGGCGGTCCGCATGATTGTAGCGGCAAAACAGATCGAGATTCTCCGGATTGCGGAAATCAGAAGAGATATAAATCCGAACCGTGATCGGTATTGTTAAATAATAGGAGGATTCGGCTACAGAGTTTCGGTTCGCGGATAGATGATTCGTTATAAAATAAGGTGGGGACGCACACATTGCGTCCCCAAAGCATGGCGGAGGAAAGGAACATGAATTACGTAGGAATTGATATTGGATCTACGGCATCCAAGGTGGTTGTAAGAGGAGATGCCAATGCACATTTTGTCCTGCCGACGGGATGGAGCAGTAAAGAGACAACGAAGAAAATCAGGGAACAGTTAAAACAACTGGGGGCAGACGTGGAGCAGGATGACACAAGAGTCGTGGCCACCGGATACGGCCGTGTAGCCGTAGATTTTGCGGATTATGTCATCACGGAAATCACCTGTCACGCAAGAGGCGGCCGGGAGCTGGCAAAGGGTGACTGTGCGGTGATCGACGTGGGAGGACAGGATACAAAAGTGATCCTCGTGGAACGGGGTATGGTTGTGGACTTCCTGATGAATGATAAATGTTCCGCCGGAACCGGGAAATTCCTGGAGATTATGGCAAACCGTCTGGGCGTTACCATCGACGAACTCTTTGAGATGGCGGCTGCAGGAACGGTGCTTCCGATTAGCTCTCTTTGTACGGTCTTTGCAGAGTCTGAAGTGATTAACTACATCGGAGAAGGACAGAAGAGAGAAAATATTGCGGCGGGCGTTGTGGATTCTGTCGCTGCTAAGGTAGCGCAGCTCGCACAGAGAAAGGAGCTCCCGGATCACATTATTCTGACCGGAGGACTCAGCCACAGCGACTATTTCACCCAAATACTCAGTAAGAAAATCGGAAAACACGTGGAAATGACTGAGAATGGACGTTACGCAGGAGCACTCGGCGCATCTTTCCTCGCAGAAGAAAAAAAGAAAAGATAACAATCGCGCACTTGACGGATTCCCGCCCGAACAGGTATGATAACAGAAGAAGATTGGGAGGGAATGACATGAAAATATCAACGAAAGGCAGATATGCGCTCAGGCTGATGCTGGATCTGGCTCTGCATGACCAGGGAAGACCGGTTCGCTTAAAGGATGTGGCCGCGCGCCAGGAGATTTCCGTAAAATATCTGGAAAGCATCGCCTCCATTCTTGCCAAAGCAGGCTATGTCCGAAGTCTGCGGGGAGCACAGGGCGGCTATCTTCTGAAATATCGCGCAGACCAGTATAAGGTAGGCGACATTCTGAGACTGACAGAAGGGAGTATGGTTCCGGTGGACTGCCTGGAGACAGAGGAAAATCATTGTCCACGGTCCGGATCGTGTACCACACTAAGGCTGTGGAAGGAGCTTGATACTGCGGTTAGAAGTGTGATTGACCATTATACACTCGCTGATCTCGTTACATGGGAAAAGCAAAAAGGAAACGAATACATTATCTAAACGAGGATTCCATGAGAATCCGGGATCTATAAAGCCCGGATTCTCATGGAATCCTTTTTGCATCTTACGCAAGGAAATATTCGCTTATCGATAAATAGTAATATCAAGAAATCCCTTGACAAAGCGCTTTGTTTTTCATATAATTCCTATAAAGAAAATAGGAAATGAGTGAATTAAGGCCATATATCGGTACATGGCCCGATAAAAAAGGAGGACTTTGTATGAGAATTTTTGACAGTGTATTGGAGCTGGTTGGTAATACGCCGCTTCTTGAGGCGGGGAATCTGGAGAGGGGACTTGGCCTGGAAGTGCGGATTTTGTTGAAACTTGAGTATCTCAATCCGGCAGGGAGTGTGAAAGACCGGATTGCGAAAGCGATGATTCTGGATGCCAGGGAGCGTGGTCTTTTACAGGAAGGGGCGGTATTGATTGAGCCCACTTCGGGCAATACAGGTATTGGGCTTGCTTCGATGGCGGCGGCGCTTGGATACCGGCTGATCCTGACGATGCCGGAGACGATGAGTGTGGAGCGCAGAAATATTCTGAAGGCGTATGGAGCAGAGATCGTTCTGACTGATGGAGCGCTTGGGATGACCGGGGCCATTGATAAGGCAAAGGAGCTGGCTCGGGAGATTCCAAATAGTTTTATTCCCGGTCAGTTTGAAAATCCGGTCAATCCGAGGACTCATCTTGAGACTACAGGACCGGAGATCTGGAGGGATACAGACGGAATGATAGATCTGTTTGTAGCGGGCGTCGGTACAGGCGGGACGATTACCGGAGTGGGCCGCTTCCTGAAAGAGAAGAACCCGAAGATTCAGGTTGTGGCGGTAGAACCGTCGGATTCGCCGGTGCTTTCCGGAGGGAAGGCAGGTCCACATAAGCTTCAGGGAATTGGTGCGGGATTTGTGCCGGAGGTGCTGGATACGGAATGCTACGATGAGATCCTGACGATTGGATCCGAGGAGGCTTACTCCAGTGCAAAAGAGCTTGCGAAAAAAGAAGGAATTTTGGTAGGAATTTCTGCTGGGGCGGCCCTTGCGGCAGCAGTAAAGCTTGCAAAAAGATCGGAAAATAGAGGAAAGACCATCGTTGTCTTTTTACCGGATTCGGGTGACCGTTATTATTCAACACCGTTATTTACTGAGTAAATAAACACTGCATGGCAAGTAGTGATGGCCCTGATAATGGAAGGTGATGATGGAAATAAAATTATGAAACCCAAGCAGCACAAGGTATGACAGGAAAGGAAAACAGAGTATGGAAAAAACACAGACACGAGACGAGAGAAACTTAAGATTTGAAACATTACAGCTTCATGTGGGACAGGAGCAGGCAGACCCGGCAACAGACGCACGGGCGGTTCCGATTTACCAGACGTCCTCGTATGTATTTCACGACTGCCAGGACGCACAAGACAGGTTCGGTCTTAAGGCAGCAGGCAACATTTACGGGCGTCTGACAAACCCGACCCAGGCTGTCTTTGAGCAGAGGATCGCGGCTCTGGAGAAAGGAACGGCAGCTTTGGCGGTAGCCTCCGGTGCAGCGGCGATCTGTTATACGTTCCAGGGACTTGCCGGCCAGGGAGACCACATTGTGGCGGCAAACAATATTTACGGCGGGACCTACAATCTGTTGGCTCACACTTTGCCGGAATATGGGATTACGACGACCTTTATTGATCCTGCCAGACCGGGGGCTTACGAGGAGGCAATTCAGGAAAATACGAAGGCAGTATTTATTGAGACACTTGGAAATCCCAATTCCGATATCACTGATATTGAGGCGGCGGCCAGGTCAGCTCACGCCCATGGGATTCCGCTTGTCATTGACAATACTTTTGCAACTCCGTATCTGATCCGGCCGATTGAGCACGGAGCGGACATTGTTGTCCACTCGGCGACAAAATTTATCGGGGGACATGGGACAACCATGGGCGGCATTATTGTGGAAGGCGGCTCCTTTGACTGGGCGGCATCCGGCAGATTCCCGTCCCTTACCGAGCCTAACGCAAGCTACCATGGCGTCGTATTTTCAGAGGCGGCGCCGGGAGCGGCATTTGTGACAAAATTAAGAGCTATTACGCTTCGGGATATGGGAGCAACGCTCTCCCCGTTTCATGCCTTTTTGCTTTTGCAGGGATTGGAGACCCTTTCCCTCCGGGTGGAGCGCCATGTAGAAAATGCGCTGAAGGTGGTGCATTACCTTCACAATCATCCGCAGGTAGCCCGCGTACATCATCCTTCGATATCCGAGGACGCAGAGCAAAAGCGTCTCTATGATTCCTACTTTCCGAAAGGAGGGGCTTCCATCTTTACGTTTGAGATTCAAGGCGGAGCCGAGGAGGCGAAAACGTTTATTGATTCGCTGGAGATCTTTTCCCTCCTGGCCAATGTGGCGGATGTAAAATCCCTGGCGATTCATCCGGCCTCAACGACCCATGCCCAACTTACTCAAAAAGAGCAGGAGGAGCAGGGCATCCGTCCAAATACGATTCGGCTTTCCATTGGAACCGAGCACATTGATGATATCCTGGAAGACCTGGATACTGCTTTTCGCCGCGTTGCACAGCAAGTAAAAAGCAATGTATAAAACAGCACATATACAGAACCGGAAGTTTTTGGCCTGTCTCTGGCCGGAGATTTCCGGTTTTTTGTGTTACAGAAAAAAGGGTTGTCTTAATTGTGTCCGAAAGCCACTTCAAGCAGTAAACGCTTTGTGTAATAATGGAAAAGACAGAACCAGGAAGTGCTGTGTTTTGCCGGACACGATCACCCATCAGCCGGAAAAGACCTGAAAGCTCAGTGACAGAATGAAAAAGTACCGGGATAATGGAAACCAGAGCAGATAACAGCACGCAATACAGGGAAGGAGGGCAGATATAAGGTCAGTCCTGAGCGAGCAAAAGCCGATTCAGACAGGAGAGAAATACGATCGGAACTATCGCAAAAGAGAAAGGAAAAGGACATGGCAAGAAAAGGAGAAAATATTTACAGAAGGAAAGACGGACGCTGGGAAGGCAGATACATTGCGGACAGAGCCAAGGACGGCAGGGCCAGATACCGCTCGGTATACGCAAAATCTTACTCCCAAGTCAAACAGAAATTGCAGGAAGCAAAAGAAATGGTACAAAAAGAACACAGAATCCAGAATCTGCCTGAGGCGGAAAAACCATTTTCCGAATTCCTCTACAGGTGGCTCGATTACATACGACCGCGAATTAAAGAATCTTCCTATGTTAAATATGTCAATCTTATTGAACTGCATATCGATCAGGAGATCGGGGCAGTGCCACTAGGAAGGCTCAATACGGAGATGATTGACGAGTTTATCAACACAATGTTGACGGGAAAAGAGGGAATGGAACCTCTGGCTGCCAAAACCGTGACTGATATTCTGGGCGTCGTCCGAAACGTGATCCGCTACATCAATACCCGCTATCAAAGACTGGACTGCGACCTTTCCCAAATCACGATTAAAAAGGAAGAATCCCGGATGCGGATTTTAAGCCGGGAAGAAGAGGAGCAGCTTATCCGTTATCTGATGGAATATCCCTCCCCGATGAACTGCGGCATTTTTCTCACTCTCTTTACAGGACTTCGTATCGGAGAACTCTGCGCCTTGACCTGGGGGGATATCCATCTCCGGGAAAAAGAAGTCTATATCCAGAAAACTATGCAGCGGATTCAAAACAAACAGCCGACAAGTACAAGACCATCCCAAAAGCGGATGCAGGATCAGGAAAAAGAAAAACGGACCCGGATTATTATCACTCCGCCAAAAAGCAGGAAATCTATCCGCCACATTCCTATTCCAGACGGCGTCGCCCAGATTCTGGAGGGGTATCAGCGCTATGGAAATGAATATTTGTTGACGGGAAAAACAAACAGCTTTGTGGAACCCCGAACCTTACAGTACCATTTCAAAAAGATTTTACAGAAATCGCGTATTCAGGAGGCAAATTATCATGCTCTGCGTCATACATTTGCGACCAGGTGCATTGAACTGGGGTTTGACATCAAAAGCCTCAGCGAGATCCTGGGGCACGCAAGCGTTAATATCACCCTGAACCGGTACGTCCACCCATCCATGGAAATGAAACGGGATAACATGGAAAAGCTCTCCGAGCTGATCGCCGGATAATGGTCGCTTGGCATTTGATAAAGGAGAGAACAGGAAACAAACAGTGAATGGAAAGAAAATCGCAGAGTGTAATACTCTGCGATCCCGTTATTTTTGTATCAGAAACAGTGAAAACCAACTGTCAGTTTTCGCCTCCCTAATTATAACACAACAAAACAAAAATGCAATTCTATTATGGTGGAACATATTGTAAAAGCCGGGATTTCGGGATGAGGACAGAATTGTGGACAAAGTTTTTCGGAACTTCCGAAATAAGATCCCCGTTTTACCCTTGAAAGCCCGGTATTTTACGTCAGATCTTTGGTCGATTTATGTCGATCAACATCGTTTCTGCTACTTCTTATCGAGATTGGTCTGCCCTGTCTTTTCTGAATCTTATCTGCGTCAGGATTCTTGTCATCTCTGAGTTCCTCAAAAAACAAGCCTGTATCCCGATCATTTCTTTCCTGGTTTTCCTATTTCCGAGAGTATTACACTCTGCGAAATTGCAGTAGGTGGTGGACGTCATCTGGTACGCAGTAAGATGTAAAGCAGGAATGGAACAACAGACAGCAGAAGAATGGAATCAAAGACATGACGGGAAGGCCTGCAGGGCCTTTATCATTACCTATGAGAAGATGAAACGATATGAAGGAAGCTGGCATCTGATCTGCGAGCCTCTTCTGTCAGGATATTTCTTTCTGAAAACAGAAGAGTCGAAAGTACTGGAGGAGGCGCAGGATTCCATCCCGATTGATTCTGGTGAAGAACGGTTTCTGATGGAGTTGGGTGGAAGAGACCATCACGTACCCATGTCACGGGGATATATCAGAGAAGGGAAAACCTGCGTGACCGAAGGGCCGCTTTGTGGGCATGAAAGTCAGATCCAAAAAATCGACAGACATAAACGTCTGGCGCATCTGGACTGCCGGATGGATCAGTATCAGAGAAAAGGACTCTGGGCTGGCCTTGAAATTGTATCAAAGAGCTAAAATAGTATTTCCAAACAGGAAGTGCGGACAGGACAAGAAGTTCCAGAAACATCTGTGGTAAGAAGCCATGGCTGTGGAAAAGAACGGACAAAGAGAAAATTTGAAGTCTGGGGTGAAAGACTAAAAAAATCTTTCACTGTAGATATGGCGAAGCTATGTCAAATTTGGACATACTTCCCAGGAGAGGAGAAGTCATGTGGTATGTCATACAGACGACGACTGGAAGAGAAGAAGAACTAACAGACGTACTAAAATCCATGCTGCCACAGACGATATGCGAAAAAAGCTTTTTCATCCGGCGGGAGACCTGCTGGAGGCTAAAAGGAAAACATAAGATTCAACAGGAAGTGCTGTTTCCGGGATATGTGTTCGTGCAGACACAGGCTCCGGAAACTTTATTTTATCAACTAAAAAAAGTACCGAAGCTTTCCAAACTTTTAAGTGATGGAGAAGAAGAATTTCTTCCGGTTCGTGAAGATGAACAGGAATTTCTGGAAAGCCTGATCACAGTCGAGGAGAAAGATGGAAAAGAAGTTTATCTTGTCAAACGATCAGAAATCCAAGTCGATGAAGAAGGAAATATCGTCTGGGCCGGAACGCCGCTCTCTCGTTATATCGGCAATGTGGTGAGAAAGAGGATACGGAAGAGGTACGTAGTCATAGAAAAAGAGCTGTTTGGGAAGAAGCGAACCGTTCTTCTGAGTGTTCGGCTAAAAGGGGAAGAATAAGGGATCTGCAGAAAGCAATATCGGACCTATTATATATAGAAGAAACACAATAGGAAAAAGCAGAAACAGGAGAAAGAGTATAGAGAAGAGGAGGATTTTCGGAAACGGAGATCCTTATTTTTGTGGAAAAAGTGAGGAGTGAGGGAAGATGAAGAATCTTCTGATTTTAGGAGCAGGAGGTCACGGACACGCAGTCGCCGAGACAGCAAGTGCCATGTGGGATCCGGAAGGAAATCCGGTCTACGATAAAATTGATTTTCTGGATGATCTGAAGCCGGAAGCAATCGGGAAATTAAACGAAATGCCCTTATTAAAAAAAGAATATCAGGAAGTGTTTCCGGCAGTTGGAAATTATAGAAAACGGCTGGAAATGTATGCAAAAGCAAAACGCTTTGGTTTTTTGATTCCGGTGTTGATTCATCCGGAAGCCTATGTCAGTCCGTCAGCAAGTGTTGGTGAGGGGACAGTAATCCTTCCGAAAGCAGTTGTACATACAGGAGCAACCATCGGGAAAGAATGCATCCTTTCCATAGGAAGCCTGACGGATCATGATTGTGTACTGGAAGACGGCGTCCATCTGGACTGCGGGGTAATCGTGAAAGGAAGCAGGATTGCAGAAGGGAAAAAGATTCCATGTGGGACAGTAGTCGGGGACTAAAATACAAACAGAAAGGAATAAGCAAAGGATCGTTGAGTTGCTTTGAGAGTGAGATATGAGGAAGAAACAATATATCAAGAAAAAACAATATTTGGATATTTATTTGTCGCTTATGGCGTTCATTTTTTTGTCACCGGTGTTTCTTGCAGTGGTAATCGTAATTAAGCTGGATTCTCCGGGTCCGGTTTTCTTTAAACAGGAGCGAGTGGGAATTCACAAGAAACATTTTTACATTTTGAAGTTTCGTACCATGCGGACGGATACTCCGAAAGATATGCCTACCCATTTGCTGCAAAATCCGGATCAGTATATTACGAAAGTCGGGAAATTTCTGCGAAAGACGTCCCTGGATGAACTTCCGCAGCTCATCAATATCGTAAAAGGGGAGATGTCGATCATCGGCCCTCGTCCGGCACTTTGGAATCAGTATGACCTGATTGAAGAACGGGAGAAGTATGGTGCGAATGACATTTTACCTGGACTGACCGGATGGGCACAGATCCACGGAAGAGATGAACTGGAAATACCGGAAAAAGCAAAATTGGACGGATACTATGTAGACAATCTGAGCTTTGGTCTGGACGTGAAATGTTTTTTCGGAACCATTCTGTCAGTACTGAG
>OGPO01000817.1_pt1 | contig 23627 bp, 17 predicted proteins | sample 1553041 | NCBI WGS metagenome assembly OGPO01 (sample SAMEA2580281, study PRJEB22360) | human gut metagenome | biome: human gut; feature: human-associated habitat; material: faeces | place: Denmark | collected 2008/2010 | reverse complement strand
GCAGGCGAAAAAAGATCAGTGGCTTCGGGAGCAGGAAGAAAAGCGCCCGATACATGAAAAATATATGAAGGATGCGATCCGACAGGCGAAAAAAGCGGCAGCACTCGGCGAAGTGCCGATCGGCTGCGTGATCGTGCATGACGGACAGGTGATCGGCAGGGGCTATAATCGACGAAATACGGACAAAAGCACACTGGCGCATGCGGAGATCACAGCGATTAAGCGGGCGAGCAAAAAGCTGGGTGACTGGCGGCTGGAAGACTGCACATTGTATGTGACGCTGGAGCCCTGCCAGATGTGTGCTGGAGCCATCGTGCAGGCGCGGATTCCGGAGGTTATGATCGGCTGCATGAATCCAAAGGCAGGCTGCGCAGGATCAATCTATAACCTGCTGCAGGAACCGGCATTTAATCATCAGGTCAGCCTGTTTAAGGGCGTGCTGGAAGAAGAATGCAGCCAGATGCTGAAAGATTTTTTCCGCAGTCTGCGGACACGGTTGAAAACCTGAGATAGAACGCAGCCTGCGGACATGTCGGAACGCAGCGCAGAACTTACGGACTGTGTACGGGCATATTCCGGACCGCACCACAAAGGAGAAAGGAAATATATGGACTTTTGGGAAAGACTCTTTGCCAGAGCTGGAAGAAGAAAACCAGAGCCGTCTGCAGAAGCGAAATGCGCAGAGGAGTGGGATACAGAGTTGGCAAGCGAACTCTCGGAGACAGAGCGGGAGAAGTTGAAGAAAGCCGGCTGCATCCGAAAGCATATTTATTTTTCAGGACGCGTGCAGGCGGTGGGCTTTCGCTACAGCGCGCTGTGTCTGGCAAAAGAGCTGCAGCTGACCGGATGGGTGAAAAATTTAACGGATGGACGTGTGGAAGCAGAGCTGCAGGGACAGGTCGAATTGGTAGACTCGTTTGTGGAGCGTATCAGTCAGCGTGGCAGGATTGTCGTAGAGTTTGTGGAAGAGGAGGACCGTGAACTTTGCTATGAGGAAGGCTTTGAGGTCAGGTAAAAAGCTGCAGAGCCTCCGATCGGGGCAGAAGACGCTGCAGCGCGCGAAACCGCATTGGACGGAACGGCGTTGGTGAGGCGCTGCGCTGTACCTGGAGAGGTCGCCCTGCAGACCGTGCCACAGCGCATGGCTGTGCGTTCCGCCGGTCAGAACACGAGCCGCGAATATTCGCTTCCGGCGTCCTGCTTTTGCGGCTGCCTGCGGTAATCTGACGGTGAGACGCCCATACGTCGGTGGAATGCCCGGGAGAAGTAAAAAGCATCCGAGAAGCCGCAGGAGACAGCAGCTGTTTTGACGGAATTGCCGAGCTCGAGCAGGCGGCATGCCTGATGAATGCGGAAATTCGATAAAAATTCGCCGGGAGAAATGTTCAGTTCAGATTGAAAGGCGCGGTAGAGCGTGCTTCTGCTGACCCCGAGCATCTGACAAAGCTGTTCGGTATGGAAGTATTCATGATGAAAATTGGAGCGGATCAGAAAAACTGCATTTGCCAGAAGGGACGAAGCAGGAGAGTCGGGCAGACCGGGTGCCGGGGCATAATCGGCATAAAGACCGAGCAGCGTGCGGAGTATGCCATTTGCTTCGTTGCGGTTCTGGTGATAAAGGTCGAGGGGCTGCAGATCGGCAAAAAGCTGTCGGAGCCGGGCCGGGCAGATCGCGGGACAGACGGGCGCGGCAGGGGAAAAGGCGGTCTGATCGAGCAGAGAGGCAGCTTCTTTTCCGGTAAATTCCACCCAGGTATATTCCCATGGATTCCCCGGGTCAGGATAATAGCGAATCGTATTATAAGGATAAATCAGAAAGCTTTCGCCGGTGTGAACGGGGAAAGTTTTTTTATGATATTCGATAAAGCCCTGCCCGCGCAGAATATAATGGATGATATAGACCGGGCGGACGCCGGGTCCCCAGGAATGCAGATCGCTGCAGTCCTGCCTGCCTGTGGCGAGCAGGGTGAGACCAGGCTGGGAATCGGACCCAAAAACAGATGAATTCATAAAGAGACCTCCTGATTTACAGGATGTCGGGGATGATGTCTAAAAACCTCCTGCAGACAGTTTGCAGCGGCCTTTGGGCACATACCTCCGGCATTGTCCTGATGTGAATAAATAATCCATGTATTTGCAACAAAAACCCATGGAAGAGAACAAAAGTGTCATGCTACAATCACGATAACGGATAACGAAAGAGAGGTCAAGGGGTATGGTAAAATTAACGCCGCCGATGGGCTGGAACAGCTGGAACACATTTGGTGAGAATATCAATGAAAAACTGATCATGGAAACTGCGGACAAAATGGTGGAGCAGGGGCTTTTGGACTGCGGATATGAGTATCTGGTCATTGACGACTGCTGGTCTTTAAGAAAGAGAGACGAGGAAGGCCGTCTGATTGCAGATCCGGAGAAGTTTCCCCACGGCATGAAAACGGTTGCGGATTACGTGCATTCCAAAGGGTTGAAATTTGGTATGTATTCTTGTGCGGGCAACCTGACTTGTGCCGGATATCCAGGCAGCTTCGAGCATGAATTTATCGATGCAGACACATTTGCATCCTGGGGTGTGGATTTTTTGAAATACGATTACTGCTATCACAGCAACATCATTCCGGGAAAATATTTATACCGCAGAATGGGCATCGCGTTGGAAAATTGCGGCAGGGATATCCTGTTTTCCGCATGCTCCTGGGGCGCAGATCAGACGCATGAATGGATTAAGGAAACCGGCGCGAGCATGTGGCGTTCCACCGGCGATATTTTCGACAGCTGGGAATCGATCAAGGATCTGACCAAACAGCAGGCAAAGCTTCATCCGTATCATAGCGTCGGCTGCTTTAATGATATGGATATGCTGGTTGTCGGCATGTACGGCAAAGGAAACGTTGGGTTAAGCGGCTGCAACGACGTTCAGTACAGAACGCATTATTCAATCTGGGCGCTGTTTGGCTCTCCGCTGATGATTGGCTGCGATATCCGTAATATGAACGAAGAGACGAAGAAGATTCTGGAAAATAAAGAACTGATTGCGATCAATCAGGATCCTCTGTGCCGTCAGCCGATCCGTCTGGACGGAATCTGGAGCGGAGACGATGTCCTCATTTATTCCAGACAGCTTTCCAATGGCGATCTGGCAATCGGTTTCTTCAACTTAAAGGACGAAAGCGTAGTAGCAAATCTGAATCTGGACGAAGTCGGTCTTCCGATGAGCACTGGCAAAACCCTGCAGATGAAGGAGGTCTGGACCGGGGAAGATCTGTCTTCGCTCAACGGAACGGTCCGTAAGGCCTTGGAGCCTTATGGTTGTGCAGTTTACCGCTGCAAGGTCGTTGATCTGTAATGGACACCTGCATGAAATGCGGAAAGGAGCTGACCCAGCTGGATCGGGGAGCTTACCGGAAATTTGTCAACCGGGGCAGTACATCGTTTCTGTGTAAAAGCTGTCTTGCAGAAAAGTTCGGAATAAAAGAGTGTGTGCTGGATGAAAAAATCGAGCATTTCCGGAAACAGGGATGCACGCTGTTTATTTAATAATGAGGAAAAGGTTCCTATAATGGCGGATTGCTTGCAGTCCAGAAAACATAGAAAGCGCTTCACGGAGAAAAAATAATTCGTGAAGCGCTTTTAAAATGCCTGACTGTACTTTCAGGAAAGTGGTGCCGACATCAGAAACAGGGAAGCGGTCAGATGCCCGTCGGAATCCTTTTGATAGGATAAGTGGCTGTTGTTGCCAAAATGAAGCTGTAAGCGTTCATTGACGTTTCGGATTCCAAAACCGCTGCTGACGGTCAGGGAAGTGTTTTCATAACGCAGAAAGGCATTCAGCTGTTCCGGATCTGCTCCGACTCCGTCGTCTGTAACGGAAATCTCGGTGCAATCAGGTTGCCTGTGAATCTGAATCCGGATGGTGAGATGGTCGAGATTCGCATTATGCAGAATCGAATTTTCCACGAGAGGCTGCAGGGTAAACTTGGGGATCGGGATCTGATCCGCTTGTTCGGGAGAGAAATCCGGGATCAGCTGGATGTCGCAGGGGCGTTCCATCTGATAGATTCGGATAAATTCCCGGATATTTTCGATTTCCCGGGAAAGGGAGGCAGTTGAATCCGGACGGGAAATGCTGTAATGCATCAGATTGGAAATTGAGGAAACAATGTCTGCGATGGAGTCTTCGCCCTTACTGAGGGCATGCCAGCTGACCATATCGAGTGCGTTATAGAGAAAATGCGGGTTGATCTGAGCCTGCAGAGCGTGGAGCATGGCGGTACGTTTTTGCCTGTTTTCTTCGATAATCTGATCCATCAGCAGATTTTCCCGTTGAATCAGCGCTGTAAAACTGTGACAAAGCACCTGAAGCTCCGCGTCGTGATAAACCGAAAACCGTTGTGTCTGAAAGGTTCTGGTATCCTCGATGGTGCTGATCAGATCCGCCAGGGAAATTATCGGCTCGGTGATTTTGCGGGAAAGCAGATACAAAACACAGATCAGTAGGAAAAAAGCGATCAGTACAAAAAGGATATAGGGAAATAGTGCGGTAATTACAATCTGCTCAATGTCAGAAAGAGGGGTCAGGAAGGTGAGGAAAAGATCTTGGTTCACGGAAGAAGTACTGACCAGATAGCGTTCATGGGAAGTCGAATCGCGCAGGATCTGTCCGGAGCTTTTGGAAAGCGCGCTGAGAAATAGGCTGTCGGAAACTTCGCTGGAAGCGTAAAGAAGCTCCTGATATTCGTTGCTCAGAAAAAATCTGCTGTTCGGAGTAATGGATCCGGCAGAAATTTTTTCGAGGAAAGTATTTTCCGGAATGGCGATCACGACAGTTCCGATTCCCTCTGAGGAAGAATTTATCGCATAATTGTAGACATATTTGGAATAACAGAGTTCATCGGTATCCTTATTGATGAAAAAATAGGGAGACCAGGTTATTTTTCCGGTGCGTTTATACCATTCCTGATCTTTCACAAGACGGGAAGAATAAACCTGACAGGTACGCAGTGCAACGTGCTCAGAAAGCGTATAGGCATCGCAATAGGAATCCATAGGAAGCGTATCGTTTAAGTAAAACAGAATACGGCAGTCGAGATTGGAGGTAAAAAGCTGCTGATTGAGATAGTTATTGAATTTTTTGCGCAGAAGTTCCCGGGCACGGAACATATCCAGATAGGAACTATTGTTCGTGTTGGCGAGTTCTCCGATTTCTTCGTCGTTGACTAACTGAAATGGAACCATGCTGAAGGAATCAATATAGCTGGTAAAAATGGTTTCGTTATATTTTTGCAGATTGATTTGCTGCTGTCGGATCTCCTGAAACAGGACGGAACGGAACAGGAAAAATATAAAAAGATAAGAGGTCAGAAAGACAGCGGACAGGACGCTGCACAATGTAATAAAAATTTTTCGGCGCATACAGATCTCCTTTCCGAATGCAGCAGCTAGAATGATACAGATTGCGATTTCTATATCGGGTTGATTACAGGCGGCAATTACGGTATTCTGTTGGGTTCATCCCGATTTTTTTCCGGAAAAGCGAGGAAAAATAACCAGCGTCATCGTATCCGCATTTATGGGCAACTTCTCCGATTGAGTATAAGGGAGAAGCAAGCAGAAGACAGGCACGCTCGAGTCTCTTTTCCGTTACATAGTTGTTTAAGTTTTTGCCGGCATGCTGTTTGAAAAGTGTGCTCAGCCAGGAAAGCGTGATGTTCATATTGTCTGCCATGGCAGAAATAGAAAAATCCGGGTTAGTATAGTGCGTGTCGATATATTGTAGCGCATAACGGTACAGCGCGGAAGTATTGTTGCTCTTCTGTGATAAGAGCAGGTTTAAAATATCAAAATACAGAGTTTCCAGATAATTTGCTTTGGAAGCCGGATTTGGAAGGGAATACCAGGTTTCCAGCGTATGTGTTTTTGAAGTGAGCAGAGATTGCTCTGTAAAATGAATTTCCCCAAGATAGTCATACAGGGTGGTCAGAATCCTGGTACCCATCAAATTGCAGAGATTTGGATCGCTCATGCAGTTATGGTAAAGCGGAGAACGGAAAAAATCTTCAATGCAGCTGATATCGTGATGGCGCAGCGCATCAAAAAGTTCCTTCTGATAGTTGCTTTCTGACAGGGCAAGAATTTTCTGATGAGAGGCTTCCTTGCTTTTATATAATTCTGTAAGAATATCTTCCAGCTGTTCGAGTTTCTGCCGGGTGACAGGTTTTAAAATATAGTGCTGTACATGATACTGCATGGCACTTTTGGCATATTCGAATTCGCGGTAACCGGACAAAAGAATCACAGGAATGCCGGATAAAATCGGTGATTCGCTGATTTGTCTGGCAAGTTCAATTCCATCCATATGCGGCATCTTGATGTCAGAGATGATAACGTCAGGACGGCAGGTCTGCAGAAAGTTTATGGCCTCTGCTCCATCCGAAACGCAGCCGCAGATGAGACCGTTAAAACGGGACCAGTTGAGCTGTTTTTTCAGACCGTCCAGTACAATCTGTTGATCGTCCACCAGTAATATTTTAAAAGATGACTCCATTTTAAAACCTCTTTTCTCCGCTTTTTCCTTATTGTGGCAAAAAGAAGAAAGGGTGTCAATGGAGGATGCAGAGCAGTAAAAAAAATCATAATGAACAAAAAACTTTCAAATTGAGATCTGAAGGAGCGGACAGTAAAATAAAACCATCAACAACGCAAGGGAGGAAAAAGAGCATGGGGAAACCGAAAAAAAAGAAAGGAAAGATGAGCCAGGCAGTTGTCAGAGAGAATATCCAGTTGTACTTACTGATGCTTCCGGTCTTTCTTCTGATTATTGTTTTTTGTTATGGACCGATGTTCGGCCTTGTGATCTCGTTTCAGGATTATATGCCAGGTTCTCCTTTTTGGGGTGAAGGAGTGGAATGGGTTGGCCTGACGCATTTTAAACGGTTTGTAGAAGGAAAATATTTCGGACGTCTGATTAAAAATACGCTGGTGCTGAGTGGACTGAATTTGCTGTTTGGCTTTACGGCACCGATTCTGTTTGCACTCTTAATCGACCAGATCAAGTGGCTCCGGTTTAAAAAGGTTGCACAGACAGCCAGTTATATGCCCTATTTCATTTCTACGGTCGTTGTAGCGGGCATGGTGATTTCTTTTATCGATCAGGGGGGACTGATCAGCAATTTCCTTTCTGCAGTGTTTGGGCTGCCGAACCAGAACTGGCGGGATCAGGGATCGGCGTTCCCGACGATTTATACGATTACGAATGTCTGGAAAGGATTTGGCTTTGGCAGTATTCTATATATTTCTTCGATCACATCGATCGATCAGAGCCAGTATGAGTCGGCAAGAATTGACGGGGCAAACAGAGGACAGCAGTGCTGGTACATCACATTGCCTGGAATTAAAAATATTATTGCGATTAACCTGATTCTGGCGATCGGAGGAATTCTCGGGACAAACAGCGATCTGATCCTGCTTTTATATTCTCCTGCGACATATGATGTTGCGGATGTAATTGGAACTTATACATACCGACTTGGTATCGAGGGCGGACAGTACAGCTATACAGCTGCAGCAGGATTATTCATGTCAGTAATCGGATTTGCACTGACTTATATTGCAAATAAAGTGAGCGATAAACTGACGGGATTTGGATTGTGGTAAAGAAAAGGCAGACTTTGGCAGCAGGAGATCAAAATGAAAACAGGCAAAACAAAAAACAGAATCAGAGAGGGAAATCCGGCGGTAACGGTACTTCTGTATGTGCTGGTGTTCCTGATTTGCATCGCGACCGTTTATCCGATGTATTATGTATTGATTCTTTCTATCAGCGCGCCGGAATATGCGGCGAAAATGAATGTCTATCTGGTTCCGAAAGGATTTTCATTGGACGCTTATAAAATGCTGGTCGGCGACGGAGAAATGTGGAGAGCGTATCTGAATACGATTCTTTACACGGTTCCAACGACCGTCCTGATGTTGGCTACAAGCGTGTTGATCGCGTATCCGCTGACGTATAAGCATCTGATGGGACGCAGATTTGTAAATATGTTTCTGCTGATCCCGATGTATTTTTCGGGCGGTATGATTCCGGCATTTTTACTGATCACAAAGCTGAAACTGTACGGGAGTCCGCTGTCTCAGATTCTTCCGGTGTGTTTTTCGATCTGGAATATTATCCTGATGAAAGCGTTCTTTTCCAGTATTCCGGATGGACTGAGAGAAGCTGCAAAAATTGACGGGGCAGGCGTGATTCCGATTTTGACAAATATTTATCTGCCGCTGTCCAAGCCGATTCTGGCGGTCGTTTCCGTATATACGATTGTAGGGCGGTGGAACAGTTGGTTTGATGCGTTGGTGTATTTGCCGAGAACAGAGTGGCAGCCGCTGCAGTTGTTTTTGCGTAGGATTTTGGTGGAAAGTACCAAACAGGTAACAGATGTTCTGGATCCGCAGATGGCGGCGGAAATGGTAAAAAAACAGATGTCTGGTGCGCAGTTAAAATATGCGATGATTATATTTACGACGCTGCCGGTTCTGTTTACATATCCGTTCTTCCAGAAATATTTTGTAAAGGGCGTTATGCTCGGTTCATTAAAAGAGTGACAGTATTCTGTTATTTTATAGAAAATAAAAATTATAAAACCGGGAAATAACCGTGAAGTGACTGCAGGCATGGAGAGGTTATAAAATAAAAAGTAACTGTTCAACAGTATGACCGCAAAGACGGCAGATTCTGACATAAGGAGGGTACAGAATGAAAAAGAGTTGGAAAAAAGGGATAGCGGCAGCGATGAGTGTACTGCTGGCAGCTGGTATGGCAGGATGCGGACAGACGAATACAGCCAATAGTACGGCGACTTCCGGTGATGCTGCTACAACAGCGCAAACTGAAGCGGCACAATCCAATACGGATAATGGCGATTTAACTGTAGTAAAAATTCTGGGACGCAATTACACTTACACTGGGGCGAACGGAAAAACAGTCACTTTAAAAGACTGGTCAACAGAAGGCAAGAGCAAACGGTGGGATAAATTATCTGAAAACCTGGCAGCAAAGGGTGTGAAGTTGGAACTGGATCTGATTGAGCCGGATCAGTTTGATACGACGATTCAGACCATGGCGGCGAGCGGAGAACTGTTCAATTACGATATGATCAACATTACTCCTCTGGATGATAAGACAAAATTAAACCTGGTTAAACAGGGACAGCTGCAGTCGATCAGCGATATCTGGGAAACCTATTCGGATGGAACTTATACCGATTTTATCAATTCTGACGCCGGACAGTTCTATTTCAAACATGTTGCGCTGGAAGACGGGAAGTGCTACTGGCTGACAGATTATGAAACCGGTTCTTATGAAGGAAAACCTACTAATTTCATACTTGCTTTTCAGATTCGACAGGACTGGCTGGATGCAGTCGGAAAAGATATGCCGACAACGACGGACGCGGTTTATGAAGCTTTAAAGGCATTTCAGGATCAGGATGTGAACGGAAACGGACAAAAGGATGAGGCATTTCTGACAGATTACAGTGGATTTGCTACAGATGTTGCGCAGTGGTTTGGACTTGGTGTTGGAACGACGTTCGTCAATAATCAGAAAGATTATAAAGTGGAATCTCCCTGGTATCAGGAACATGTAAAGGATTATATCCAGTATATGCAGAAACTTTACACAGCCGGATTATTGAAGATGAATGATAGTCAGGGCAGCACTTACATGGCCAATAACCAGGTGGCTGCAATTTCCCAGTGGGGAACAGAGCTGTGGGAGGAATCGGCAATTACCGTTCCGGAAGGTGCGGAATATCAGTGGTTTGCACCAATGCGAGTGGATGGAATTGAGGGAGAAACGTCTCTGTTCCGTGGCTCAAATGCATATAACATGGGCTGGACCGCTACAGCAGTGCCTGCAGGCAGTGACAAACAGGAAGCGATTGCAAAGATTCTGGACTATCTGGTTACACAGGAATCTATGGATCTGACAGAGTATGGTCTGGAAGGTGTAAGCTATGAAGTGGTGGACGGGAAAATGAGCAATACTCTGGACAACACTTTGGAAAATACAGATGCTGTAGGCATGGCACTCTGGTGCAACGGCTCCATTTTCCCAAGATACAAATTGAACAATGATCTGAGCACAGAGATGGATAATACAGTAGTGTTTGCAGAGAAAAACGGTGTAAAGAACAATCAGACTGCGAAGAAAGATTTCACGATTTCCTGTATCAAGGATCCGGATCATCGTATTTTTCATGATTTGGGAGTTTTGGCAATCCCTACGGTAGAGGAAATCAATAAAGCGAACGAGATCAGCACAGATCTTGAAACATATTCCAAAGAACTGCTGACAAAACTTATTATGGGTGAAAAGAGCCTGGATGACTGGGACAGCTATATTCAGGATCTGAAAGATCTTGGACTGGATGATCTGATTGCGGTACAGCAGGCGAGAGTTGACCGCGCGATGAAATAAAAAAAAGCAATAAAAAAACAGGCAGACAGTGTGAAAAGTAATCGGAGCTATTTATTTTTCACACTGTTGTTTGCACTACAGATATCTACAAAAAGGGAGATTATTATGTCAGAACAGAAGAAAAATGGGATTCCGCAGATGGGCCCCGATACAGGAAACTACTGGTGCACCTGGGATACGCAGTTTCGCGTAAACAGCGTGGAAGACGGGAAGGATACGAAAAATCTGCGCAATGTGCTGACTCAGGATTTTCTGTTTGCAGAAGACGGAATGCTCCGAAATTATTTAAAAAATGTACGCCAGGATTTGTATGTTCTGTTGGACGACGGTTGGGACGTTGGAAAGGATGTGCCAGGAAACGGAGCAGTCAGCGTATTTGGCAGTCTGGTTCTGGATTCTGATAAATTTCCGGATTTTACCGGAGAACCATGGGAACGTCTTACAAAGCTTCGTTGCAAGCTAATGGAGCTTGGATATCGTGGCCTTGGTTTGTGGATTTGTGCCAATGCGACCGGAGAGGAAGAGGCACATCCGCTTTCCGTGGAAGAGGCGGAAAATTACTGGAAAGAGCGTGCGATCTGGTGCAGAAAAGCAGGAGTGGACTACTGGAAAGTAGACTGGGGATATCATTGTGGTGACGCAGCTTATAGAGAAATGATGACAAGAATTGTAAAGCAGTATGCACCTGACCTGAAAATTGAGCATGCGGTGTGTCGCGGTCCGTTGGATGAAAAAGTGGAGCACTGGAAACGCGTTGGGAAACTGCTGTCAATCAGTGATTATGTACGGACGTATGACGTGGTAAAAGAATTTACCTACAGTACGACGATTGCTCGAACCTGGGAGATGTTTGACCAGGACAGGGAAGTGCAATTTGGCTGCAGAGGAATTCCGAATATAGAGGATGCACCGCTTTTGGCAGCAGGACTTTGCTGTTCGATGGGCGTGATGCGCCATCCCTGCTGGGGCGGCACAGAAACAGACGTCCTGGATTTTGGACGTAAGTGGAACGAAGTAGAGCGTGCGCTGCGCTGGCAGAGAATCGCACCTCCGTTTGGAATTTGGGAAAGTTCGGCAGAAGCATTTGGCGGACTCAGAAAAGACTGGACAGAGATGCTTTCCGGTCCGGAAGGAGAAGGCTGGCTGAAAAACCTGATTCCGGAGGGACGTTCGATTTCGCAGGAAGCGCCGGCTATTCTGACGAGAAATATGGATTGTCCAGAGATTTTTGCAAAAGAAAAAGAACTTCCGTTTCTTGCCTGCAGTATCCATCCAGCGACAGGTACTGTGAGCATCGCATTTATGCCGCGAACATGCGGAGACCGAAAGATATTTACACCGAAAGCTGACCTGAATGTAAAGCTCGGAGCATTTGTAAAACCGATTGGCGTATTTGGTGAGTTCGGAATCCTGACGTTTGAACTCGGAGAGGCAGTCGAAGGCAGAGTTTATCTGCAGGATCTGTGCCGGGAAGAGGCCGTGGAAGTTACGGATCTGGTTGCAAAAAGCCGTGACAGGATCGTGCTGGATTACGATGTTCTGGCACAGAACGGCTGGCTTAAAAATGATGAAGGAGACTGCTCTGCGCCAGGATTTATGATCTGGCAGGAGTGAGCTTCTGAAAAAGAAGCTTTTCCTGTTTTGTCGTTCGCGGAAGCTGTTCGGGACACCGTATGGAAGACCTTTCAAAAGAAACCATAGCCGATTTGCCTTTTTTATGATACGCTTAGTGCAGACGCAAAAAGCGCCCATATTGACTGAATCTGCAGACAGCGTATACAAAATCAGGGGGGTAAGGAGGAACTCATGGGGAACAATTGGAAAATTACGGACACGCTGACCAAGGTGTTCGCAGATGAAGTGCCGGATGGACAGGGGAGCATTCGCCTTTCAACGCTGCATCGGGAAACCGTATCCTGTGTGATTGCATATTTTGGGGCGGCAGACTGGGGACGTTACTGGAAGGTTTCCGTAAAAGCGCCGGAAAAAATTGAGACGAGATTGCGCCGGGTTGAGCTGGTTCCTTCGGCTTATCCGTGCCATAAGGAGCAGGACGATAACTATCTGCGCATCGTACCCGGGATGTATCCGGATCTTTTGCGCGATCTGGATACAGAGGACGATGGTGCGGACAAAAAATATCTGACAAAAGAAGTGCCCGGACAGTGGCGCAGCCTATGGTTGGATGTGACGGTCGATGCGGAGCTTGCAGGTGGGGACTATGCTATTGTGATCGAAACGGAAACTGAGGACGGAGAAAAAGAGACGTTAAAAGCAGACCTACATGTGGTCGATGCGTCGCTTCCGCCGCAGAAGCTTTTGCATACGGAATGGTTCCATTCTGACTGTCTGGCAGACTATTATCATGTAAAACCGTTCAGCGAAGAACACTGGAAGATTCTGGAAAACTTTATCCGCCTGTATGCGGCGCGTGGCATCAATACGATTCTGACACCCGTATTTACACCGCCTCTGGACACTGCGGTCGGCGGCGAGCGCACGACGGTTCAGCTGCTGGACATCCGCAAGGACGGTGATACCTATAGCTTCGATTTTTCGAAACTGGAGCGCTGGATCGGAATTTGCCGCTTTGCCGGAATTACGCATTTTGAAATGGCGCATCTGTTTACCCAGTGGGGCGCTAAGTGCGCACCGAAGATTATGGTCTGGGAGGACGGCACGCTTCGCCATAAGTTTGGCTGGCACACGGACGCACAGAGCCCGGAATATGCGGACTTTCTGGCACAATATCTGACTGCCCTGACAGATTTCCTGAAAGAACAGGGACTGCAGGATAAAGTCTTTTTCCATATTTCAGATGAACCCGGCGAGGAGATTTTAGAGGATTATAAAAAAGCGCGGGAGATGGTACTGCCCTATATTCAGAGGTTTCATACGATTGATGCACTTTCTGACATTGGATTTTGTGAAAAAGGCCTGGTCGATCTGTTTGCACCCGGAACAAACTGCATGGAGCCGTTTCTGGAAAGAGGAATGGAAGGACTGTGGACCTATTATTGCACCGGACAGTGGAAGGAGGTTTCCAATCGGTTCATGGCGATGCCTTCTGCGCGTACCAGAATCCTCGGTGTGCAGCTGTATCTGTATAAAATCAGTGGATTTCTGCACTGGGGCTTTAACTTTTATAACAGCCAGTATTCGATCAAGCACATTAACCCGTATGCGGTAACGGACGCGGGAGAAGCATTTCCGTCCGGCGATGCATTTTTGGTTTATCCCGGCGAGGGCGGCGTACCGGAGGAATCTATCCGCCTGATGCTGATGCAGCAGGTGATGCAGGATGTGCGTGCGTTTGAACTTCTGGAATCGCTGGTCGGCAGGGAAAGAGTCTGTGAAATCATCGCAGAAGGAACGGATGAACCGATCACCTTCAAGCGCTATCCCAAAGGAAAAGAATGGCTGCTAGCCTTAAGAGAACGGGTGAACGCGGAGATCGAAAAGGCAATTGCGATACAATAGAATGCACGCTCTGTGAGCATTCTATTGTCATGAATAAGAAGCGCAGGGCGAGAGCAGGACTCTTGCCCTGTTTTCTGATTTTCAAATGACAGGAAATTGTAAATCCTTTCGTAGACGACGAAGAAAACAGGCTGATGGAAATTACGACGAAAGACGGAAACTGAGGAAGATGGACCGAATTATGCAGACAGAACAAAAGAGATTCGCAGAGCATCGCAGATTTTTGATATGCATGGTTACGTTGTGTATCAGTCTGGCATTTGTGGCGCAGGGCTGTGGAAAACCGTCCCGAGAGACCTGGCAGGATGTGGATACTGAAGCGGAAACAGTGATTGTGCTGGAAGAGGATGAAGAGCCGAAGATACGGATGGAAGATGTTTGTCTTGAGCTGTATCGGGAAGCAGGCAGAAGCGGACGGCTCGGGGAAAAAGAGACCATTGCACATATCGTAAAGCAGTTTGGAGAAAACGGATATCCTGCAGTAGACCAGAAAAATAGGGTCGATATGGTGCGAGCATCAGAGGTAAAGCGTTTCTGCAGGCGGGCGACGGATCAGCAGGAGGCACAGATAGAAATTGTTGAAGTTGACTGGAACGGTGGCTTTGTGGAGTACGAGCTGCAGGCAGCAGAAGGCAATCTCGATGTGACACGCAATTATTATCATTATGAAGATGAAATGATGCGCAAAAAGACGGAAGAACATTTTACAGCGGACAGTTGGGCGTATACGGAGGATGGTTATCTGATGTTTTCCGGAACCGGGGTGCTGGATGAGATGTATGTGATGACGCTCAGTGATGTTAAGGAATATGCGGCGCTGCGGGTGGAGCCTCTGGACGAAGCCTGCCGGGAATGGAACGAAAAAGCGCTCCTGCCGGTCGGCTATGAATGCAACAATCTGTTTCTGACAGACTGGGATGAAACGGATTTCGGAGAGCTGGACTTTTATGATCTGTTCGATGTTTTTTATCCGCAGATATATCATCGGAAAATTCCGTGGCAGAGTGGGGAAAATGCTGGAAACAGCACAGTGTACGGAATTCCGTCAAAAGAGTTCGAATCGGTTATTCAGAAGTTTTTGAATGTAAAAACAGATATCCTGCGCAAAAAAACGATTTACCGGGAGAAAGATGACACATATGAATATTATCCGCGTGGATTTTATGAGTCAGAGTACCCGGAGCATCCGTACCCGGAGGTGACAGCGTTTCAGGAAAATGACGACGGGACGGTAACGCTCACTGTGCATGCTGTTTTCCCCTATCTCGGAAGTTCCAGAGCGCTCGTTCATGAGGTGACCGTGCGCCCGATGGAAAATGCTGCGGCTGCAGTGCGGTATGTGTCCAACAAAATTATTTCCTCACTGGATGATCCGGACGACAACTGGTATGTGCCGCGTCTGTCCGGAGAGGAACGCAGTTTATTGTATGAAGAAAATACAGACTGAAAAATGGCTGCCGTATAGGGAAATTTCCCTGCGCGGCCGCCACTTCGCACCAGCCATATGTTAGCTACAGTTCACTCGTACTATTCTAGAATGAAAAAATCGCCCAATCCGCAGTTAAAAAATACCTGCCGGATAGGGCGATTTATACGTCAGAACAAATTATTCCGCATCAATGGATTTACCCTGCTCAACTACACAGATGTTGGTCTTGCCGGGGTTGATTTCGATTTCGTTGCCGTTGTCGTCATAGAACTTGGTCGGTGCGAAGTCGCTGGTCTTTTTCCAAGTTACATGGATGCCCTTGCCGTTTGTGAAGTAGTAGCCGTCTTTGGTGTCGTCGTGGCACTGGAAAGACAGATAACCTTTCGCATCACGGGTTTCATAATAAGCAAACTGAACTAAAACGTTCTTGAATGCCAGCTGTTTGTTATTGGCGCCGTCCATATGCTTCTGGTCGCCTTTCTGCATACCCTGGAAGCGATAGTACAGACCATCTTCTTCGTTATATTCGAAATAGGTCTTGGTAATCGGGTAAGCGCCTGCCAGATCGATCTTGGTTGCAGGGATTGCACTGCTTCCGTACTGTTCCAGCGTGTTCGGATTGTTTGTGGAAGCGAATTTGAAGTGATCGCTCTGATAGTTCTCAGTATAGGTTTCGGAATAGCCGAGGGCCTGAGCGGCTTTGTCGATACGGTCGCCGCTTGTATAAGCATTATGCGGAGCTTTACGGTCGCTGGTGCGGTAGAAGGCTGCGTCATACAGACCTTTTTTCTGGGAAGGGTCGCTTGCCAGAACAGCACCGGTGATATTATTGGTAGTAGGATCATTGATCGCGTTCAGAATGTAGAACGGACCGCCGATATGGCAGTAAATTGCATCCCATTCTTTTGCCCAGTAAACATAATAATCGCGGCAGCTTCTGATATTGCCGATGCGTTCAATGTTTTTCCAATCCTTGAAAACAGCCATCAGACGGGTCATGTTGCCTTCTACGCTGCATTCATACAGGATATCAGCATTGGAAAGCCCGTAGTGCGGGAGCGCTGCATTTTCATCGGGGATCATAACTGCGATCGGACGCTGATCTGCGAGATCGCCGCTGATCCATTCGCCGGTCAGGTCACTTTTTACCATGCCTTCTTCCGGAGGAACATCCTCCTCAACGGTTTCTGTTTCCGTCTCAGATTCTGTTTCAGCAGGAGCGGCAGTGCTTTCCTGCACCTCAGCTACCGGAACGGTTTCTACGGTGTCATTTTTGCTTCCGCAGCCGAACAGCATGGATGCGCATGTCAGACCGGTCAGCAGAAATACAGCCAGTTTCTTCATTTTGGTTCCTCTCTTTCTTATAAATCGTCGAATGCGGGAAACGGAAATCCATACACAGGATATCCAACTGCCCGCGCGAAAAAGTGTGAAGCGTCTCTGCGTCACACAACTGTAACAATTATAGCGTAGCAAAATTGGTTTGTCACTACATAAAACGATATTAAATCTTAATTATTCCTGTATACGATAAAGCCTCACTCAGATCCTTTAAGAGTTCTTTGAAAGGTGGAAGATAGTCGGGATACAGGCTATATCCACGAATTATTCTGCTTCCTTCGAACGTGTCTGCAGAATGGCATGGACGAACTGAATTCATGACAATAGAATGCTCGCAGAGCGTGCATTCTATTGTTTTACGAAACTGTGTGAATGCTTCCTTGAGTTATGCAGAAAAATAAATTAAAATAGAACATGGTACTATTATAAAAAGAAATGTTTATCAAAAAACAACACATGATAGAACTGCAGAACGTAAATCTGCGTCTGCGGGCAGGAGGGAATGTGAAGAAACGAAACTGGTATCTGATCCTTGGTATGCTGCTTTTGGTGCAGCTGATTGCGATTTTCTATTTTGGAAGTAAAAAAGCAGGGTTCCATTATGATGAATATTATTCCTATTATTCCTCCAACGTGTCGATCGGTCTGGTGCCGACCGACCGGGAGTGGAAGCCGGGCAGCGAGATTGCGGACGAATTCCGGGTTCTGCCGGGGCAGCGGTTTCAGTATGGGACGGTTACGCGCATGCAGACCTATGACGTGCATCCGCCGTTTTACTATCTGCTGCTGCATACGGTATGCTCGCTGTTTCCCGGAAGATTTAGCAAATGGTCAGGAATTGGACTGAATATAGTGCTTTTCGTTCTGAGCTGGAGTGTGCTGGCGAAGCTGACGCGGCGGATTGTGACGGGTGCGCTGAGGAGCGCGGCTGCGCCTGGTGGGAAAGCGCAGAACTGTGTAACGGCGGCGGACGTTCCGGAGCGTATCACGCGAGTGATGATTTTCGGAGTGTGCCTCCTGTATGGTTTTAACCCGGCGGTTTATTCCGGCGTTATGCTGGTTCGAATGTATATGCTTCTGGCTCTGTGGATTTTGCTCGTGACCTGGCTGCATGTAAAAAGCCTGCAGGAGAGAAAACGCGGGTTTTCCTTTTATCTGCCGCTGATGGCGGTTGTTTATCTCGGTTTTCTGACGCATTACTATTTTGCTGTTTATCTGTTTTTCCTGGCAGCGGCGATGGAGCTGTATCTGCTGTTGGAACGTGCAGAGCAGAAAAGCTGGGGGCAGAAATGGAAAGACTGCCTCATTTATGCGACTGCTGTGATCGGAGCGATGCTACTTGCCGTAGTCAGCTATCCGGCGTGTCTGAGCCATATTTTTCGGGGATACCGGGGGACGGAAGCGATGGGCGCGTTCTTCGACCTCGGCAATACGCTTGGAAGATTCCGATTCTTCGCAGGATTGCTCAATGAATATGCCTTTGGGTCGATGCTGTACGGATTTGTTCTGCTGCTTGTCTTGATGGCGCTGACGGTTTGGGGAATTGGACGGATGAAAGCCGGACGGAGAGCTGTCGCTGCAGCTGCACAGAAATCCGGGCAGCAGGCAGCAGAGCACGCAGCTGCGCAGAAATCTGGGCAACAGACAGAAGAGTACGCAGCCGCGCAGGAAAATTCGAACCGGCAGGCTGACGCTTCCCGCGAATCATTCTGGGAAGCACGGCGTGTTTTCTGGATTCCGGCGGCAGCAGTACTCGGTTATTTCCTTGTCGTGACCAAAACAGCGCTCCTGACGGCGGAGGAAGCGAACCGATATCAGATTCCGGTCTACGGGCTGATTTTGCTGCTGATGATGGTTATATTTGTACTGCTCGGACAGAAGCTTTTCGTGTTGACTATGAGAAAAGGGACTGCTGTAAAAAGCGCTGCGGGGAAAATCAGCGATACCAGAGATACATCTGCTCCGGAAAAACGGTCCGTGCACGATAAAGCAGCCGGCTATGTGCTTCTGGCGGTATTTCTGGTGCTGGCAACAGGACAGATTCGAGGGCTGGCGGATGGAAAGGTGCTGTTTCTTTATGAAGAGGACACAAAAAACATCGTATTTGCGCAGGAGCATAAAGAGAAACCGGTCGTTTATTTTTATAATCCCAACCTGACCTGGATGATCTGGGACGATTCACTGGAGCTGATGCAGTATGATGAAATTTATTTTGCGAGCCTTGCAGATGTTTCGACTGTGGAGGATGATACAATCCGGCAGGCGGATCAGGTGCTTGTATATGTTTCCAGAATGGAGCAGACTGAGGAGGCGCTGCAGGCTGTTGCAGATGGAATGGGCGGTGATGTGAAGATGGAAAAGATCAGAGAGCTGCTGTATTGTGACCTGTATTTGATAGCAAGAAAGTAATGCGTGCTCTGTGAGCATGCTATTATCAGGAATAAAAAGACTCCCGTTCCGGTGGCAAATGAAGAAGGAATCATTCTCCATTTGTCACCGGAAATGGGAGTTTTTTCATGATAATCGTTTTACTCAGCAGCGCTTTCCGCCTGGGCTGCTTCCCCATCAGCTGCAGTGCTTTCCGTGCCAGCCGCATCTGTTTCTTCTGCAGCGCTTTCTATATCAGCGGTTTCTTCAGAGGTGCTTTCCGTATCTGTGTCCTCTGTTTTGGCTGCGGTACTTTCTTCTACAGTGCCTTCTTCTACAGTGCTTTCTTCAGCTGTAGTTGTTTCGATTACGCTTTCGACAGTGGTTTCTGTTTCTGCCGGCGTCTCTGTCTTGGGAGTATAGTGGCGGTAAATTGCAAAAGCAATCGCAAGTACGATTACTGCAAGTACGAAATAACTGCAGATGCGAAGGAGCTTTTTTCGTTTCTTTTCCTTCTCCAGACGTTCTTTGCGATGCGCTTTTTCCTGTTTATAACGGTCTACTTTTTGTTGGCTCATTTTATGTCCTCCATCAAATTTCTTAGTTATCACTATACAGAATAACTGTGAAAATTCTGTGTCAGGAGGGCAGATTTTTACGGGAAAAAACGTTATAACGCAGATGCGCCTTCCTACAGACACGAAAGTTGTCTGCAGGAAGGCGCAAGCAGATAAAGATTTAACCGAGGAACAGGCCGTACAATACGGCGATCAGGATGCCGAGCAGCGCGCCGACAAACACCTGTAAAGGGGTATGGCCGACGAATTCCTTGAGCTTTTCTTCGTAGGAGATCGGCTGCCCCATCTTTTCCCAGAATTCCATCATTTCATTGATGACCTGTGCCTGGAGACCGGTTTCACGGCGCACCCCTCTGGCGTCATACATAACGATAATCGCTACAATAGCGGCAATGGCGAATTCAAAGCTGCTGCCGCCATATTGCATTCCGGCTGCGGTTGCGAGTGCGCAGACAGTGGCGGAATGGGAGCTGGGCATGCCGCCGCTTCCGACTAAACGTTCCGGATCAAAGCTTTTGGTGATACAGGTATAAATCACTGTTTTGATGACCTGTGCAGCGAACCACCCCGTAACTGCGGACATAAAAACCGTGTTGTGAATCAGTGCGTTAAAAAAGTTCATAAAATACCTCTTTCTCTTTGGAAACTAAATTAGGCAAAATGCCATCCCCTGATTTTTTATTTTACACTTTTTTTGTCAGTTTTACAACGTTTCCCATCTCATTTTTGCAGACGGGAGGTTTGAAGATGGCAATACGGCAGCGCAATGAAAAACGGTGCGGCAAGGATGAGCGGATAAGCGTAGCGCAGATCGGAGGCGACAGGAGTTGCCAGAAGCAGGGTAAGTACAGTTCCGATAAACGGTACAAAGAGCACGAGAAACCGCCGCTGTCCGTATAAAAACTGATATGCGGCAAAATACAGGACAGCCCAGAAGTACGCGCCGATGCTCCACAAAATACCGTAAACCGGAAGCATATCAGGAAGCTTTAAAAGAATTTCACTGATTTTGACCGGAAACTGACCCCGCAGAAGATGCGGCCAGGAAAGTCCGATTTCGTTCGGAGAAATCCCTTCATTCGTGCGTAAAGCAGCCGGGGCGGGGAACCAGTATCCTTTTGTCTGATCGATAAAGGCCTGGAGATAGTCGCCCGGGTAAGAAATACCGAGCTGAATCCAGAGGGTGAAATATTTTGAAGGATTCCGGATGATCGCATCGGCATGGTTGTAGGAGACGAGTGCCTTGATGGGATCGGAGATCACCGGATTGTAATACTCCGGAATCAGGGAAGTATCGACTACATCATCGATGAGCATTTCCTGCTCTGCACTCAGCTGTCGACCGTTAGAAACGACACAGGCAATCTGCTGCAGAGGAATGGAGAGGGATTCTGTAAAGGAAGCGCGCTCAACATGACAGGCAGTGTATACAGGGCCGGTGATGATCAGGGATAAAAGGAGTATGCCGACCTGCACGGCAAACATTTTTTTCCATGTCCGGCGAAATGCGAACAGAACAAACGGGAGGGTGAACAGGAAGATATAAAGCCCGTTTGAACGCAGGGTGCAGACGAAAAAGCCGGAAAGGGAAAGCCCTGCCCAAATACCCGGACGGTTATCTGGGTTGCAGAGCAGTTCATATAAAAAGCAAAGATATAACAGCATAAGTCCGGAAAAAAGAATATCTTTCCAGACGGTTACGGCAAAAATTGCGTGAAATGGAACGAGCCCCCAGAAACAAAAAGACAGAATCAGCCAGAGGCGTGAAGCGCCTGATCTTGCGAGGAGGGATAGCGTATAGGTTTCAATAGCGGCCATAGTGCACATCTGGAACAATACATAACAGGCGATTCCGGTGTTTATGCTTCCGGTCAGAAAAAATCCGATATGGTAAAACAGGGAGAACAAAAGCGTGTGCAGGATCGGGTGGTGGTTACTGAGCGGGATCAGGCCGGTAGCCTGGGAAAACTGGCTGATGCTGTCCGGGGTTAGAACACCGGGGAACTGGTACAGAAACCAGAACAGCCAGCAGAAGAGCAGACCGAAGTAACAGAGCAGCTTCTGTTTGCGGGACAGGGCATGCACTGCAGATATGGCTGGGGGTACAGGACATGCACCGTCAGGCTGCTGCAAAGTGTTTTGGGCAAAACGCCGCTGCTGTCTGGATGCAAGAAACAGCATGGACAGTTCACAGAATCGGAAGAATATAAAATACAGACCGATAACCGCAGCCGCCAGGAATGCAAGTCTGAATATGCGGCTGTCAAAGCTGCCGGACAGTTCAGCGTGCTTTGCTGCTGCATAAAATAAGGTGTAGAGAACTGCGAGAAGTCTGCATATTGGATAAAAATGGCGCGGAAGCACAGAAGAAGCTGCTCCGATATTCGTCAGCCTTTGCGTCAGCGTTGGAGAAAAAAGGAGGAGCATGCCTGCAAAGATCAGGACAGAAAAAATATCTGCCGGATGGATGGAACCGATATCGCATAGTGCAAAGGCTGCAAAAAACGCTGCAGTAATCCGAGTGATACCGGGCTTCTGGAATGAAATTATATTTGTCATAAGATGGGAGTCCTCCTGGAAAGCAATGAATGATTTTGATCTGTATATGGATTCAGTTTAGTGTCAGTGAGGGAAAAAAGCAAGAAAATTACCCGGAAAATGGAGCACCTCCATTTCCTTGACATGAAATGGGGGCAATGGTACATTTAATGCATCAGACAGGGGTATCAAAATTATGATAATGATTTTAATGGAATGGGCGTATATGGCGACGTTGTCGTTTCTGATGGGCTTTGCGTGTCTTGCACCGTTTCGAAAAAAGGGCGGTTGTCAGATTCATAGCGCAGTAACCTATATGATGGCGGGTCTGCTCGTATTGAATGTGTATGCAGAGTATTTCAGCCTGTTTGCCGGCGTTGGCTTCTGGGCAAGTCTGATTGCCGTTTTTGCTGCGGTCATCGGCGGAATGCTGCTGCGTCGGGATTTGGCGGATTTTTTCAAAATTTCGAAAACACAGGCATGTCAGAAAAAAACGGAAAGAAGCGACGAAGGGATTGAAAACTCAAAAAGCCTTTGGCGCAAAAAAAACAAAGCCGTCTGGCTGCTGTATGCCGGTCTGACGCTTTTATTTGCATACGGCTCGTCGAGGGGCTATATGCACTACGATACGGGACTGTATCATGCACAGGCAATTCGATGGATCGAAGAGTACGGCGTTGTGCCGGGGCTTGCGAATCTGCACAGCCGGTTCGGTTACAACAGCGCTTCCTTTGCACTCAGCGCCTTCTTTAGCGAGACGTGGCTGATCGGACGGCCGATGCACTGCGTGGCTGGATTTTTTGCGCTGCTGTGCGCGTGTAAATGCGCGGCAGGGCTTATGGCATTTTGGAAACGAAAAAAAGTGCGAATATCGGATTTTTTATCTATCGGCGGGATCTTTTATCTGATAGCAGTGTTCCGGGAGATGGTTTCCCCGGCGTCCGATTATTTTGCAATGTTGGTTTTATTCTGGGTAATAATGACCTGGGTGGAACTGTGGGAGCAGGAAAGGGACTGTCCCATCGGGGAAAAGCAAACTGTGCCTTACGCACTGCTGAGTCTGTATCTGGTGTATGCGGCGACGGTGAAGCTGTCCACAGCGGTAATTTTGCTGCTGGTCCTGTATCCGGCGGTGCTGCTGCTTAGGCAGAAAAAATGGCTGCAGATTGCAGGCTATATCGCGCTGGGACTTCTGATTGCATTTCCGTATCTGGCGCGGAATGTGCTGATTTCCGGCTGGCTGTTTTATCCGTTTACGTTTTTGGACTGGTTTCCGGTAGACTGGAAAATTTCCAAAGGCTATGCGAACAGCGACGCAAAGGAAATCCAGGCGTATGCGCGGGAGATTTACAATGTTTATCAGCTGGATCAGCCGTTGAAGCAGTGGCTGGCGGCATGGGGTGGTGAGGGCGGGAAAAAACCG
>OGPO01000796.1_pt1 | contig 24198 bp, 21 predicted proteins | sample 1553041 | NCBI WGS metagenome assembly OGPO01 (sample SAMEA2580281, study PRJEB22360) | human gut metagenome | biome: human gut; feature: human-associated habitat; material: faeces | place: Denmark | collected 2008/2010 | reverse complement strand
GTAGCCGTCCTGATATTCTGTTTTACAGTTTGGACACCAAGGCATAGGACACGCCCTCCTTATTTGCCGGACAGATATTCGTCAATTCCTTTTGCACCCGCTTTTCCGGCGCCCATCGCCAGAATAACGGTCGCTGCGCCGGTAACGGCATCTCCGCCTGCAAAAACAGCAGCCTTGCTGGTCTGACCATTTTCTTCGGAAGCGACGATACATTTGCGTTTGGTTTCAAGACCTTCTGTTGTAGAAGAAATCAGCGGGTTCGGAGAGGTACCCAGAGCCATGATGACCGTATCCAATTCCAGGGTAAACTCAGAGCCGGGGATTTCTACCGGACGGCGTCTGCCGGAAGCATCGGGCTCGCCCAACTCCATGCGCACGCACTTCATGCCCTTTACCCAACCTTTTTCATCTTCCAGAATTTCGACCGGATTCGTCAGCAGATCAAAGATAATGCCTTCCTGTTTTGCATGATGTACTTCTTCCACACGGGCGGGAAGCTCCTCTTCACTTCTGCGGTATACGATATGCACTTCCGCGCCGAGACGCAGCGCGGTTCTCGCAGCATCCATTGCAACGTTGCCGCCGCCGACAACTGCCACCTTTTTGCTCTCCATGATCGGAGTAGCAGAATCTGCCTGAAACGCTTTCATCAGGTTGCTTCTGGTCAGATATTCGTTTGCAGAAAATACACCGTTGGCATTCTCACCGGGGATGCCCATAAATTTAGGAAGACCTGCACCGGAGCCGATAAAGACTGCAGAATACCCCTCTTCATTGAGCAGCTCGTCAATCGTAACAGATTTGCCGACGATGACGTTTGTCTCGATCTTTACGCCGAGGGACAGTACGTTTTCGATTTCTTTCTTTACAACATTCTCTTTGGGAAGACGGAATTCCGGAATACCGTATACCAGTACACCGCCTGCCTCATGCAGTGCCTCGAAAATGGTCACATCATAGCCCATCTTCGCCAGATCGCCTGCACAGGTCAGACCTGCAGGGCCGGAACCGATGACGGCTACCTTTTTTCCCTTCTTTTCAGCAGCGCCGACAGGACGGATGTTGTTTTCTCTTGCCCAGTCCGCTACGAAACGCTCCAGTTTGCCGATAGACACTGCTTCGCCCTTAATACCACGGATACATTTTCCTTCACACTGGCTTTCCTGCGGGCAGACACGACCGCAGACAGCGGGAAGTGCGCTGGATTCGCTGATAACCTGATAAGCAGCTGCAAAATCGCCCTCTTTTACCTTTTCCACGAAGCCGGGGATATTGATCGAAACCGGACATCCCTGTACGCAGTGTGCATTTTTACAGTTTAAGCAGCGCTGTGCTTCTGCTACTGCTTCATCGGCATTATAGCCAAGACATACTTCTTCGAAATTACATGCGCGTTCTTTTGCATCCTGCTCTCTGACCGGGACTTTTTTCATCATATCAGCCATTACTCTTCACCTCCGCACTGACCGCATCCGCCGTGATGCGTGTCTTTTTCCTTTGCAGCAAGATAAGCTCTGCCTTCCTGGGTCTTGTAGATCTGCTGACGCTGCATCGCTTCGTCAAAGTTTACCAGATGTCCGTCAAATTCCGGACCGTCTACGCAGGCAAATTTCACTTCGCCGCCTACAGTAACACGGCAGGCGCCGCACATGCCGGTTCCGTCTACCATGATAGGGTTTAAGGAAACGATCGTCGGGATATTCAGCGCTTCTGTTGTCTTGCAGACAAATTTCATCATGATCATCGGACCGATTGCAACGCAGAGGTCATAGTGCTTACCTTCCTGCTCTACCAGATCCTGAATGGTCTTTGTTACCATGCCGCTTCTTCCATAAGAGCCGTCATCGGTGGTCACATATAAATTTCCTGCAACCGCTTTCATCTCTTTTTCAAGGATCAGCAGCTCTTTCGTCTTTGCGCCTACGATAACGTCTGCTGCAACACCCTGCTCATGCAGCCATTTTACCTGCGGATAAACGGGTGCTGTGCCGACGCCGCCGGCAACGAACAGAATTTTCTTTGCAGCCAGGGCTTCCTTTGTTTCTTTTGTCAGCTCGGACGGACATCCCAGAGGGCCTGCCACATCGTGGAAAGCATCCCCGGCCTTTAAGGAGGTCATCAGATGGGTGCTGGCTCCCACCGGCTGGAATACAATCGTAATCGTTCCTTTTTCTCTGTTATAGTCGCAAATGGTCAGTGGAATTCTTTCACTGTCGGCATCTGTCCGCACAATCACAAACTGGCCGGGCATACAGGATTTTGCGATCCGTTCTGCTTTAACTTCCATCCAGTAAATGTTGGCAGTGAGTTTTTTCGTTTCTAAAATAGGATACATAAATCTCACCTTTCTGTCCGATCGGACAATATATTTTAAGAGTCTGCAGACAGTATCCTTATTCCTGTCCGTTTTCCGGCTGCTCTATTGCGTACAGCTTGAAACTCTTATCCTCCTGTTTCTCTGCCCGGTAGCATTCCCCGGACATATAGTTTACCACATAATCGTTTCCGGTCGCGTTGCTTTCTCCATCTAACTCGTGATATTCCCGATAAAGATAATAATGATGATTGTTGATCGTGAGGGCATACTTAAAAGTATAGAGGTTACGGCCATCTCCATCCGGGACATCTCCCTGCAGGGAATTCACTACTCCGGCATTTTTTAACGTCAAAAGCAGCTGGTTGGATGCCGCCTCCATGCTCAGGAGCGGATGCAGGTCCAACGTATAATTACATTCCGTTACGCTGCCTGTCACACCGTCCGGAGCAATTATGACAAATTTAAAGGTGGAATATCCAACCGGGAGCCAAAATGGCTCTTCGTAGCGGGTCGATGATGCGGTCGGTTCTGTTTTATCCATTGTATAGTAAACGCTGCAGCCATCCGGTACATCCACCTCAATCCGTACGGGTTTACCGTAGTTTCCGGGAAGCGGCGTCACATAGGGTGCATCCGGCCTGCTGATATCTATGTAATAGTTTGCAGAAGAGATATCGCTGGCAATTCCGTAATGATTTACAAACAAAGCCTTTATCTCATAGCCTCCATCCTTCAATGGAATTGGTGAAGTATAGACCTGACTGTTTTCATCCGGCACCGAGCCGTCTGTTGTAAAATAAATAGTTCCTGCCGCATTGCCAATCAGCTTTAAATTCTGCGCTTCGCGGTAAGTCCCGCTTTGAAGGTCGAATTCCGGCGGATTTGCCATATAATCTAAATACCGGCTCTGGATCTGGACATCCGGGCAGCTCTGCATCAGCGCATTGATCGCTGCATAGTCGTTTTGTTTTTCATAAATAGCGACACAACGGCGATAGGCATCTTCGCAGGAAGCATCCATATTGAGGATTGTCAGGCAAAGCTCCTTTGCCTCTTCCAGTTTTCCTTCAAAATAGTAGCAGGAAGACAGCGCATTTAAGTATTCCACATTTCTGGGATCCTGTTCGATCAACAGCTCCAGAAGCTCTGCTGCAGAATCGTAGGATTTCTCCTTCATCTGCGCAGCAGCCTTTTCATACCGATATTCCGGGGTATGATGCCAAAAAATCAGGCTCATGCCCGCGCAGAGAGCTGCTGCGGCAAAAAGACCTGCAAACACCTTCCAGCGTTTTTTTCTGCGGTTTTTCATCGAAGGCTGCTTTTCCGGCACAGTGCTTTGCCCTGCATCTGTCTCCGGTTTGCTATCCTCCGAAGCTTTCTCCGCGATCTGGGTTCCAACATCGGAAAGCGCTTTATGGAGGCTCGTTTCCAGCGCCGGATCAACCTCCGGGACGATCTGGATTTCCCTGCCGCAATGCTCACAGTACATCTGTCCTTCTTTCATGTCTGCGCCGCATCTGGGGCATTTCATAGGCGTCTTCTCCTGCTTTCAATACAATTTTTCATCAGCATGGCGATCGTCATAGGGCCGACGCCGCCGGGAACCGGCGTGATCGCAGAAGCGACCGGGAATACGCTTTCATAGTCTACGTCGCCGCAGAGATGGTTTGCTTCGTCTCTGTGAATGCCGACATCGATCACGGCTGCGCCGGGCTTGACATATTCCGCATCAATCATCTGCCGTTTGCCGATCGCAACGATAAGGATATCCGCACGCTTTGTCACCTCTTTCAAATTTACCGTACGGGAATGTGCGATTGTAACGGTTCCGTTTTCTGCAAGCAACAGCTGTGCGATCGGTTTACCGACGATATTGCTTCTGCCGATCACAACGCACTCTTTTCCGTCGATCCGGATATCAGAGCGCTTTAACAGCTCAATGATGCCCGCCGGAGTGCCGGGGACAAAGCCCTCTTCCCCGCAGCTCAATGCGCCGACATTGTAAGGATGGAAGCCGTCGACGTCCTTTGCAGGGTCGATGGCATTTAAAACATCTTTTTCATTGATATGTCCGGGCAGGGGAAGCTGCACCAAAATGCCGTCCACGTCCTCCCGGGCGTTCAATTCCTGAATCAGGGAAAGCAGTTTCTCCTCCGACGTCGTTTCTTCCAGTTCATAGGAAAGGCTGTGGATTCCAAGCTCCTCACAGGTTCGCTGTTTGTTTCTGACATAGACACACGATGCGGGGTCCTGACCGACCTGAATAACCGCCAGCGTTACGGTAATGTTGTCTTTTGCAAGCTGCTGTACCTGTTCCTTTAATTCCTGCTTGATCTGTGCGGCAATCGCTTTTCCGTCAATTCTTTTTGCCATGTTGTAGGGTCCTCTCTCGGTTATTTTTCAGGCAACGGATCAGAACAGCCCTGTGATCTTTCCGTTCTCGTCCACATCGATATTGACGGCAGCCGGAACCTTCGGCAGTCCGGGCATCGTCATCACCGCACCGGTCAACGCAACCACAAAGCCGGCGCCTGCGGATACATACACGTCGCGAACCGTAATCGTAAAGCCTTCCGGGCGTCCTAACAGCTTTGCGTTATCCGACAGGGAATACTGTGTCTTTGCCATGCAGACCGGAAGATTTCCAAAGCCCATCTCTTCGAGCTTCCTGATCTGTCTGGATGCCTCTGCGGTATAGGAAACAGAAGCCGCACCGTAAATCTTTGTCGCAATGCAGCCGATCTTTTCTTTGATCGGAAGATTTTCGTCGTACAGCGGAGCAAAATGACTTTCTTTTTCTTCCAGAGTCTTTAATACTTTCTCCGCAAGCGCAATGCCGCCCTCGCCGCCCTGTGCCCAGACGTTGGACAGTGCGAACTCACAGCCTCTTTCTTCACAGAACTGCTGTACAAAATTCGTCTCTGCCTCAGTGTCGGTCAGGAAGGAGTTTAAGGTAACAACCACCGGAACGCCAAACTGCTGCAGGTTTTCGATGTGCTTCTCCAGGTTGACAATGCCCTTTTTGAGCGCGTCCAGATTTTCTGCAGACAGGTCTTCCTTTGCGATGCCGCCGTTATACTTGAGTGCACGGATCGTTGCAACCAAAACGACTGCATCCGGCTTTAAGCCAGCCATCCGGCATTTGATATCGAAAAACTTCTCTGCGCCGAGGTCTGCACCAAAGCCGGCCTCTGTGATCGTATAATCCGCCATTTTCAGGGCTGCCTTTGTTGCACGGACAGAGTTACAGCCGTGTGCGATATTGGCAAAGGGTCCGCCGTGGACGATCGCCGGGGTATGCTCGAGCGTCTGGATCAGATTGGGCTTTAACGCGTCCTTCAGCAGGGCTGCCATTGCGCCAACCGCCTTTAAATCAGCTGCGGTCACCGGCTCTCCCTGATAGTTATAGGCAACGACGATTTTTGCCAGACGCGCCTTTAAATCATCCATGTCATCTGCCAGGCAGAGGATCGCCATAATCTCAGAAGCAACGGTGATCACGAAATGGTCTTCCCGGACAACGCCATCCGCTTTTGCACCGAGACCGACAACGATATTTCTCAGCACGCGGTCGTTCATATCCTCGCAGCGTTTCCATAAGATCTGTCTGGGGTCGATCCCAAGCGCATTGCCTTGCTGGATATGGTTGTCTAAAAGCGCCGCCAGAAGGTTATTTGCAGAAGTAATCGCATGAAAATCCCCGGTAAAATGCAGGTTTAAGTCTTCCATCGGAACGACCTGCGCATAACCGCCGCCGGCTGCCCCGCCCTTAATGCCAAAACAAGGGCCAAGAGAAGGCTCACGCAGCGCAATCACCGCTTTTTTGCCCATTTTTGCAAATGCCTCGCCCAGTCCGACGCTGGTCGTTGTCTTGCCCTCCCCGGCAGGGGTCGGATTGATTGCTGTCACTAAAATCAGTTTTCCGTCTTTGCGGTCTTCGATGGATTTTAAATATTCGTCGGAAAGCTTCGCTTTATATTTGCCATAAAGCTCCAGATCGTCTTCCGGAATATCCAGATGCTCGGCCACTTTCTGAATCGGCCATAAAACAGCTTCCTGTGCGATTTCGATATCTGATTTCATCTATTCATTCTCCTTTGCCTGTGTTTGACATGTTCTATGCTTTTGTATGCTGATATCAGAGGATTTCCTCTACCAGCTGTTCAAACTCTGTTTCGGTCATCAGTACCTTACGGGGCTTGGTACCCTCTTCTTCACCGACGACACCGACCTCCGCCAGCTGATCCATAAGCCGGGCGGCGCGGTTAAAGCCGATCTTAAAGACTCTCTGCAGCATACCGATCGATGCTTTGTCCTTTTCGATAATAAAGCGTCCCGCATCTGCAAAGTAGGCATCATATTCCGGTCCGGATGAGCCGGATGTAGCACTGCCCGAAGAGGTTCCGATGGATTTCATCTTTTCCTCGATTTCATTGCTGGCATCGTAAACATTGCCGATGTTCTGATTTTTTAAGAAATCCACGACATCAGACACTTCATTATCCGAAACGAATGCACCCTGCACCCGGACAGGCTTGGAATAGCCCTGTGGGTAAAAGAGCATATCGCCCTTTCCGAGCAGCTTCTCTGCTCCGTTCATATCCAGAATGGTACGGGAATCGACGCCGCTGGAGACCGCGAATGCGACACGGCTCGGCATGTTTGCCTTAATCAGTCCCGTGATGACATCGACGGAGGGGCGCTGAGTCGCAATGATCAGATGGATGCCTGCCGCTCTTGCAAGCTGTGCCAGCCGGCAGATCGCTTCTTCCACCTCTCCCGGCGCGACCATCATCAGGTCGGCAAGCTCATCCACGATAATGACGATCTGCGGGAGGTCGTTGGGTATGCCCTCTTCTCCCTTTTGTCTTCGTTCTTCGAGCTTCTTATTATATCCTTTTAAGTCGCGGACATTGCTGTCTGCAAATTTCTGATATCGGTCGGTCATTTCCGCAACGCCCCACTGCAGCGCAGCCGACGCTTTTTTCGGATCGGTTACGACAGGAATTAACAGGTGCGGAATGCCATTGTACACACTCAGCTCTACGACCTTGGGGTCGACGAGAATCAGTTTGACTTCCGAAGGCTTCGCCTTATATAAAATGCTCATAATCAGCGTATTGATGCAGACGGATTTCCCGGAACCGGTGGATCCTGCGATCAGCATATGCGGCATCTTTGCAATGTCGGATACGACCACCTTGCCGGCGATGTCCTTGCCGACTGCAAAAGCAATTTTGGACGGGAAGTTCGAAAACGCATCCGTTTCCAAAAGCTCCCGCAGTCCGACTGCCATCGTCTCTTTGTTCGGAACCTCGATACCGATTGCGGCCTTGCCGGGAATCGGTGCTTCGATTCGGATATCTGTCGCAGCGAGGTTTAGCTTGATATCATCCGCCAGACTTAGAATCTTGCTGACTTTTACGCCATGATCGGGCTGCAGCTCATACCGGGTTACGGTAGGTCCCTGGCTGATATCTGTAACAGTGACCTTTACGCCGAAGGTCTGCAGTGTATCCTCGAGGTGCTTCGCCGTTTCTTTCAGCTCGCTCTCGCTGTCCATGTTGTTGGCATGATTGCTTTTATGTAGCAGCGACAGCGGCGGATAATGGTATACGACAGGCTTTGGTGGCTGTTGCGCCGCCTGCTTTTCCTGTTCTTTCTGTTTCTTAGCAAGCTCCTGACCAACGACAGTGGCTTCTGCGGCGGTCTGCGGTGCTTTGGGAGGCACAGCTTTAGGGCGCTGCACTCCGGTACTTTGCAGGTTTTGTGCCGGAAGCACAGTCGGCTCCCCGGCAGTGTCCTTGTTGTCATCCCCTGGAAGCTCAGACGGCACAGCATCGTATATGTCCGAATCCGACTGCTCCAATTCCTGTACAGGAGCAAGCTTCTGTGATGCACAGGCAGGCTGTGTATCCATATGCAAGGTAACCTCCGGTGCAGAAGTTTCCACCACAGAAGTTTCCACCCTGGATTCCAGTGGTACAAATGCTTCTGTCTGCTGCGGCTGTTTCGGTTCCAGGTAGTGAACCTCTTTCATATCCTGATAAACATCCGCCTGCGGCTGGCCGGTCACAGGGTCCTGCATTCCCGATAAAAATGCATCCGCCGGTTCTGCGGTGTTGTCCTGTGGTACAGGGGTTGTATCACTGTCATTGTTCAAATATGCGGAGTGAATCCGCACATGGCTCATTAAAGCTGAGCCGGACGCATCCGCTGCAGCCGCAGGAATGCTCTCTTCTGCTGTGATGATCGATGATGTCGCTAAAACAGCTGCCCCACTCGCAACCGCTGCATCGGGAAACGTTTCATTCCTGCGGTCTGCATCGAGGTTGACACTTACCGGTCTGACGGTATACTGCTCCGTCACCTGACCGGGATTTTCTGTTATGGTGATTTCGTGCATGTCCTCGCGACGGCCGACAGATGCCTTGCGCAGCGTCGTGTCCGCCATAATGCCCGTGTTTTTTTTCTCCATCCGGAAGATCTGATCTGCATCCTGACGTGCCTGAGCCTCTTCCTTGCGGCGTTGTTTGGCTTCGCGCTGCTGCTCTGCGTTAAGCTGCTTCTGGCGGGCGAGCTGTTTTCTTTCTTTTTCGCGGGCGAGTTCTTCTTCTCTGCGTTTCTCGGAACGTTCTTCGTTTTCCTGACGGAGACGTTTGCTGCGCTCTTCGTTTGCCTGTCGGCGCTGTTCATAGCGCTCTTCGCTCTCTTTCCGGCGTCTTTCGCTGCGCTCGCGGTATCTCTGCGCATCGGAACGTGCCGTCTCATAGACATATCTGCCAGAAGTCTTTACACCGTTCACAAACGAACGCTCTGTGATAATAACTGTGCAGATAATCACCAACACCAACAAAAGCAGTACTGTGCCGACCATGCCAAGAAGCCGGTGCAGCCCCCAGGCAAGGGAGCCGGATATGACACCGCCGCCCAGCCGCTTTTCAGCGCTTTCCAGATACAGCTCCCGGATCGAATAATCCATCGACAGCGTCCCCCCCTGAAACAGGAGCGAGCAGACTACACCAAGCAGGAAAAACAGAATGATTCCCGCCGTCAGCTTCATGGACGCGATCCGGTTTCCCTGATTGGAAATGCCAAACGCGATTGCAATAAAGGCAAGCACCGGCAGTGCATATGCCATCGTGCCGAAAATACCGAACATTACGCGGCTGATCTGATTGCCGATGACACCGATCACGCCGAAATTGCATAAAAATAGCAATATTGTGAGTGCTAATACGCCGATCAGGATAATTTCGCTTGTAATCGCGCTTTGTGCCTGAAGTTCAGCTGCACTCGGTTTTCTGGTTGTTTTTTGTTTTCCACCCTTTGCGCCGCCTCTGCCTGTTTTCGCAGGGGTCTTTTTCCTTCCTTTCGACGCAGTTGATGCCATAATCATCCCTCCAACTGACCTGCCTTTTTTCTGCATCTGCAAAATGGATTTTTAAATTAGCATAGGCAGAAAAAGACTAGATCAATTTAGTATATCACTTAATTTTCTTCTTGTCACTATTGCTGTTTTTCTTTTTCATCCGACCTGCCCGATAGCCGTCTGCCAGCTCATGAAGCTTCTGCACTGCCTCGCGAATACCGCCGACGGAAGAAATGATCCCTTCATACACCGCCTGCTCTCCGACAAGAATCGTCCCGAGGTCACGGCTCAACATCCCCTGCCTGATCATCATCTCTTCCATCCGCTGCTTGGAAACACTGCAATGGCTGCAGACAAAACCGGTGATCCGATCCTGAATCTGCCGGAAATAATCATAGGTCTGCTGTGCGCCGATCACCGTCCCGTTCATGCGAACCGGATGGATTACCATTGTCCCGGACGGCACAATGTAGGAATAATCCGTGCTCACCGCGATCGGGACGCCAATGGAATGACTGCCGCCCAGCACAAGGGAAACGGTCGGCTTGCTCAAAGAAGCGATCATCTCTGCAATCGCAAGCCCCGCTTCGACATCGCCGCCCATCGTATTCAGCAAAACAAGCAGACCGCTAATATTCTTACTGTCCTCTATCGCCGCCAGCTGCGGTAGAATATGTTCATATTTTGTCGTTTTGGAGCTGCTTCCGAGGTTGTCATGCCCCTCAATTTCCCCGATGATCGTCAGCAGATGGATCGAGGTTTCTTCCTTATTATCTGTAAGCGTTAACTGACCGGTCTGCTCGATTCGCTCGTCCCGGTGCATTTCCTGTTCTTCCTTTTTTCCCATAAAAAATCACTCCCGCATTTCTTTTTCAAAAAGGATGTGCAGGAGTGATTTATTTTATACATCAAAATCATCGTTATCCGCAACCGGAATTTCATAAAACATAAGATCCGGCGACGGTTCAAAAGCGTAATTCATTTCTTTGCGGACATGTCGTTTGGGAACGGGAAGCGGGTTATCCAGATATTCTCCCGGCGCAGGCTTTGGTGGTTCCTTTGGCGCTTTCTCAAAAAGCGCAGACTCCCCCTCCTGCCTGAACTCAGCTGCCGGTATGGTATTCTGTGAAGCGTGTTTCTTCTTTTTCCCCCAACTCATGCTTCGCCCTCACTGTGCAAAAAAACTCTTTCCCATAGGATCAAAACGCAATACGAGGATTTTAGAGTGCCTGTTCCAGATCCGCGATGATATCGTTTACATTTTCAATACCGACGGAAAGACGGATCAGATCGGGCGCTACGCCGGCCTCTTTTAACTGCTCATCGTTCATCTGACGGTGCGTATGGCTGGCAGGATGCAGAATGCTGGTGCGGGAATCCGCCACATGGGTAACAATAGCTGCAAGCTTTAACTTATCCATCATTTCTTCCGCCGCCTTGCGTCCGCCTTTTAAGCCAAAGGAAATGACGCCGCAGGTGCCGTTCGGCATGTATTTCTGTGCCAGCTCATAATATTTGCTGCTCTTTAAGCCGGGGTAGTTGACCCATGCAACCTTCTCGTTCGCTTCCAGAAATTCCGCAACCTTCTGCGCATTGTAGCAGTGGCGTTCCATCCGAAGCGGCAGCGTCTCCAGACCGACATTCAGCAGAAACGCGTTCTGAGGAGACTGTACCGCACCGAGATCGCGCATCAGCTGGGAGGTTGCCTTGGTTATGTATGCCGCCTTGCCGAATTTTTCGGTATAAACTACACCGTGGTAGGATTCATCCGGTGCGCAGAGTCCCGGAAACTTATCCGGGTATGCAGACCAGTCGAAATTGCCGGAATCTACGATCGCACCGCCCAGCGCCATCGCATGACCGTCCATATATTTGGTGGTGGAATGCGTTACGATATCGACCCCCCATTCGAACGGATTGCAGTTGATCGGGGTCGGAAACGTGTTGTCAACGATTAACGGTACATGATGTGCATGCGCCGCACGGGCGAATTTTTCAAAATCCAACACAACCAGCGCGGGATTTGCCAGAGATTCCGCCATAACACATTTGGTATTGGGCTGGAACGCCTTGCAGATCGTCTCGTAATCCGCATCCGGGTCTACGACAGTACAGGATACGCCCATTTTTTTCATGGTAACCGCCAGCAGATTGAAAGTTCCGCCATATACGGTGGACGATAATACGACATGGTCGCCCGCCTCGCAGATATTGAAAACGGCATAGTAGTTTGCCGCCTGTCCGGAACCGGTCAGCATCGCTGCTGCGCCGCCCTCCAGTTCACAGATTTTCTGTGCGACACAGTCGTTGGTCGGATTTGCCAGACGGCTGTAAAAATATCCGGATTCCTCCAGATCAAAAAGTCTGCCCATCTGCTCAGAGGATTCATATTTAAACGTCGTACTCTGATAAATCGGGAGCACTCTCGGCTCTCCGTTCTTCGGCTTCCAGCCAGACTGTATGCAGATCGTTTCCTTTGCGTATGCCATAGTATCCTCTTACCTCTTTGTCTTTCCGACAAAAATCCGGTCTTTTGTCCGTTTTATTCTTCGTCCCAGTTGTGATATACTGCCTGAACGTCGTCATCCTCGTCCAGCAGATCCAGGGTACGCTGCAGTCCCTTTAATGCAGTCTCGTCTGTTACCTTGACATAGTTCTGAGGAATCATGGTAACATCTGCGGATGCCATCGGAATGCCTGCCTTCTCCAGCGCTTCGCGCACTTCTTCAAAAGTATCGGGATCGGTCAGGATTTCGAAGCTGTCCTCTTCCTCGCTGAAATCCTCTGCGCCTGCATCCAGAGCGGTCATCATCAGATCGTCCGCTTCCATATCGCATTCTTCTTTATCGATGATGATCTGACCCTTCTTATCGAACATAAAGGATACACAGCCAGGTGTGCCAATGTTGCCGTTGCCCTTTGTGAACGCGCTTCTGACGTTGGCAGCGGTACGGTTCTTGTTATCGGTCAGGGCATCGACGATGATTGCGATTCCGCCGGGGCCATAGCCTTCGTAGGTGATATATTCGTAATTAACGTTGCCGACGTCGCCGGCAGCCTTCTTAATTCCTCGTTCAATGGTGTCGTTAGGCATGTTGTTGGATTTTGCCTTTGCAACGACCTGTGCCAGCTTGAAGTTGTTCGCAGGGTCAGGACCACCCTCTTTTACGGCAACTGCAATTTCTCTTCCGAGAATGGTGAAAATTTTTCCCTTTGCAGCGTCATTTTTTTCTTTTTTATGCTTGATGTTTGCAAATTTTGAATGTCCGGACATTTCTTTTCTCCTTTATCTAACGTATTTCTAGTTCTTTATCATAGCATTTTGGCTGGAAAACGTCAAGAAAACATCTGCTTTGTACGGTTTCTTTATGTATCCAGCGAAAGGCTGACCTTCAAGGCAGAGTTTACGCGGTTCATCACCCGCGCATCCAGATGGCATACTTTGTCTTTCAGCCTTTTTTTATCTATTGTGCGGAGCTGTTCCAGTAAAATTACGGAATCCTTTTCGATTTCATATTCCCCGGAAAAAATTTCGATATGGGTCGGAAGCTTTGTTTTATTCATCCTGGAAGTAATCGCCGCACAGATCACAGTCGGGCTGTAACGGTTGCCGATATCGTTCTGGATAATCAGCACCGGGCGGACACCTCCCTGTTCCGATCCGACCACGGGTCTTAAATCTGCATAATAAATATCTCCGCGCTTCACTCTTTTTTCTTCCTTTCCTGTTTTTTTACCTCAGGACAAGTATTGGCTGCTTTCTCAGCGCGTATACCATTCTTTAAAAAAAGAGTTTCTCTTCGTGAAAATAATCCCGCGTACAGACGATTTTTCCGCCTTTTTCATAGACGCGTGGAATCCGCTTTCCGAGGCAGCACGCGGTTTCGTAGTTAAATCTGCCGGAGCGGTCGCCGATTTCTTCCATTGTAATCGTTTCGATGCCGTCTGTGCCGATGAGCGTTGCGACATCCCCTACCTTTGCCTCAGGAATCTTTGTCACATCGACCATGAACTGATCCATGCAGACGCGCCCCAGGATCCTTGCGCGCTTTCCGGCAATCAGAACATCGCCCTTGTTGGAAAGTCCGCGCGGATAGCCGTCCGCATAACCCACCGGAATCGTCGCTACGCGCATAGGATGCGCTGTACGAAATGTCCCGCCGTAGCTGATTTCCTGCCCTGCATCCAGCTCTTTGATATAAGCGATACGGCTCTTTAAAGACAGGAGCGGTTCTAACACGATGCCGTCGCGTTTGACTTCATCTGACGGCCACATGCCATAGAGAATGATTCCGGCGCGCACCGCATCCATGTGCATATCGGGCAGCTCCAGGATGGACGCACTGTTGGAGCAATGCCGCAGCGGGATTTTCAGGGAAAGCTCCTTTTCCACACGGTCGGTAAAGCTCGAAAATTTTTCATACTGCACATTCGTTCTGGATTTATCTGCTTCATCCGCTGTCGCAAAATGGGTAAAAATCCCCTCAATTGAAAGATTCGGACACTGCATCGCGCGTGCGACAAAGGAAAGCCCTTCATCGTCCGGGCGGATGCCGATTCTCGACATACCGGTGTCTACCGCGATGTGAACATGCATTTTTTTGCCGGCTTTTTGGGCAGCACGGTTCATATCCTCCAGCATCTGATCGGTGAAAACCGTCGCATGGACACCCCGAAATGCCATTTCCTCATAAGCCTCCGAAAAGGTATAGCCGAGCACCATCGCGGGCTTTTTGATTCCGGCATCTGCCAGCAATACTGCCTCTTCCTCCGTTGCCACCGCATAGCCGATGACTTCCGGAATTTCATCCATTTCCCGCGCCAGCATCACCGCGCCGTGTCCGTAACCGTCCGCTTTGATGACCGCGATGATTCCGGCATCATTTTTCCGACAGGCTGCAATCTGACGCAGATTGTCGTGCAGCGCGTCCAGATTTACGCAAGCCCACACTCTTCTATATGGATTTTTGATTATTTTCTCACACATAATTTTTCTCCTGCTTCGCAAGTACCGCCCATACCGCTTCCGCGATATCATTGGAGGTCATACTGTATTCGCCCTTTGTATGGGCTGCCAAGTCGCCTGCCAGACCGTGCAGATAGACGCCGATACACAACGCCAAGAACGGATCGTCGATCGTAGAAAGCAGTGCCGTCACAATTCCGGTCAGTACGTCTCCGCTCCCGGCCACCGCCATGCCGCTGTTGCCGCTGCGATTGATATAAATGCTGCCGTCCGGCGAAGCTGCAATGCTTCTCGCACCCTTACACAGAACAGCTGCCTGCAAACGATTCGCCCACTTTTTTGCATAGAACACGGGCTGTTTTAAAATTTCTTCAATCGCGCAGCCCTCCAGCCGGGCAAGCTCCCCGGGATGCGGCGTTAAAATCAGCTTCCGGCGTGTCGCCGGATTCTGTTGGTGTTCAATCAGCTCCTGTAAAAGTGCTTCGTCCTTTGCGATAAGATTGATTGCGTCCGCATCCAGCACAAGCGGCTGCAAGGTCTGCTGCAGCACAAACAAAAGCTCTTTCCGGGCGCGATCAGATAAGGATAGCCCGGGACCTGCGCCGATCACATCCGCCCAGCCAGCGGATGCTTCCACAGAATCTGCGGTCATTGCCTCCGGAAGCGCCGTCTGAATCACCGGATGTATCAATGTCGGACAAGAAAGCTTTACCATGCCGACTCCTGCATAAAACGCGCCCCGACCGCACAGAATCGCCGCTCCCGCCATAGTTTCACTGCCCGCAAGCAGCAGCACTTTTCCAAACGTGCCCTTATTTCCATCCTCAGGACGTGCCGGAATCAGCTCTGTCACCGGTGCCGTAAATGTAAAGGCTTCCGGCGTCTGATCCAAAAATCCATCCTCAGTGATGCCGATCTGTGTGCAGATCACTTTTCCGGTATATTTGCAGCCCGGATAGAACAAAAGCCCGCGCTTCCAGAAGCCGAACGTGACTGTCACGTCTGCCCGGACAGCGCAGCCAAGCCCCGGTATCCGTTTCGATTCCGGAGGGAAGATCCACCGCAAGCACAAAGGCATCCTGCACGTTGATCCATTCGATTGCTTCCCGGTAAGTTCCTTCTGCCGGACGGCACAGACCGATTCCAAACAAAGCATCTACAATAATATCATATTCTCCATCCGGGATTGTGTCACAGATAACGGCGCCGTAAGCCTTTGCCGCATGTAGCTGCAGCTTTAAAAGTTCGCCCGCTTTTTCTTCATCGGATGCCAGATAAAAAGAAACATCATAGCCCTCCTGCAAAAGAAGTCTGCCGATTGCAATACCATCCGCTCCGTTATTGCCGCCGCCCGCTGCAATCAGGACGCGCCGTTTTGGATGTAAGCCAAGCTGCCCTGCCTGCTCTTCCAGCTTTTTTTGACGTGACACAATCACATCAACACAGGAAAGCGCAGCCCGTTCCATCAAAACGACGGACGGGACACCGAAAATCTCAGAAGTATTGCTGTCACAGCGTTTCATTTCCGCCGCAGTTAAAAGCCAGCAGACAACTGGATGGCCAGAGCCCGACGCTGGCAAAACGCATTTATTCATTCGTTTTCCTGCTCTCCTTTTCGTAACGCTCAAGCATATAAGATAGCTTCATCAGGCTGTCGGACAGATGGACGTTCTCAACCTGCACTTCTTTTGGAACCTTCAAATCCACATGTGCAAAATTCCAGATCGCCTTGATCCCGACGGAAACGAGACGCTCTGCGACTTCCTCCGCGCTGTTTTTGGGAATCGTCAAAACCGCGATATCTACATTGTTCTGCTCAACAAAATCCGCGACCTCTTCCATCGGACGTACCTCGATGCCTCGGATTTTACGCCCGTACAACGCCGGATTATTATCAAAGACCCCGGTAAAAATAAAGCCGCGCCGTTCAAAATTCATATAATTGGCAAGCGCCTGTCCGAGGTTGCCTGCTCCTACAATAATCAGGTGGTGGGTTTTGTCCAACCCCAGAATCCTGCCGATTTCCTGATACAGATATTCGACGTTGTAGCCGTAGCCCTGCTGCCCGAATCCGCCAAAGTTGTTGAAATCCTGTCGGATCTGAGATGCCGTCACATTCATGATGCCGGACAGCTCCTGTGAGGAAATCCGTTCCACACCTTCGTCTTTTAATTCTCCCAGAAAGCGGAAATATCTGGGAAGCCTGCCGATTACAGCCTGTGAAATTTCCTTCTCTGCCACTTCGTATGCCTCCTTCGTCCGCTGTCAGATACTGTTTTCCATTCGTAACTGTTCAGTAACCTCACAGTTACGTGCAAAAATCCATTCAAAATCGGCTATGCCGATAGGATTTTTGCCTTCTAGTCTAAGGTTTCTTACGGTCAGCGCAATAAATGCGCAGACCTACTGAACATTTACTTCCATTCTATTATACCCTGCGTTAAAAAAATGTCAATGCGTACTCCGACCGTCCGATTGGACTTGACACGTTATTTGCACACAGGTAAACTGTTACATAGTATAAAGAAGGAGAACCATCATGATACTTTCCTGTCAGAATATCGAAAAAGCATTTCTGGAAAAACAGGTTTTAAAAAACTGTTCTTTTCATATAGAAGATTATGAAAAAGCCGCAATCGTCGGCTTAAATGGTGCAGGCAAGACAACCCTGCTGCGCATCATCGTCGGACAGCTCGAGCCCGACGGCGGCGTAGTCGCCTTTGCAAAGGACAAGACCTTCGGTTATCTGGCGCAGGACAGCGCCGTCAACAGCGACAATACAATTTATGAGGAACTGCTCTCCGTCAAGCAGCATCTGCTCGATCTCGAAAATCAGATCCGCCAGGCGGAGCTTTCCATGAAGCAGCTTTCCGGCGACGCATTAGAGGACCTGATGCAGAAATATGCAGATCTGACGCACCGTTTCGAAATGGAAAACGGCTACGCCTACAAAAGCGAACTAACCGGTGTTTTAAAAGGCCTTGGCTTTACCGAGGACGAGTTTCAGAAACCGGTTTCCACGCTCTCCGGTGGTCAGAAAACCCGCGTTGCACTCGGTAAACTTCTGTTGCAGAAGCCTGACCTGATCATCCTCGACGAGCCCACCAACCACCTGGACATGTCCTCGATTTCCTGGCTCGAAACCTATCTGCTCAACTATAAGGGAAGCGTTTTAATCGTCTCCCACGACCGGTATTTTCTCGACCGGATTGCTTCGAAGATCATTGAAATCGACAACACGAAGGTGACCGTTTTTTCTGGCAACTATTCCGATTACGCCGCCAAAAAAGAACAGCTGCGTCAGGCACAGCGAAACGCTTATTTAAACCAGCAGGCAGAAATCAAGCATCAGGAAGAGGTCATCACAAAGTTAAAATCCTTTAACCGGGAAAAGTCGATCAAGCGTGCCGAAAGCCGGGAAAAAATGCTTGCCAAAATCGAAGTGCTGGATAAGCCCACCGAGGTGCGTTCCGATATGCATTTACAGCTGACCCCCCGCATCGAAAGCGGAAACGACGTTTTAACCGTCGAGCATCTGGCAAAAACCTTTGACCGCAATACGCTGTTTTCCGATCTTTCCTTTGCGTTAAAACGCGGCGAGCACGTCGCGATCATCGGCGACAACGGAACCGGAAAGACGACGATTTTAAAACTCATCAACGAGCTGGTGGAACCGGACGCCGGAACCATCCGACTCGGCAGTAAGGTGCAGATCGGCTACTACGATCAGGAGCATCACGTCCTGCATCCCGATAAAACGCTGTTTGAAGAAATTTCGGACGAATATCCATCCCTGAACAACACGGAAATCCGCAATACGCTGGCTGCGTTTTTGTTTACCGGAGACGATGTATTCAAACGGATCAAAGACCTTTCCGGCGGCGAGCGCGGACGTGTTTCCCTCGCAAAGCTCATGCTTTCCGAATCGAACTTCCTGATCCTCGATGAGCCGACGAACCATCTGGACATCGCCTCCAAGGAAATTCTGGAGGATGCGTTAAACAGCTACAACGGAACGGTTTTATATGTTTCCCACGACCGTTACTTTATCAACCGTACTGCGCACCGCATTCTGGAGCTTTCCGGCGGCACGCTGCACCAATATCTGGGCAATTATGATTATTACCTGGAGAAAAAATCCCAACAGGGCGCTTCTACAGAGTCCACAGTCTTCGGCACTTTAGCTACGTCCGCTGCCTCTGCAGCTTCTACAGAAAGCTCTGCCTCAAAGCTTTCCTGGCAGGCACAGAAGGAAAAGGAAGCCCAGCGCCGCAAAAAGGAAAATGCCCTGAAAAAATGCGAAGAGCAGATTGCTTCCCTCGAAGAGCGGGATAAACAGATCGACCTCGAAATGAGCGATCCCAAAATCGCAACCGACGTTGCCGCATTGCAGAAGCTCTCCCGTGAAAAGGATGAAATCGCAGACAAGCTCATGGAGCTGATGGAGGAATGGGAACAGCTGAGCGAGTAGAATGTCTCCGCGATCTTTCGCCTGCAGTGTATAAAACCTTTGAATTATACGGAAATAAAAAAGAGCCGAGGACCTGATTTTCAGGAATCTTCGGCTCTTTTATTTATTATTCATGACAATAGAATGCTATTGTTTTTCTTCAGCACCATCTTCTTTTTCCGGCTTTTTTTCGATGAAAATCTTTCTTGTGATAAAGTTATAAACCATTACCACGCCGGTTGCAAACGGCTTAACGATGATGTAGGAACGGCTCCAGAACGGGTCGAGGACCATCGTGCCGAGCTTTAAGACGACATTGTTTAAGATCAGACCGCCGACTGCAAAGATGAAAAAGACGGCGAACTGCTTGCCCTGGTTTGCTTTTTTGTCCGTATCGAATACAAAAAGAATGCTCAGAATATAATTGACGATTGCCGATACGGTAAAGGCAAGGGTGTTGGCTGCGATAACCGGCCATCCGAGCAGCTCCTTAAACAGAATCAACAGCACGTATTCAATGAAGAAACATAAAAAACCCACCGCGCCGAATTTGATGATCTGCTGTCCGAGCTTACTGTTAATCAATTTCTTAATCAAGCTTTAGAACCTCTCTTATTTCTCCATAGTTTTCCGGATCGCTTTGATAAAGTCCTGGCTGTTCAATACCGTGACATCCGTCAGCTCTGTAATCAGTGCCAGGTCCTTTGTCATCCTGCCGCTTTCGATCGTATCCAGTGTTGCTTTTTCCAGCTTGTCCGCAAATGCGCACAGCTCCGGAAGCTTGTCCAGCTCGCCGCGTTTTCTGAGTGCGCCTGTCCATGCAAAGATCGTCGCAACGGAGTTCGTAGAGGTTTCCTCACCCTTTAAGTGCTTGTAATAATGTCTCTGAACGGTTCCATGCGCAGCTTCATATTCATAAACGCCTGCAGGAGAAACCAAAACGGAGGTCATCATTGCAAGAGAACCAAAGGCAGAGCTTACCATATCGCTCATAACGTCGCCGTCATAGTTTTTGCATGCCCAGATGAAGCCACCCTTTGCTTTCATGACGCGCGCTACCGCATCGTCGATCAGGGTGTAGAAATATTCGATACCGAGCTCTTTGAACTTCTCCTGATATTCGTTTTCGTAGATTTCCTGGAAAATATCCTTAAAGGTATGGTCATATTTTTTGGAAATTGTATCCTTGGTCGCAAACCACAGATCCTGCTTCGTATCCACTGCGTAATTAAAGCAAGCGCGGGCAAAGCTCGTGATAGACTTATCCGTATTGTGCATGCCCTGTAAGACACCTGCACCGGTAAAATCGTGGATCAGCTCGCGGGTTTCTGTACCGTCCGCCGCCGTGAACACCAGTTCTGCCTTGCCGGGACCCTCTACGCGGATTTCGGTATTTTTGTATACATCACCGTAAGCGTGACGTGCCAGCGTGATGGGCTTTTCCCAGTTGCGGACGCAGGGACGGATGCCCTTTACCAGAATCGGTGCACGGAACACGGTGCCGTCCAGAATGGAGCGAATCGTGCCGTTGGGGCTCTTCCACATCTTCTTTAAATGATACTCTTTCATTCTCGCTGCGTTGGGTGTGATTGTTGCACATTTGACTGCAACGCCGTATTTTAAGGTTGCATTGGCGCTGTCAATCGTCACCTGATCATCTGTTTCGTTGCGATGCTCCAGACCGAGGTCATAATACTCTGTCTTCAAGTCAATATAAGGAAGCAGAAGCTCATCCTTGATCAGCTGCCAGAGGATTCTGGTCATTTCATCGCCATCCATCTCCACCAGCGGCGTTGTCATCTGAATCTTAGCCATCGATTCTCTCCTTTTCTTCATAGGCATCCAAAAGCCCGTTTTTAATCATATTATCATAAGCATTACGCATATGCAAGGCTGCCAGCTCCTGTGCGCGGTCGGCATCCTTCCGGCAGATCGCCTCCATGATCTGTTTGTGCTCGAGCACAGCTTCCAGTCCTCTTTCACTGCCGGAAAGGTTCTGCTTGCGCATTCTCCGCACATATTCATGGAAATCCCTCAGCTGATGCTCCAGCATTTTGCTTGAGCATGCTTCATATAAAATATCGTGGAACTGATCGTCCAGCTCCGTCAGCTTCTGGGCATGTCCCTTGCTGGCGTGAAATTCTGACAGGTAAATATTTTCTTCCAGCGCATCCAGCTGTTTTTCTGTAATATACGCGGTTGCCCAACGGGCACAAAGCCCTTCCAGTAAAGAACGGATCGCATAAATATCCTCCACGTCCTTTCTGGTGATGCCGGTCACATATGCCCCCTTGTTTGGGATAATGCTGACCAGACCTTCCAGTTCCAGTTGGCGCAGCGCTTCCCGGACGGGCGTGCGGGAAACGCCCATCTCTTCGCTGATCGCCATTTCCCGCAGTTCCTCGTGTTCTTTATAATGTCCGCTTAAAATATCCTCCCGCAGCTGATGAAAAACCTTTCCCCTCAGCGAATATCGGTCGGAGCTTTCTTCTTTTTCGTATTGACTCATACCAATAAAATCCCCAGTTTCTTGCTGGCATCATCGATTACCTTCAACAGCTCTTCATCGGTCAGAACGGTAACACGGCCGCTTTCGTATTCGGCGTCCACCCATTTCTTGACCTCGTGAACCAGCTCGCAGTTTTTATCCAGCTTCTTTTCCTCCGGTAAATGGAAGTAAGTATTGATCCAGTGTGCGATTCCGGCAAGACCGGAGGTATTCGATACAGCGCACAGAACTGGACGGTTTAAGAACTTTTCTGTATCAAAAATGTTGTAAATCTCTTCGTTTTTCAGCAGACCGTCTGCATGGATACCCGCTCTTGTGACATTGAAGTTCTTGCCGACAAACGGCGTCCTGGGCGGGATGTGGTAGCCGATTTCTTTTTCGTAGTATTCTGCCAGCTCGGTGATCACCCTGGTGTCCATGCCGTTTAACGTGCCGCGCAGCTGTGCATATTCAAATACCATCGCTTCCAGAGGCGTATTGCCGGTACGCTCGCCGATACCGAACAGCGAGGTGTTGACACCGGAGCAGCCATACAGCCATGCCGTCGAGGAATTGACAACAGCCTTATAGAAATCGTTGTGTCCGTGCCATTCCAACAGCTCGTGGGGAACACCCGCGTGCGTGTGCAGCGCATAGATGATTCCCTGTACGCTTCTCGGGATAACGGCACCCGGATAGTTGACGCCGTAGCCCATCGTATCGCAGGCGCGGATTTTGATCGGAATCTGATATTCCTTCATCAGCTTCATCAGCTCCAGGCAAAACGGAACAACATATCCGTAAATATCGGCCCGCGTGATATCCTCCAGATGGCATCTGGGGCTGATTCCCTCTTCCAGGCACTCCTTGATGACGCTCAGGTAATGCTCCATTGCCTGTTTGCGGGTCATTTTCAATTTCATGAAAATGTGATAATCGGAACAGCTGACCAGAATACCGGTTTCCTTCATGCCGATCTCTTTCACCAGCTTGAAGTCCTCCTTGCTCGCGCGAATCCAGCTGGTAATTTCGGGAAATTTATATCCTTTTTCCAGACATTTGTACACTGCATCCCGATCTTTTTTACTGTAAAGGAAAAATTCGCTGGCGCGGATCAGACCATTTTCTCCGCCCAGTCGGTGCAGATAGTCATAAATCGTTACAATCTGTTCGGTGGAATAAGGGGCGCGTGACTGCTGACCGTCACGGAACGTCGTATCGGTAATCCAGATGTCCTTCGGCATATCGTGCGGAACGGTACGGTCATTGAACGGAATCTTCGGAATTTCCGAATAAGGGAACATATTCCGGAAAACATTCGGCTTCTTCACGTCATCCAGAATGTACATATGCTCTTCGATCTCGAGCAGGTTCTTGTTCTCATTCATGGTGACCGGACGGTTAGTAAATGTATTGTTCATGATTCCTTCTCCTTCGTTTGCTCGCCGCTTTCTTCCAAGCAGTGTGTTCTGTAATTCAGGTATCATTGTATACAATCATCCAATTTTTGTCAATCCTTCTGAAACAAAAAAATTTATTCCTTTAACGCTCTGCCTACATGAAGCATTCCCCAGCCCTGCATCCCCCAGTTTTCTCCCAGATCCTGCGCATGGTATAGCAACCGTTCCCGTACCTGTTCGTTTGTCAGATGCGGCTCCTTTTCCCACAAAAGTGCTGCTGCCGCGCTGACTGCCGGAACCGCCATTGAGGTCCCATTCTTTGCTGTATACGGATGATTTACCGAGCAGAAATGATTTTTCCGATACCAAGCATTACAGGAAACAATGCCGCTTCCCGGCGCCACCAGATCCGGTTTTTTCACCCTGCCGTTTGCAGGACCTCTCCCGGAATAAGCGGCGCAGGCATTTTTGTGTCCCGGGGTCTGCCTTCCATCATGACATCCGACCGATACGACGTGCGCCTGCAGACCCATCGCAGAGACAGAATCCGGGGCAGGTCCGTTGTTTCCGGCAGCCACTGCAACGAACAGCCCTGCATTCCATGCTTTTGCAATCCAAGAAAGCAGCTCCTGCTCAAGCGCAGCTTCCCGGATCGAGCCGATCCCGACGGAAATATTCAAAATTCTCGTATGATAAATCCGGCGTGTGTCCAGCACATACCGGATGCCTTCTATCATGGCGGCAACGTTTCCGTCCCCACGTTCGTCCAGCACCTTGCATACTACCAGACGGCAGCCTGGCGCAATTCCGGCATACAGACCGTTGGAGCATTTTCCGTTTCCGCACAGGCAGCCTGCCACATGGGTTCCATGTCCGCTGTCGTCATACGGCTGCTTCTGTCCGCCGACAAAGTCTGCAAATCCTGCGATTCTCCCGGAAAGATCCGGATGCAGCGCGATCCCGGTGTCCAACACCGCTGCCGTCACACCTTTTCCGGAAAGCCCGTTTACCTCTGCCGCGGTCGCGTGGACAACTCTCTTTACCCTGTTCAAGGCATACGCATCCTTTTTCTTTTAGGATATGGAAGGATGGGGGAAGAGGTGTGTTGCATTTTATGGAAGGCAGTGAAAATAGAATCCTGCTTCGCAGGATTCTCCGCCTGCGGCGGGGGGGGGCCGGCACAAAAATACCCCCCAGTTGGTAGC